>Ga0307511_10001016_pt1 | contig 29802 bp, 41 predicted proteins | sample 13_EM_MG_FD_200266 | JGI IMG/M metagenome (GOLD analysis project Ga0307511, IMG submission 200266) | Populus trichocarpa ectomycorrhiza microbial communities from riparian zone in the Pacific Northwest, United States - 13_EM | ecosystem: Host-associated > Plants > Roots > Unclassified | place... | reverse complement strand
AGCCAACTGCACCGGCGATCTCCCAGAGAGATCTACCTCCTCTGTGGGGTATCTTCTTGCGTCGATAGGAACACCAGATCCAGATGCTGCGTTCGAGGAAGGTCCTCCTCGGGCGGCTGCACTTTCCGGGGTGGCACGCAAGCGTTCTGCAACTCGGGCATTTCGTCGTTCTCGCTGGCGTATATTCGGGTTGTGACTGTACCAGGTCGATTTACTGACATCTTTTACGTGGCACTTGTGACACTCGCACCGAAACTTTGGCATGGGCACGAAGCGGAAGCAGAGAGTCTCGGTTTACGTGGCTGGGTCTTGTGTCGAGGCGGTCGGATTGTGACTTAGCAAAAAAATTCATTCTTTCATACGGATACAAATCTACGAGTAGTCTATGAAGGTTACCCCGAGCGTCGATCCCAGTCGTCTGGCGTCGATTTAATCACGTGCCGTCGTTCCGAGTCGTTGCCCGTCGATACGAGCCTCCCGAACTTTTTACTGGGGCTCAACCTTCGTCGATTGTCTCACAGTCCTGTTCATCACTGATGTCGGAGCACTCTACCCCGCCATCGCCAACGCATGAACGTTCATCACCTCCAACCCCATCCATCAGCTCTCAGCCCGTGGAGGAGTGCCAGGTGGACGACAACCTTCCACCTTCCACAAAACTTGTCCCACCGATGCAGTATTTCGGTATCACACCGTCCCAAAAAGATCGTCGGGTGTGTCCCAAACGGTTCCTCGTATACGGGTTTCCCATCCCCGACGAATGGTTCCCATATCGCTACAAGTGCATGCAGGCAGCCGGGATCGAGCTCGACAGTTACGAAGAGGAGCACTCCCTTGCGATGAAGATGCTAGTAGAGATATGTGAGGAGGTATGCGAGGAGGCGTCACCGGAAGCGCCGACGAAGATTGGTGGGGCTGGGGTCTGGTGCCAGCGGGATGGAGAGACCGAAACCTGTGACTTGCTCAAGATTGGGACGTATGGGAGGATTCCACCCATTGAAGTTATCATGAAGATGGCAGATAGCGTTTCGAGGTTCGGTATCGTCGAGATGCCGGATTGGTACCCTCTGTATGGGATGTTCTAATAGGTACGTTCTGACTGGTTCAGCGTTCAATATTGTCTTTCTCATTTCTCGCGATCCCGTGTAACCTGCCTTAGCTCGTTCTAGCCGTCACAATTTATTGACACGTTATCAAAGTGTTCACGATTTTGCACTTGTGTGGCTTCAGCACTGGCGTCCAGACACTCACCCAAGCTAAATGGGCTGGACGCGTTTCGACGCGCGAAATTCACAATTTCCGGGAAGCGTGGTGAAACAAATTGGAAACGGCGGTGAGGTGGGGGACGTAGAGTTGGTGTGGAGACCGAGTACTGAGGAACTGCTCTTAGGACGCTTTCCTCACTGAATATAGCGACCGAAGCTATGGATCTTGCGAGAGAGGCAGAGTCAAGAACCGCACCGGCGAAGTCGTTTTCCACTCCATCGATTTCTTCCTCTATTCAGACGTACCAGGTCCCCTCCTGGCCAGGGCTCTATGCTCAGCGGGCTCGGATATGTTGAGCTTGGGGTAGCCTAACGTATGTATCCAGAACCCTGGACCGCGGGCCCAGCGCCATCGTCTTTGAGTATTTTTCCGTTGGCATCGTCTACCGTTCCACCTTTGCTATGGCTGGTCGCCCTCGCGACTACCGACCCTGTTACAAGGGTCGGAAGAAGCAAACTAAGTCGCTCACCCATCACCTGTATCGGTTTGGCTCGTGCAACGCGAAAGGGGCAACATCATCCGGAGAATTAGCCAGTGTGTTGATGTTGCGAAAACATGTTGGTAATGATGGGCTTCAGCTCGGCCATTCTTATGTTGTTTTCCACAGCTCCGCTGTCCCCGAAGGAATATCATACTCCTCTCCCGCGCTCTGAAAGTGACCGGCACGTTCCCCCATGACCTCCATGTGGTGTATGTTCCCTTGGAGAAATCGAACCCAGGTGACAAGTGTCACATGTGGTTTTGAGAGGACCTCGCCCGCATCCTACAGACGGAGAATCGTGCAGTCCAATCAAGCGTGGGATAAGGCGTCGAAAAATACGAGTACATAGTGACGGATCGATCTACCGAAGGCCGTTTTGGACAGATCTCGGGGTGAGGATACTTACCGGGATCCTGGTGTGTTCGGCAGGCCCGCAAACTCAAGACTACGCCCACCGGAGACGCGTTTGACCGTGCTGTCAAGGATCCTGCCGACCGACCGTCATCATCGTGTCTGTGCACTCGCTCGTCCCTTCAGTGAAAGGGCCAAGTGAGTTTCCACACGTCATCCCGACCACGAGGATTGTACACTGATCCAAACCGTTTTTAGGGAGGACGGTGGGGAAGTCCCAGACGACCGAATACCCGTGCAAGCAAATAAAGGGAATACCGGGTAACTAGGCTCTCCAAGATTGTGACCAAACCCAGATGTCAGAACGAGTTCCCCCCCGACTACCAGCCTACGACGATTATCCATCACTGGATTCCCCAAGCTCTCAAAGAGCCTTATCGGAGTGTGCGGATGAGCGCGCCATGAGAAATTCGTCAGCAGCCCTTTCCGTGCATTCAAATATTCACATAGGAGCTATTTACCAGGGGGGAGTGGCTAAATATTGTTTGGATACATGATAACGGATGCTTTCTAACTCAACATCAGAGGAGGCACTACCGAGGAAGTGACAATCCTCCTCTTGATCTGAAAATGTTTCGACGAAGCGCTTCGCTTTCAATTTGTTTGCCTTGATGGAACCGTCAACTTCCCCAGTTTTCAGATCGAGTGTTGGGACCGAGTCACCCGCGAACACGTGCCCCTGCCAATACGGACCCATTCCTACGAGTGCGAATACAGGTCCGGACTCTAGGTGGGCCTGAAAGTGAATCGCACAATAGACCATCACCTCATTGACCGCCTCCATGAAGTAAGTAGAGTTGAACGCGGGGGTCTCCGATTTGTGTTTGAGGGTCAGCGGTTTGATCTCGCCAATCAAAACCAGGGAGTACCCCGCGATCTTGGTACCAGCACGGAGTTTGTGGCGGTATTGCATATCTTCGAATTTCTCCCTTTGTGCTTTCTGATCCAGATCTGGCTGCTTCTTGGAAACGTCCTCGAGGACTGGCTGCTCAAGGACCTCCCCCCTGATATATTCAACAAGGAGATCCGGAATGCCATCTTTCGCCTCGTTGTCTGGCCGCGTGGGCCTGTCGAACGATGTTTTGGGAGTGAAATCTTTCGTGTTCGGTTAGGATGTTTGAGGTATGGTATCGATGTGTTTACCTTGTGGGGGATCCTCGGTCCTGACCATGCGTGCCAATTCCTCCTGCTGCCAAGCACGTTCTTTGGTTTTATGTGCAACGTGGAGTTCGAGGTGTTTGTTCAACAATTTGTCGAAGAGACGGAGGGAACTCCGCTGACTGCTGGTGGGACCCACTGGATCGGGTGTGGTTTCAATCAGGGATCGTTCGCGTTTGAGCTCCTCCCCCAGATATCTGTGGTCCTTCTCTTGGATTACATCTTGGACCATCTCACCTGGGACTGAGATGGTCATCTGTGTTGAAGTGTGGAAATCGTCCGATATTGGGCGAAAGAGTTCTTCGAAGGTGGTAGCGTAACATGGGTAGTAGCGGGACTCCAGACCACGGGGGTTAAAAGTGGTGGAAGCGGCAAAACTGAGCAGGTTCTTGATACGTGGGCCAGACTGGTAAGCTGGATGGGTTGGAGGGGTTGGTTGCTTCGGGGGCATGTTTGAGGTATCTGGGGCACGAAGAGGCCAGCCACGATTTAGTTTAAAAAGTCACCATAGGTCACCATCCCCAGACGGTCTATGGCCATCGATGGTGATAAGATAATCCCGGACCGTGTAAAACAATCTGTACGGCCGGTAAGCGGTAGCGCCCACGACCAGTTACCCTAGCCAGCCAGGCCCGCTTGTTCTCCGCCTCTTCGCTCTGCCTTTCCCACGTCCCGCACCGCCCCTTCACCCCTCGGGCACCCGTAGCAATTCGTGGACCTTTCATTTAGCCTCCTCAACTTCAATTTCACTTCCGGGCGTGTTGCCGTAGGGAGCGATAGTAGGTCCATCCTCGATCCTTTGATGTGATCATCCGTTTTGGTATCAAATACATTACGGCAGTCTACACTACACAATGCCCATTCTGTTTGTTCTACGAACACGACCAAAATTGTACGAACCGAAGTCTAGGTTATCCAACGGACTTAAACCGACGGTAGTCTCCTCAAGCTGACCATTTATTCCCACCACCCTGGGATGTAGCAATAAAATCGACGGTAGGTACGATGCTAACCCATCGAATAAGCCGGAATCGGGTCGTGGACCTCCATCAAACGGGAAAAAGATTATCGATTATCGATCAAAGCGGAGATGATCCTCCGCGGGATGGTTTGGTTGATCACATGACCTGAACTCTCCAAACGCGCCAACCTCTCTGACGCGCCCCGAGATCTCAACGCTACATCCAACGCTGAACCTTCGTCGATTGTCCCGCAGCCCTGTTCACTCACCACTGATGTCGGAACAGTCTACCCCGCCATCGCCAGCGCATGAACGTTCATCGTCTCCAACCCCATCCATCAACTCTCCGACGGAGAGGTGCCAGGTGGACGACAACTCTCCCCCCAGACCTCCCACAATACTTCTCCCACCGATGCAGTATTTCGGTATCACACCGTCCCAAAAAGATCGTCGGGTGTGTCCCAAACGGTTCCTCGTATACGGGTTTCCCATCCCCGACGAATGGTTCCCATTTCGCTACAAGAGCATGAAGGCAGCCGGGATCGAGCTCGGCAATTTCAAAAAAGAGTATTCCCTTGCGATGAAGATGCTAGTAGAGATATGTGAGGAGGTATGCGAGGAGGCGTCACCGGAAGCGCCGACGAAGATTGGTGGGGCTGGGGTCTGGTGTCAGCGGGATGGAGAGGCCGAACCCTGTGACTTGCTCAAGATTGGGACGTATGGGAGGATACCATCCATTGAAGTTATCATGAAGATGGCAGATAGCGTTTCGAAGTTCGGTATCGTCGAGATGCCGGATTGGTACCCTCTGTATGGGATGTTCTAATAGGTACGTTCTGACTGGTTCAGCGTTCAATATTGTCTTTCTCATTTCTCGCGATCCCGTGTAACCTGCTTTAGCTCGTTCTAGCCGTCACAATTAAAGTGTTCGTGGTTTTGTACCTACGTGGCCTCAGTACTGGTGTCCAAACGCTCACCCAAGCTAAATGGGTTGGACGCGCTTCACAGGAGTTATTGCGATTTTCGTACAAGGTTGTGTGGCGGGTTTTTCACTATTTTTTTATTGCCCTTGTATTCTTTGCGTTCAACTTGTATAATGTTCACTTTGTCGAGGACTGGACGGGAGCCCTCGATTTCCACAGCGCAGAACTTGCACTGATCACTTCGCCTGAGTCTCCCCCACTTCGACCTTCACCCTTCTGAAGACCACAGACGCCGCCAGTTCTCAGCAAAAGTTGCGACTGTAAAATCACTCCGGCCGAGCTAACGGGTGCAAACCAGCCTTCTCATCAATGTCGATCATCGCCCAAACCAAAGAACAACTCCTCTCCCTTGCACGGAACATCATCGATGCCGAGTAAGTTGTCGTTAATACGTGATACGGAGACCGCGCTTACATGTGCATGAATATAGTTCACGAGATGGTTTGATGGAACGTGACCAAGCAAGTCTGCCCCGGATCCCAGCACCCCGGGTTGCTGACACCCGAACAGCTGCGAATGCTTTACTCCTCTATTGGAAACGCCATCAGGAGTGTGGTTGTCGCTCAGAACGAGTTTACCCTCATAAGAAAGCTACCCCCTGAAACTCTGGTTGACATTACCGGGTTTGTCCTGGAACCAAGGACCCGAGAGTCGATGTTCGAGATCGTGAAGATGACCCACATCTGCAAGTATTTGAGGTCCACCTTGATATCGTACCCTCACCTATGGTCCTTGATCTTCGTGAAAAACGACCACAAGGACTTCGTAGTCGCATGTCTGGAGAGGAGTCGGGGGACTCCCTTTGGCCGTGCGGTGGGACCTGAAATATGGTAGTTATTCCGACTGTACGTGCATCAGGGAGAAGTGATCATCTGAAATGCGGGTCGACGAGAACAACCCCCGCCGTCCCCACACCTCGATCGGCACTCTCCAAAAAGACGACCACATCAAACGCATCCATGAACTGGTAGTTCACCTGACTGTGTTTGCTAATGTTGTGATGTTCGATGACGCTGCGGAGGAGGACAGGACTTTAGGGACCCTTTCGACGACTTCAAACTATTCAAACTCTCCCTACCCACCCTCCAAAGCCTCAGCTTCCACATAGACTACGATTCTGACGGCGACTTTCACAAGGAACTCCCTGAAGATCTCCTCTGTTTGGCGTCTTCACCGCCCACCAGATTACATCACCTCGCTCTTCACGGTTGTTACGGTAGTCCCATCTGGACCATACGCAACCTGACATCCTTCGAGCTGGCTGGGAGTGGGGGCATCCTTGAGTCCATATACCTCAACCGGTCCGAATTCCTTTCATTTATTTCCGGCAACCGATCCCTTGTGTCCCTCAGTTTGTCGCGCTGCAGTTTCCCGGACCCCGCGCAGCTGTCACAAGTCACTCCCGTGACACTTCCTGAACTTCGGTCCCTCCGGCTGATGGGGAACTACGGATTGTCTGGTTTCCCCGGCCTCGTGGACATCCCCGCCTTCAAGTCATTCTCCTCGCTTCGAGTCCTGGTCCAGAGACTCACTCCCCCCGATATTTTAGTAAACACGGAAACTGATGACGGATTTCAGTTGTCCTATAGTCTGCCTGGCGGCGCCGGGATGAGGTCGGATTGGCTTGATGCTGCGTATGGCGCAGACCCGAGTCTGGCCTTTCATTCGGTTTGAGGGAAGGGGACATGAGTCAGTTGTGAAAGACGGGGTTGGGGCCTTCCCTCCATTCTTCATGAAGGCGAAGGTTCTGGAAGTTGGTGTCTCCTTCGCCGGCCTCGATTACCCTGAGTTCTGGAAGGACCTCGAACAAGTTGGACCACAGCTGGCTACCTTAAGCTTGGAGGTCATCGAAGGGATGCAACCGGCGATTGCAAATTCGGTGGAGAAGCTCGTTGAGGCAAGGTTCAACAAAGGAAGACCACTGGCAAAACTAGAGAGGTGAGGTTCGAAGGGATGAGCGAGGAGGACGGAGAGAAGGCAGAGAAGTTTTGGGAAGGGTTCCGGGCTGGTCTCAACATCGACCAGTATCTATCCCCTCCGTGACCGTAGTGAATACCATCGTGTCTGTGTGATTCCACAATGCCGGGAGGATTTTGTTGAGATACGGTGGTCCCGTGTCCCGATTGAGCTAGTTACACAGCAATAGGATACTGGAGTGACCCGGCTTCATGGGTTCTTCACTTGTTTCAGTTTCTGTTAGGCTGACTACCACTAAGTCTACGATCGCTCTTGGCCTATTGACTTCAACTTCCTCTGTTCGATCTGCTCTGTCGCTACATCTGTGACGTTACCCTTTCAGTTCCAACCTTTGACGCTTGAACTGTTACTACATCAAGGTTCCTCTCGAGTGTTCGCGCGAATTCGAAAACACCGAGGGAATTATCAGAACATCTCGTGCCGTGTAGATTTGATGGGTCACATGACGTGTGAGGCGCTGACACGTCCCATCATCTCAACCTGATCTCAACGTTATATTCAACGCTCAGCGCTCAACCCCTGCCGATTGTCCCACAGCCGGTTCACTCATCACTGATGTCGGAGCACTCTACCCCGTCATCTCCAGTGTATGAACGTTCATCGTCTCCAACCCCGTCCATCAACTCTCCGGCGGAGAGGTGCCAGGTGGACGACAACTCTCCCCCCAGCCCTCCCACAATACTTCTCCCACCGATGCGGTATTTCGGCATTACTCCGTCACCCAAAGATCGTCGGGTGTGTCCCAAACGGTTCCTCGTGTACGGGTTTCCCATCCCCGACGAATGGTTCCCACATCGCTACAAGAGCATGAAAGCAGCCGGGATCGAGCTCGACAGCTACGAAGAAGAGTATTCCCTTGCAATGAATATACTAATAGAGATATGTGAGGAGGTATGCGAGGGGGCGTCACCGGAAGCGCCTACGAAGATTGGTGCGGCCGGGGTCTGGTGCCAACGGGATGGAGAGACCGAAACCTGTGACTTGCTCAGGATTGGGACATATGGGAGGATCCCGCCCTTCGAAGTTATCATGAAGGTGGCGGACAGCGTTATGAAGTACGGTATCGTCGAGGAGCCGGACTGGTACCCTCTGTATGGGATGTTCTAATAGGTACGTTCTGACTGGTTCCGCGTTCAGTATTGTCTTTCTCATTTCTCGCGATCCCGTGTAGCCTGCTTTAGCTCGTCCTAGCCGTTACAATCCATTGACACGTTTTTAAAGTGTTCATGATTTTGTACTTGTGTGGCCTCAGGCCTCAGCACCTGCGTCCAAACGCTCACCCATGCTGCGATTTTCACGCAGGGTTGCGTGGCGGGTTTTTTCGCTACTTTTCGATTGCTCTTATATTTTTCGCGTTCAACTTGTATAATGTTCACCACGTCGAGGACTCAGCGGGAACCCTTGATTTCAACGGCGCAGAAATTGCACTGGCCTGTACTTTCGTCCAACTTTGAGCTTTTGTCAAAATTCGAAGATCAAACTCTCGCAATCACCTACCTTGTTCGGTGTCCGGCACCCCAACAGACACGTCTTTTATCTCACGAATCGTTGCGAATTGGCCGTGCGCCTCAGCGCCCCTCTCGCCGTCAAAAACCACCGGTTTGGCAGTGGGTGGCAGTGACCGTGAGAATTTTGGTGGACTTCACTTCCGCCTGAATCTCCCCCACCTCGACCCTCCCGCCCCCTTCCGGAGACCACAGACGCCGTCCGTTCTCAACAAGAGTCGCGACTGTAAAATAATCCCGGTCGAACTAACGGGTGCAAACTAGCCTTCCCATCAATGTCGATCATCGCCCAAACCAAAGAACAACTCCTATCCCTTGCACGGAACATCATCGATGCCGAGTAAGTTGTCATTAATACGTGATACGGAGACTGCGCTTACCCGTGCATGAATATAGTTCACGAGATGGTTTGATGGAGCGTGACCAAGCAAGTCTACTCCGGATCCCAGCGCCCCAGGTTGCTGACACCCGAACAGCTGCGAATGCTTCATTCCTCTATTGGAAACGCCATCAGGAGCGTGGTTGTCGCCCAGAACGAGTTCAGCCCCATAAGCAAACTTCCCCCTGAAACCCTGGTCTATATCACCGGGTTTGTCCTGGAACCAAGGACTCGGGAGTCGATGTTCGAGATCGTGAAGATGACCCACATCTGCCAGTATTGGAGGTCCACCTTGATATCGAACCCTCACCTATGGTCTTCGATTTTCGTGAAAAACGATCACAAGGACTTCATAGCCGCATGTCTGGAAAGGAGTCTGGAGCTCCCTTTGGCCGTGCGGTTGGACCTGAAATATGGTAGTTATGGCGACTATCCCGACTGTACGTGCATTAGGGACAACTGGTCATCTGGGATGCGGGTCAACGTGGACGACCCCTGTCGTTACCACACCACGATTGACCCTCTCCTAGACGATGTCCACATCGAGCGCATCCGCACGCTGGATGTTAACCTTATCATGGTCGACGACTTTGCGAGGAGCGGCCCGAACCGGGAATTCAAGGACGCCCTCGACGACTCCGGACTCTTCGCATTTCCCGTACCCACCCTCGAAAGCCTCAGCCTCCACGTTGACCACCGGCTCGACATCGAAACTCACCTGGAATTGCCCCTAGGTCTGTTCTGCTGGGCACTTTTACCGCCCACCCAGTTGCGTCACCTCACTCTTCACGGTTGTTACGGTGGCCCTATCCGGGCCGTATGTAACCTGATGTCCTTCGAGTTGGCCGGGGAAGTAGATGCTATGGATTCCATACAACTCGACCGACGCACGTTCCTTCCCTTTCTTTCCGGCAGCCCATCTCTCGTATCCCTCAGCTTGTTCCACTGCAACTTCCCGGACCGCGCACAGCCGTCACGAGTCACTCCTGTAAAACTTCCCAAGCTCAAATTCCTCCGGCTGATGGGTATTTACGAGTTGCCCGGTTTCTCCGGCCTCATAGATGTCCCAGCATTCAAGACATTATCCTCGCTTCGGATCTCAGTTCGGGAGCGTGTTGCCCGCTCCTACGGCGCAGACATCCTAGTACACGCGGAAAGCAATGACGGATTCAAGCTGTTGTACGACACCCCCGACCCTGACGAGGTGCCATCGGAATGGCGCGGTGTTATGGACGACGCAGACCCGACTCTGGTCTTCATCCGTTTTGAGGGTCGAGGAGTCAAGTTGGGGGGAAACAAAGAGAACGCTTCACCTTTATCGCTTTTCGTGAACGCGAAGGTCCTGGAAATTGGTGCTTCATTCGCCGGCCTTCGGTACCATGACTTCTGGAAGGACGTCGAAAAGGTTGGACCTCAGCTGACTACGTTACGCTTGGAGGTCACCGAAGCGACGAAGCCTGTGATTGCAAAGTCGGTGGAGAAGCTCGTCAGGGAAAGGTTCAACAAAGGCATGCCACTTTCAAAACTGGAGAGGATGAGGTTTGAAGAGATGAGTGAAGAGGCCAAAGAGAAGGCGAAAGAGCTCTGGAGTGAGTTTTTGGCTGGTCTCAACGTCGACCAGTACCTTGTCCCTCAGTAAGTGCTGTGGGCACTATCGTGTCGGTTTTTCCATATCTACTTTGTGATCCGAGATTGCCAAGGACCGTCAGTCCGGATCGATGATAGTTATAGCTCGAGAGATAGTCGGGTGTTGCATCCAGTGGTAGGGGTGGCGTTATGCATCTATTTTAGTGGCTGGTACCCAACACTCGCACAAGACAGGGTTTCGCACAACCTACGTACGTATGTCATGGTGGTATTTTGATTACGCGGAAGGACCCGTAACACGTTTGAAATGGGGTAGAACATATCGCACCGACAATCAACTAGCCTACCACGACCGATTTGCAGCAAATGGACCGGACCCGATTCCGGCTTCTACCTATCCGAGTAGATCCAAGGGCTGTCTCGGTTCTCAGTAACGGCCGACGATGGGGTAAAATTCACGTTTATGGCGTGGCGTGCGGATATGTTCACGACTCCACGTCGGTCTATTGTCGGAATCGGGGTCGGTGTGTATCCGAATTTTGAGCCCCCTCACGTCTATCCGTGGCCATTCTTTTGGTGAAAGCGTTCCTGACGGGGGCGTAGGAGTTCCCCGCCAGGGAACGGTTGATTACGCGGCAGACACGTTGGATCAACAAGGTGGACGCGATGCGATGTGAGGACACAGGACAGCGGGTAAGATATTCGTGCTCGACCGTTCCAGATTCGGAGAGCCCCTGGGTCTAGGAAACGCGTTGCGAGAACCCTCGGAACGCGACAGCGGGTATACCTATACGCTTCAAAGGTCAACTCGGGGAAATGCCATGGTGAACGAGTGGTTGCCGGTTTCTGGAAAAGCGGGATAATTGGCGAACTGCATGCGACATTCTGGAAAGGATCGTTTGTGAGGTCGGACCAACTCATTCCAGAAGCCCTGAATCACGCCGAAGGAAGTTCCGGTTTAGTGGCGGTCCCTCAGGTAACCATGAAGGTGGGTGAAGTATCGGAACGTGTTGTAAACCAACGAGTTTTGGGATTTACACAGAGGGAGAGAACACAAGTTTCGTGTGTTGGATACATATTGTACAAGGAACAATGCGGCCTAGCGACGCTCTCGGGTAAGCACACAGTAGGGTAGGATAGAGGAGGGAAGACTCACGATACGATGTTTGTTGTCTTCAGTTGTGGGATAGTTAGTACACCTCTCTCCCACTCATGCACGTGTCTTCACTGGGCTGTCATCAAATGGATCCCCGAATCCTACAAACACGAAATCGTCCTAATCAGCAACCTGGACAAGGAGCGAGTGGGGAAGGAAGGAGGGGATGGTAACTCACTCCGTTTGAGCTGATCGGCCACGTTTTGGTCGACCAGCTCCTCTTTCATCGCCCTCTGCGTCCCCTCCACCCAGCTCGAAGTCGCGCCCACCAGACTTCCGCGCTCCTGCTTCCCACCCCCACCGGTGGAGATCTTCGTGTCATCCTTTTTACGCAACTTTAGCCCGCGTAGGAAGCCAGTACGGGTCGCCTTTTTCGACTGCGATGTGGCGAAGAGAGACGCGTCAGCCTCCTGGGTGTGCTCGGTAGACGGAAGTTGAAGTTCGTCTGGAGGCGGAGAGCCGGACGATGGTGTTGTCGGTGACGGCGATCCTGGTTCTGGTGGAGAGTTCATTGTGGTGGGCGATCAAGCTTATCGTTCGCAGAACAGAACACGCTCAGGCTGTTCATCGTTTGTCGATCGAACTTGGTTTCCATCCCCCGCTCGCTCATCGACATCCTCTGTATCTCCGAATGACACCTTCCATTGCCTCTCGTGCGTTTCCCCCTTTCCTTGTTGCTGTGGGCGCAGATACGTCGCGTTACCGTTGCCGGAAATCTTGCGTTCGACAGGACGTGCACGGGGGAACCCTTTGTCTGTATTTGACTACCTCGTATTTTCTCTGCTCCATCGCCGGCGTGTCTGTTCCCTCAAGTATCTCCTTGTTCACACACTACCCCGACAAGGCCGAAGACCGTGTGGGCCGGAGCTTGGGGGAGCGCGTTTTCGGTCAGAGGAATACCGCTTGGTGACTGGAATATCATCGATGGCCATCTGGTGGCGTAGAGGTTCGATGGACATCATCGCGGATCCTTGGGACTAGTGCGGCTTGAGGTTCAAGCCACAAGTCGAAATTGGCGACGCGTTCCCCATGCGGGCTGTCGGTTTGACTTGTTGCTCGTATCAATGTCATCCATGGTCTTGTGCGGATGATATGCGGCCATAGTGTACGTTTCGAGGCAGTCAACATCCCCAAGGCCGCCCCGTGTTCGTGGATAACCTGTATATTTCCATCTCGGTTGGCTGCCGATACCACTCGGGATGGTTCGACCTCTAGGACACCCTGCGACCAAAATGACCATGCCGTGTCCTCTTGGGGGAACGGACAGTGTATAAAGGCCTGGCCTGGTTTCTGCGTTGAAATCCCCAGCCTCAGCTCTCCTGCTCGGCATTCCACTCCTTTCGAATCCCCAGCTCCGGTTCTCTGCCTTTTCGCTGTCTGAACAATGCGTTTCTCCACTGTCTTTTCTGTCCTCGCCTGTGGTGCGATGGCTTTGGCCGCCTCCATCGCCCCGGATATTCTCCTCAGCCGCGCCAACGCCGACATTTCCGCTGTGATCAGCACCTTGGACAAGAGGTGTGATGCCATCCTCCCCCAGTTCGGTTAGTTTCCCTTTTATTTGAGCGATCAAGCCCGCACAATACTCAATCACATCCGGCAGGTACTTGCAAGGACGCCAAGTGTACCGATGCCCTCGTTCTCGATATCGTCGCTGCGGTTGATGTCGCCACCGCCGCTTGTGTTGACGTCAAGGGCGTTCTCAGCCTGAGCCTCGCCAAACAAATCGCTGATATTGTCATAGTGAGTCTCGCCCCGCCGACCGGGACCAGGATCTGATGTTGATCAACTCACGATTCGTTCGGTTGATAGAAAATTTTCGTCAAGTTGGACTCTCACAAGTCCTCATGCGACGGCAAATGTGGAGACCTTTCCATTTACACCAAGATCGATTTGTGTCTGTCTCTGATGTTGAAGCAACTCGGCATCTGTGTCTCCGGGATATTAACCCTGGTTGCTACTTTGTGAGACTCCCTTCTTCCGACCTCATGGTCATTCGGTGCTAACGCTTTTGGCCCATACTCAGGTTGCTCGACCTCGTCGTCATCTTGAGGGGTCTTAACTTGAACCTGATCCTCCAGGTTTGCTTGTTAATCTAAGCGATTCGTTAGGCGACTGGTTTCACTTGTGTATAGTTTCACGGACTGCGCATCCGGGTTCGGAGTACATTCGCTGTCGTCATTCTCCCACCCACATTGGTTCTCCGGTCATTAATACGGACATTGAATGATTTGTGTTTCTTTGATTTTAACCTCGTTCCCGTCTGGCTCGGACCGCTGAATCAGCGCCCAGCCGGGGAGGGTCACGGGGGGCGTCGGCGGACTTCTGTGATAGGAACAAGGTAACCGCGTTCGTTCTCCCGCCCAAGAACCCGTTTTGAATGTCCCCGGATTATGAATCTTCTGGACCAGGATCACTGAACGGTTGTCACCAGGAGTTCGCTGGGTTCCGGCGTCTCCAATTTCGGCTGAATGGTCGCTGGGGGGGAAAGCTCCCAGCAAAGGCCTGGCCTAACCTTCCCCCAATCCCCGGAAATGTCGATTGTTTCCCCCTTGGTCGATGCATGGAAGGTGCACTCGGTGACGTGGTCTGGCCGACCGCCCATCACGGCGGAAGCCTGGACAACATGAACTTTAGCCGCAGTGACCATCCCGGCGTCGCCCACTGCGAATGGTCTCGTGGGTTGCTGTCCCTTGTGTACAGTGGTGCTCAGCTGCCGAAAATCTGTTGGAGGAAGTAAGTCACCGTGTGAATTCGGAAGTAACCCAAGCTTCGAAAGCCTTCGATCCATCAGGACGTGTGGAAGAAGACCGGTCTGAATCCCATGACAAGCATCGCCGGTTCTCGTCATGGCGATCACCCCGTTGCGATCAGCAGTCGGACGCGGACTCGGATACGTAATTCCACTGGGAGGGTCTCCTTCTCCTGGTTAGTGCCGCGGGTTGCTGAGTGGGAATGGTCAGCTCAGCGGTCGCACTGCCTGTAGCCTTGCGTGGAGGCGAACAGGGAACGGCTGAGTCCCCACCCGGCTTTGGCTGGGGGAACCGAGAGATCGAGATGCCGAGAGGCGCGATGGGGTTTTAAGGTACCCGGGCTCTACAGCAGCCGACGAGTTTGGAGATTGCGTATGATTGTCAGCGGGGGTGAGGCGTCTCTTCCACTCGGAAAGCACCATCGCCCCCTTCGGATGGAAATCCAGGTTGGAGGCTTCCAAAATCACCGTGTCGTTCTGAACTCGACCGTATCGTACTCGAGTTCTCTCGCCAAATACACCAGCGATTCGTATGGCGGGTAGCCGGGCCGGGCGACATATTTTGAAAGAACAATGACAACGGTTAGAGTCAACGAGCTCTTGAATCGTTTTTGCAGCTAACCGAAGGCGGTGGTCTCTGATGAAACGGCACTCATGTCTGGAATTCGAAACGAACCGTTACGTGCCCATGGGCGGCTCTTGCGCCCAGGCGACACAACCTTGTTTTTGATTGGTGCCGACCCTCCACGCTATTTTTCATCTTCTTCCCATTACCATCCACACGTGTGGTTCGTTGCTCTGTATCTTTTTTTCCGCTGATGTACGTGGCCGTCTCTTCACTTGCTTTCACCCTCCAAACCGTTCTCCTGACGTGTGTCGTGTGCCGTTCTCTAGGTCCTTAGCCTCCTCCTAATCCTCTGCCACCGGTATGTTATTTCCGCTCCCGTCCGTTCAACCAGCCAACGAACGTAACCCCCCCTTCCGGCTCTCCCGCTCCTCCTCAGTCTCTTTCCATGGCTTTTTTCTCCTCCCGGAAGGACCCCAAAATCAAGCGCAGTTATTCAACGGAACGCATCAACTCCCGTCCGACAGAGTCCACATCCTCGTCTGCGGTATCCGTTCCCCCAATACGTATCAGGTCGACCTCTCGTCCGGCAACTATCTATGACCCTCATTCAGTCGAACTCCATATGCGGGGAGCAGATCCTGAACCCCCAACCCCCAAATTAAAGACAAGGCCGTCCCTGCGCCGTATTCCCGTCCCTACCTTATCAATACAGGATCTTCACAAACTCACGCCCAATGACCGTCCCCACACCTCACCTACAATTCTATCCTCGCATTCCACCTCAGACTTGTCCCGCAAATCCTCGATCGTCGACGTCGGTGGCGCATCGGGCGTCACGACCACCAATGTGAACCCTGATCACTTCAAGTCATCCACAGACACCCGGACCTCCACCCCACCACGTTCCCCCCCTAACAACTGGGAATCACCGGGCAGCGGTTCTCGGAATCCGGTTGGCGCTAGTGACCTCAATAAGAGTCTGCCTCCCATAATCAATTCATTAATCTGGGTCTCTTCTCCCAAACAAGTCCCTCCCCCAATGCACTCCCCAAACTCTGCTTCACAGAAACCCCCACGAGCGGTCCTGCGGCGGAAGAGCAGCGCTAGACCACCACCAAAGACCCAACCGATCTTGACTCCTTTTGTATCGTCACCGCTTCCGTTGGATGCCGCCCACCTTTCGAAACAGTCGACAAGCGACGAGCGAACACCTCGCAGTCCCGGGATCCCGTTGCCTCCATCATCGCCCCGAGACCTTACACCAGCCGGCGCAGTCGTAGCCGCTTACAAGGAGCAGGAGAAGAGGAGAAAGCATCCCAAGGACTTTGTTGGTCCAAATACCAACGGACAGCCTCACCGGGAGTCGCACGACGGGGATGGGGGCGTTTATTACACTGTTTTCGGCTCGTCTGGGAAGGTCGTCGCTGTGGGAGCGCCTGAAGAAGAGCGCCGGTCACGCTGCGACCTCGGCACCTATTCCAACAAGTCGAAGTCCATTTCTCGGAAGCCTAGCCTCGGTGCGTTGGGCAGGCTATCCAGAAAAACTTCGACAAAATTTAAGAAGGCCGAGACTGTGAATGCGTCCGGTGTCGTCTCGGAAAGTGAGAATGGCCATGAGCGGGTCACGAGGGATGGGGAAGCTGGGAGGTTGAGCTTCCAAGGGCGTAGGTCGGCGAGTTTACCCGGTAAACATCGGCGGAAGAAGTCACTCGGAATCTCGGTCGACAACCCGAACGCCGGGCTGATATCGGATTCGCCTCAGAGCACTTCTACACCCTCGAAATCCGGTGGCTGGTCTTTGGATGATGCTTCTCCGTCTGCCAGTGGGAAGCTCTGGAAGTTAATGAAGAGGATCAGTACCGGTGGTTTGAGGGAGAAGTATAACGTGCAAGAAGCCGCCCCACCTGTGCCCGCCTTGCCAGAGGGGCTACTTCCCATTCCACCTCCCAAACACAAACCTAGCCCTCGCTCCGCTCCACAGTCCCCCAACCGTTCCAATCCACCAACGTCACGCTACGTCCGCGGGAGGTCTTCGTTCGGAGACGCTCCATTCACCAGTCGTCGTCGGGAAACCAACGGTGCTCCAAGCCTTCTCTCTTCGCACCGTTCACCTACCCTGAGTAGTGGCAAGAATCCTTCACATCACCAGCCAAGTACTAACACGCGGTCTTCTTCTCCAGTGTCCTCGGGTGAGGCTTCGTCAAAGTATTGGCACAAATCACGATCCTCGTCTGTCTCCACATTCGAAAACATGCCCCCGCTGCCGGGACGAATCGTGACGAGCGGGCCTATACTGTCACCGGTCGAGCTACACAAGCTGGAGAAGGAACAACCGATAGGCGACCTTTCCTCACCGCCTTCGACCGTCGACTCACATTCACTGGACACAAGCCCGTCTAATCACCACGGAAACGCGGTGATCATCGTTGGGAAACCTTCGTTGAGAGGTTTGCGTGTGCGTGCCAGCGGAGAGGACAGCGAGACAGACGGGATGAGCACCTCGGAATTCGTGGCGTTACCTTCGCCCCCGCGGCATCACTACAAGCCAAACCCCCACGCCGTTTACCACCAATCAAATGACAGCGGCCCAACCGTTGGATCTGTCTCCACCTCGCCTACGATTCCGATGTTCTTGACCGAGGACGCGGTGAATCGATTCCGTCCGACGAAAGGCAGCGGCGGAGACGCGCCCAGGTCCCCCTCGCAGACGTCGCGACCTCCAGAGACAACCTCGAACGATATCGGAGCGGCGATTACTACTCAGCCGCCGCCTAGGCCGCAGAGGAGTAGTAAGAGGAAACCTCTGACCGCAAGTCAGCGCGCTACCGTGAGGGCCTCGCAGGATCGCGAGCCAGGTGGTCGAGACGGCTACCGTGACCAGGTAGCACGTCCCATGACAGCGCCATCGCATCCAAGGGACAGGTCGTTGGGTTCCTCGCTCGAATTTGGAGATCGTAGTGGGGAAGGCAGGTCGTGCGGGACTTTTGGAAATTCCCAGTCGATGGGTCTCGTGCAGTTGGTCAAGACGTCACAAGACTCCTCTTCTTCTCGGGAGAACCTCAGGCCTAAGACATCGTACCACTCGAGGACACCGTTGAAGTTTAGGGAGATGGAGAGTGGAGAGAGCTGGAAGGATAGGAAGGCGTTGACGGAGAAGGAGAAGGTGGATAAGTGGGACGACTTGTTGGAGAAGAGCGAAAGGGCCGGTGGGACCATTCACATCGATATCAAGAATACGAAGCTGCTATCGGATACCTTGAGGTTTTCGGATTATTCGACTCTGACACTTGCGGCGATTTGATGGCCTCTCCATCTCTCCTCTCGTGGCGGTGGTTGTGTTCGTTTTCTGGTTGCTGTCCTCCCCTCCTCTCGGTTTCAGGGAATGTGTGGGTGCACCCCACTCGCGTGTACATAAAGAAGGTACGAATTTTCCCGGCTGGAAGATGATGCATCATCTTCACGTCCTATTTGGATCGAACTGATCGAGGTTTTTGTTTATAGGCTTACACAGATGGCACTCGTTTCGGTTTCGAAATCCTCGCTATTACCACGGAGATCTGGGATGGCTGCCGTGGCTGAGCCACAACGCATCTGTCCCGTTCTCCCAATTTATTCAGGCTCATTCGCTCTTCTTGGTCCACGCGCCGTGTTTTCCTCTTATCGTCGCTTTAATACCTGGTTCCCCTGATGGAGCCTATACCCCTCCTACCCGCACGCACATTCTCCCTCTACTGTTTTATTAAATTACGGCTCTCGGCACGAAAAACCTCAAGATGACTGGTGAGCACGACCTTTCCCTTTGGACGTGCTCTCCACCACCCTTTTTCTCTCCCTCGCATAAAACAGTTTACAGCTGTCTATTTCATTCTAGTTCACATAATTTAGACCGTCTGGACTTCGTACAAATCTGCTTTGGAGGTCCCCCGTTTCTTCGCTCCTCACCTATCTCGCTCCTTCGCTTTCCAAACCCATACACTCACTTTTCGTACACATGCACAAACACACCTCTCCCTCTTTTGCATACCGAACTTTCGTCTTGATGCTTTCGATAATTACTCGCTCCCTTATCCCCCTGACCCCCTGAATTCCCCCACCCCGATGTTTTTCGATACCATAAACGGGTCGGGAGACCGGTTTCTTCCTCCGCACGCACCTGACCTCTCGCTCCTCTTTTGTAGATTACCACGTCTCTCGGCTACGGCCTCCTTGTTGCATACAGACCATCGTTATACCCTGTTGCAATGATCTTGCTTGTATTTTGCGCATATAGCTCTCCCCCTCCCCTTCTTCCCCTACCCCCGCGCACACATGTACAGGTGACGGTTGGGTACAATTCAAATCAAACTTGTGTTACATATATCTCTTTTCCTTCGTCAAGGAGGTGAGACTTCGGTCTTGAGTATACGGTTGGCTTTGTTCTTTGGAACGGGCGCTGTGAGTTTAAGGTGGGATGAGAGGATAATTATGGTGTCGTGGTGGGGGTGCGCACCGTTCGCGTTCTCAGTGATGTAGAACTTGCGAAGGATAATGATCGCTTCGTCTCTCAAGAATCCGCCGTGGGCTTGGTACCCTGGGTGTTTAGGGTGGGCGATCCTAATGAACCGGTTAAAAGAGCGAAGAAGCAAAGGTGATGGGGGTGGCAAGTACGCTTGATTTACACCCAGGACGCTTCCGCATCCTCCAAATTTCCCGTTCTCGCACCCGTAGTAGACTTCGCGGATCCCGAGTTGTCTGAGAGCCGAGGCGCACATTATGCACGGTTCGACCGTCACGTACAGGATTGTATCTTTGAGGAGGTACGGGTACCCGGATATGGTGTCATCGTGTGGGGTGAGAGATGGGTTAGATAGGATGTCGTCTATTGCTTCTAGCTCTGCATGTCTCGTTGCCTGTTTCGGTGTTTGGTATTTGGCATTGGGAGGGTTTTGGGGAGGGGTTGACGTACGTTTCGTAGTTCGTTGGTTCTGTTGCGTGCTTTTGCGACGATTTTGTCGTCTCGAACGAATACGCAGCCAACTGGGACTTCTTTGGCTGCCATCGCCTCTTCTGCCTGAGCTATTCTCAGGTCGGTAATGATCCGGTGATTAGGTGGGCACGTACCATGTGCATTGCCTCGCGCATCCAGCGAAGGTGGACGTCGTCCCGCCCGGCGGTCGAGAGGCTTTCGCCCATACCGTATCTCCCCTTGCGATTACCCCGTCGCCGGGAGGGTTGGCCAAGAATGCAGATTGGCACGAGCCCATCTGATCGAGATCCACAAGATGGAGAGATAGTCCTGCACGTCAGTTCCTCCCCGGCTAAAGCCGAGGTCTGTGAGAAATTCCCGGATAAGGCAACACCCCCCATCAACCTCAACACACCGAACGACAAAATCGACGACCTGCAAGTTTGAGGGACGGTAGATCAAAATGGTGAGTGGATTCGTTGTCCCCGTGCGAGCTGGGCCGTGCCAGAGGGTTGTTGAGAGTGGTCTTGGGTGGTTGGGTTTGGTGGATTGGGATGGATGGCATCGGCCTCGTTCGGATGGGATCAGCGATTTTGGGAGGATTTTGTGCTGATTTCCGTCCTTTTGCTTTCGGTTTGGGTTTCTTAGTCCAAAGGTAGGTCCTGAAGTTTTGCCATTCCTTTGGTTTTGGCTGAGCGGTCCTCTAAGGTACAACCTCGTTTGGGTACGTTGCGTCTCGCTCGCCCGAGTGCGTTTGAGGAGGACGCTTAACTTGACGTGCCCAGTAAACGCCACACCAAGTCCCACACCGTCTGCCGCCGATGCGGTAACAGAGCTTTCCACCGTCAACACAAAAGTGCGTGATTCTGTGTTTCTCGAGGGCGAGTTTTCGTGTTGAGTGTTTGTCTTTTTGTAGCTTGTGCCCAGTGCGGCTACCCCAGCGCCAAGCTGCGCTCGTACGAGTGGGGTCAGAAGGCTAAACGAAGAAAGACTACTGGTACTGGAAGGATGCGATACCTCAAGACTGTGACGAGGCGATTCAAGAATGGGTTCAGGTGCGTCCGCCGGAGGGACCCCTACCGTATACCGGATGACTGATCAGAGCTCCGATCTTAGGGAAAACACTGCGGCCAAGAAGAGGTCCACTAAACCGGCAGAGTCGTAATGGTAGTTTGAACCTCTGGCATTGTATCGCATCCTCACTTCGTTGTAACCACGCAAATATGCTGTTTGTTCTATGTGAAAGGCTTCATGCGTTTGATATGAGTTCCTTAGTTACTTGTACAGATTGCAGATTGTCGGTGGGATATCTCATCTTAGAACGTCGATCCTTCCGGTGGTTGGGGAAGCTTCCTGTTGTTGAAGCTGGCCATCTCTCTATGTGTATTGTGTTAGTGTTCAGGGGGCGAGCGAGTCATGCGGGGGTGACTGACTTTCGGATTTCCACCAACAGGGACTCGAGGCTCTGGTTACGGTTCCAGTTGGCGAGGATCGGGAGTTTGCTTTGGTCGACCTTTCCGTTCAGTTGGGAGACGAATGGGAGGTTCACGCGAGACAGAAATTGGATGCCAGGAGGTTCATCAGGGTATTTCTCGCCACAGGTGATCTTCAGACTGTAAATCCGGTTCTCGTGTACGGTCTGGGGATGGCGTTAGCACCTCGTAAGCACTACGACGCCCCCACGTACATGCCCAGGTCCGATGATTGTCCCGTTCCAGTTGCTCATCATGATATCGTCCGAATTATCGAGGCCGTAAGAACATGAGCCGTCTCCGATCCCCTTCTCGCCCTTCTCGAGCTCTTCAAGGAGCCTAAAGTTTCGCGGTACTGGTTGCGAATCCGGTCAGCGAGTCCTAGGGCGTGAGCAGGTCGAGAGTCTTTACCCTTGGCCATGGGTGTGTGTGAGGTTTTGATCGTTATCTGACCCAAACAGGTTCGTTCAGCAGAGGGTGAGGCGTGACTCGTGACCGCGGATGGACCAAATCCGTGACCGGCGTACTAATCTCGCAGCCATTATCCGTGACCACAATGTTCAAAGCTGGGGCAACGAACCCTTACGATGAGATTGTCGGTAAGAGCCAACGTCTGCCGGGGCATGGAAGGCTTCCTCACGCCACGCTTCAGCTAAAACCACCGATGAGAACCTCACCGGAGAGAATTGGGAACTGATCCTCAACTTGTGCGACAAAGTCCAAGATGAGGGAGAGATGGGGTAACAAACCGTCCTGGCTCTTTTGTCTGGCGTGACTGATGCATAGATCTTCAGTGCCCGGAACGTCATCGCCGCGATACTCAAACGACTCGCTCACCGGAATGCAAACGTTCAGCTGTATACGCTCACGTTGGCGGAATCGCTCTCCAAGAACTGCGGACTGACTTTACATCGCGAATTGGCGTCGAAAGCGTTCACCGCTGGGCTGGAGAAACTTATCATGGACAGGGTGCGTTTCGAACATCACCATACCATCATCCGCGAATCCCATCGGTCTCAACGAGGTTTAATCGTCTCTCGCTTTCTAGACCACCCACGACAAAGTCCGTAATCGAGCCCTCGGCCTGATAGAAGAGTGGAGACACGAGTTCGAATCAAACCCCGAACTCGGGATCATGGAGGAATGTCATAACAATCTGAAGGCCAAAAGTCCGTCTCGTCACCGACCCCCGTCTAACCCCCTTCGATCGAGGGAAATGACTGACGCCGCTTTGATAGGTTATAAATTCGACGCTCCCAACGAGCCACCTCCACCGGAAGTTGATGACGAGGTCAGGCGCAAGGAGGAAGAGGAACTCCAACGAGTTTTGGAGCTTTCTGTCCAGGACAAAGGCGGCAAATCGAAATGGTCAGATTACACCTTAACCTCGGCTGGAGCTGCCGGCCAAAATCAAGGCCAATCTTCTTCCCAGCCATACCGCGCCCCACCTGTCGAATCTGGATACGTCCCAGCGTCCGCAGTTCCTCCACAGGTCCATGTCCAGACCAACACCGCCGCCGTTCAACAGCCCTCCAAAGAACTCGTCAGTCCGGTAAATCCCACTCCATCGGTATTGGTCACTCGCGTGCGAGCGCTGCATTCCTTCGAGCCTACCGATGCGGGGGAGCTCGCTTTCGAACGTGGTGACGTCATCAAGGTTGTTGATCGGGGTTACAAGGATTGGTGGAGGGGACAACTGAGGGGGAGGACTGGTATTTTCCCCGTCAACTACGTTGTAAGCGAGAGAGCTATCTGCCTTTCGAATGTCTCGGGTTCTGATTGTTCGAGTAGGAGCCATTGCCAGAACTAACTCCAGCTGAATTGGCTCGAGAAGCGGAGCAAGAGGCGGCGGTGTTCTCCAAGGCGGCGGACGTTGACAAGTTGTTGGGTATGCTCAAGGATATTGACCCCGTGAGGGATAATCTTGCGGATAACGAGGATATCCAGGTTTGTGCTTCCCAGGGTGCCTGACGGCGCAGTGCTAAGCATCTTTGTAGGAGTTGTATAGGTCTTGCATGATTATCAGGCCCAAGATCGTTAAGCTCATTGACAAGTACAGTCAAAAGCGAGGTGCGTAACTTGTTTCGTCACATTCGAGCACGTCTAAGCGTTGCACCCAGCCGATTTGGTCACTATGAACGAGACGTTCGTCAAGGCTCGGTCCATCTTCGACCAGATGATGGAGGAGTCACTTGCTCGTAACTCACAAGGTAACTATCGTCCATCCGGCCGTGGGCCCACGACGCGTCCTAGACCTGACACTCATTCATAGCGTACGATCGGCCCATCTACGGACACCGACCAGGTTCCGTCGTCGGTGTCCCTCAAGGGTTCGGTTGGGGCCAGCCTGGTTACGAACAGCCTGGGTACAACGCTTATCCACAGCAACCTCCCCACCAGCCACCACAGCCCGGATATCCGTCAGAATTATATAACGGACAGCCGGTTAACATCTACCCTCAACAGCAACCCCCTGGCCCATACCCACAGCAATCCCCACAACAAGGACCCTCGCCGCAACCGTTGCCTTACGGAGCCCAACCACAGCCATTTGGTGGTGCGCCAGGACCTGATCCGAACGGCTTACAGTACCAGCAACCCCCGCAGCATCCGGGTTATGGAGGCCCGCAAGCGTCTGGGCCACAACTACCACAGATCCAGCCATTATCGCTTTCCGGTCAGGGTAGACCCCCAACCGCCCAAGGTGGTTTCAACCCCCAACAACAGCAGCAACCTCAGCCGCAACCACCACAACCCCAGGTTCAATCGCAACCCCAACAACAGGTCCAGCCTCAGCCACAGATTCAACCGCAACCACAGACTCAGTCTCAACCTCTGGCACAAGCCCAACCTCAGGTTCAACCGCAACCACAAACTCAACCTCAGCCTCAGGTCCAGGCTCAACCCCAACCCCAGGCTAGCCAGCCGGAACTGCAGCGTCGCCCTACATTGCCATCTCAATTCCAGTCACAGCAACCGATCCAGCCGCAGCCAGTCGCGCAAGAACCTCAGCCTCAGCCCCAGCAACAACAGCCGCAACCACAACCGCAACCGCACGCTGAACCTGAGCCACAGGCACAAGCGACTCCGATCCAGAACACGCAAACCGCACCACCGTACACGTACGATCCGAACATGCGATACGCTGATTCGAACGTTCAGGCGTGGGCGCAGTATTACGCTCAAGGTGGAAAGGATCCCACTGGCGCGGTCTATTTCATCAGTGTTCCTGGGGTCAAGGAGCCGGCTTCACCACAGCCCGCGCAACCGCAACATCTCGCCGCTGCTACGACGACGACGATGACCACAGCGGTGAACCCGAACCCGAACTTGGGGCAGCCGTTGGCGAGGAGAGAAAGTCTGATGCATAACCCACACGGGGCCGCTGGTACGAATGGAGGAGGCCAGATTGAGGAGGAGGACTTGCCGTTACAGAACCCGTATGACAGGTATGGACTTGGTGGGACGGATCAGACGCCTGGGGCGGGTGGAGCTACAGGCCCTGGGTATGGAGCTAGTCCGTATTACGGGTTGACGAGGGATGTGGCGGGGATGGGTATCAAGGGCTGAAGATTTCAGGAACAGTTAGCGTAATTTCGGATTTGCTTTTCCCTTCTTCCAACCCCTATTTGACCTCGTCACTGTCCCTGCTTTTTTTGACGTTATCCCCTTTGAATTGTGTTTACGATGGCCGCGTGCGTGAGAAAGGGCGGGGCGGATATTGAACCTAAAATTCCTTCCCAGTATCACAAAAGTATGTACCACGCCGGGATTACTGGGCAACTCCGGGCACTTTTTCCTTGCGTAAATACTTTTATGGCCTACGCGTTGTGTGGGAGATTTTCGTTCGCGGTTGTGGAGAAAAGGCGAGACAGGTAGGCTTTGTGCCTAGGACTCGCAGCCACCGGCGTGCGCCGCAGGGATGTTCACTCAGGAGTGTTAGTGAGTCTCCCCTTTCAGCCAGTAAGACGTTGCTCATCCGTGTTCACAGGGACGAGATGGGCTTGGAGCGGGGCAGAACCTGGAGCGGTGGAAGAGAATGCACTGGAGGGGATGAGGGGGGGTCGAAGATGCAAAATAGGCGAGCCATGGAGGGTAAAAGGTGGAGTAGGTCGTGGCGGTGGGGGAGTATGGGGGGAGAAAAAATCGTGCCCGATATAGCCCAATGGATCTAAACGATGATGGTGCGATGGAGAGGGAAGGCGTGAAAAGGGGCGTACAAGTGATGGCCGACGCTCAGATAGAACTGTATCCGGTAACCTTCTACGTTTTGCAGCAGGTCTTTCGAGCAGCGCGAGGGTATTAGCGGCGCTCTGGCGAGGCACGAAGTAAAGGCTAGCCAACCGCTGGCTGCTCAGTTTGTTCCCATCCACCCTCGAGTTTCCTCAATCCTGATTACTATTGGAGTTGCGGGGGGTGTCAATATCCCGGTGGAGAACTTCGTTCCCCGGGTCGCCTGCGCCGTGAGCCAAACTCTAGTGTTTCCTGGACCAGATTTCAGTATCCGGTAGGGTGGCAATAGAACGTACTGCCTAGTACTCGTGCGTGGGTCTTTGCAAGCTTAGGGCCGCGTGCTGGTTCTTTTCGCTTCGTAGCTAAATTCTCGGATCACAAGGCATTTCCGGAATGGCACCCGTGAGAAAGAATGTAAATCTTCGTCTGCGCCCCACTCACTCCTATCTTCGGAGTCCACCTATTCTTTGGTACCACCTCCTGGTAATGTCATTCACACATCCTCCGGCTGATTTTCCGCCTCCCCCGAACGATCCACAACCCCTTCTTCCAGCTAGGGATCTTCAGGCCGTTTCTATCGGCTCCGTCATGGTGGCACTCACCGAACTAAACCTCAAGGTCTCAACCGAGGACCTCCTCAAGGTTATACACGACCAGGAGGAGGCCGGGCTCGCCGAACAGGCCGCCGAAGAGGCCCAACATCACGCCGCCCCATCTAAATGTAAGTCAGCCCCGACCCCCTCACCCGTTCTTTGACGATGAACTTCTCTATTGCTCCAAGTCACTCCCCAACCAACCGAGCCAACCACCCGCCCCGGTGCAACCATCACCCGTCCCGGCACAATCACCATCCGTCCTGGTAAAACCACCATCCGCCCTGGTAAAACCACTACCCGCCCTGGTAAAACCACCACCCACCCCGCTATAACCGCCACCTCCAAGCTCGTCCCAAACCCTACCAAGCCCACGCACGATGATCTGTCGTGGGAGGAAAAACATCGTGATATCGTTGGATTTGCCGAAAATAGGAAGCCCTATAAGTTTACGGGTCCGATCCTCAAGTTTGTGCCACCAGATGGGTGATAATCATGTTCCCCATTGAGCTGTGCCTCCTGCAAGAGTTACAATGTCCAGTTCAGCCTTCGAGTGTTCACCGTAAAGCATGTATTTCGCCCTTTGCTCCATACCAACCCTTTCGGCATCGCAGTACCCACTGTTATATGTACAATGCATCAGTACCCTGCGTAACGACGCATCATCGCGCAAGAGGGCTAAGAGACTTCGAGTTCAAAGTGCCAAGGAGGGGAGAGACGGCCCGGCGGCGAGGGTGTCGGATTGTGAGGTCAGCGGGAGAGCTTGAGCCGGGGCAGAATCCGGTTTGGTCCCACCCCGGTGGCGGCGACGACGACGCTTCCAACGATCGACGTCGCGGTAGCCCCACCTCCAGGTGTGTTCATGGCCAGAGCGGTAAGCGAGGGATCTGTAAACCAACCGAGGGGGGATTGTACCTAAAAACAGAGTAGAAGATTTTCTAAACGAGTAGGTGGCCGTGTGAGGCGAGTTCTTTGGGAACGGAGAGCGAAGGCATATGTCTCCGATAGTCCAGGTCGGAGTGGGGCCGAAAATGAAGAAGACACCAGTCCACCTGTTGGCAGAAGTTTTCGTCGTTTCAAAATCCACAGAGTTGACGCCTAGTTCCTCTACGGAAAATTTCAACCCCAGCCCCAGGATAGCCTGCTGGGACTACAACGTCAACCTGCGTTAACGTCTCAGTTCCAATCACAACAACCGATCGATCCAGCCTCTGCCAGTCGCGCAAGAACATCGACGACGGCCGCAACCACAACCGCAGCCCGAAACTGAACCCCAGCCACAAGGGCAAGCGACTCTGGTCAGAATATACAAACAAGGCCACCCTACACGTACGATCCGAACATGGGATTCGTGGATTCGAACGTTCAGGTGTGAGCCCGGTATTGCGCTCAAGGCGGAAGGAATCCCACTGGCGCGATCTATTTCATCAGCCTTCCTACCACCACAGTGAACCAGAACCTGAGATAGCCACCACTGCGGAGGCAGACTCTGGTTCATAATACCACTGGTACGAATGGAGAATATGGAGGCCGGACGGGGGGGTCGTTTGCCATTACAGGGCTGTATAATAGGTATGGGCTTGTTGGGACGGATCGAACAACTGGGGGAGGGGACTGCAGGTTACAGGTATGGAGCTAGTCTGTGTTACGGGTTCAACCTGACGAGGGATGTGGCCAGGATGGGTATCGAGGGTGATTGAGACAGATTGCTGGGGTTGGTCCTACGCGACCAGGTAATGGTGGGTTTAGTTACTATGATTAAGCTGAGATGGTAGTGTAGGCCGACGTTGAGGTTCGGCTGGCTAGCCTGGGATTGGGGTTGAGCGTGGACTGAGACAGAGGTTGAACCTTTCGGTGTAAGGAACAGGCTGGGACGCGCGGTGGCAAGATATAAGGGTTACTTATCTTCAAAGTTGTATTATAAACCGCCGCCCGAGAAGTTCGCGAGTGGCTGGCCAGTGTAATTTTCTTTGTCGAATGATTGCGGCCAGTTCATAACAGGACGGTCGCTTATCTCCGTCCTTCCTCACAGCCTCCATGCAACACCGTTTTTCTCACGGTGACCGTCGAGTTTCAATAACGGGACCAACTCACAACAACATAAGGGGTGTGACGGTGCTCTCTCCTCACTGAACGTGGCCACAGAAGCCATGAATCTCGCGAAGGAGGTCTCGAGCATCACACCAGCCAAGGCCGTTTTCAGCTCCGTCAGCATCCTCCTCACGATGATTAGAGTAGGTTCTCTCCTCTTCAACGACTAGGCGTTTCGTATTCACAGGTTACCAGGACTCGATGTTCAACAAACTGGACTATGTCGAACTCGGGCTGGCCTGCGCGGACGTATGTAGAGCCCTCGACCGTGGGGTGAATGGGAGGTGATTGGATGAGATCAGCTCACCGGTGCGCGAGGCGATTGAACAATTAACATGTGGGCTCAACCAGTGATGTGAATTGTCGGCAACTTGCTCATCGCGCCCTTGATCGCAGAACCGTAGCCTCAATCCAGGAGAAGATGATTGAGAAACGTGGACGGAGTCTGCTCTCTCGACTCGCCAACACGAAGATCGACAAGGAGATGACTGCCGCGTGGAAGTTGGACCTCATTAGGATCCTTCAGGTCTTCAGTGTATGTTCAACTAGTTCTGTTTGACTGTCACTGACTGTTTCCTCCCAGACCGAGTTGACGATCAACACCAACGTCATTGTTTCTGATATCCGCCGTGATATGTTGGCAAGCCAGGGGAGTATTCAACCCAGTTCAGTGACCTAGAGTACCGTGAGGTTTATAGTCTTACATCTACAACTAGTGTCCCTCCTGGGGAACTGCCTCCCCCACCCCCTAGAGCATGTTTTGGATGCAATGAGCTGATTGAGAAGATTGTAGGCCTTGCCAAAACCCTCACACCCATTGCTCTCATTGGTGTTGATGGAATTGACAAGACTTCCATTGCCCTGACTGTCATCCACAATGATTCAATCAAGCAGCAATTTAGCAACAACTATTGGTTCATCTGCTGTGGCCAGTTTCCTACCTCAAACACCCATTTCTTCTGCCAGCTCTCCAGTAATTGGTGCAGGTGTTGAAAATCCTGAAGATCTGGCTCCCATAAGACTGTTCCTATCCTCCAAGGAGATGCTCATAATCCTTGACAATGCAGAATCAATCCTTGACCCACAGTGGCCAAATGCAGGAGATCTATAACACAGTGGAGGAGCTTACTTAGTTCAACAACATCTGCCTTTATCACCTCCAGTATCTCCACCATCCCTCCTGACTGTGGGACCCTGACCATCCCAATGTTATCAGCCACAGCCCATGCAACCACAACTACTCTCTGCTGTTACAAAGACAAGAACTACTGTGGTGAACCTGAACCT
>Ga0307511_10001015_pt1 | contig 29803 bp, 26 predicted proteins | sample 13_EM_MG_FD_200266 | JGI IMG/M metagenome (GOLD analysis project Ga0307511, IMG submission 200266) | Populus trichocarpa ectomycorrhiza microbial communities from riparian zone in the Pacific Northwest, United States - 13_EM | ecosystem: Host-associated > Plants > Roots > Unclassified | place... | reverse complement strand
GAGCGGCGACCTGATCTCGAAGGCGAGCGAGAGCCTGGTCAGCCTGACGCGGCTGCTCGGATTCGTGCAGCAAAGTGGCAACACCCAGGTGACGCAGGAGTCCCGCGCCCGCTACCGGACCCTGTCACGCGACGTGCTGGCCATGACCGACCATTCCAACTTCCTGGGCAACAAGGTGTCCTTCCTGCTCGATGCAACGCTGGGCATGGTCAGCATCGATCAGAACAACGTGGTGAAGATCTTCTCCGTCGTCACCGTGTTCATGTTGCCACCCTCGCTGATAGCCGGCTTCTTCGGCATGAACTTCGAGCGCATTCCGTGGTTACACGAATCGTGGGGGCTGTCGGCCGCCGCGGGCCTGATGCTGGTCTCCGCGGTGGCGCCTTTCCTGTACTTCAAGCGGCGGCGTTGGCTCTAGCCTCCCAGGGCCTGCGCCAGCGGTTGATCCCGCAGCCCTGCCGCCGCCGCCACCGCCGCGCAGGCCTCAGCTGCGCGACGCCCGGCTTGGAGCGCGGCAGCTGAGGCTGCGCGCCTTCATTGGCGCTGCTGCATCTCGGCGAAACCAGCCGCCGCCTTCTGCACATCCGCCGGGAAGTCCTCCATCTCCTGCACCTGGCGGATCTCGATGACCTCGTTATCGCCCGCGGGACACTTTTTGGCCCACTCGATCGCCTCAGCCCTGGAGTTGACACTGATCATCCAGTAACCGCCGAGCACTTCCTTGGACTCAGCGAACGGTCCGTCGGTGACTGTGGGCTTGCCCTTCGAGAAGGACACGCGCGCGCCCATCGAAGGCGGGTGCAGGCCGTCCAGTGAGATCAGCACTCCGGATTTCTGCAGCTGTTCGTTGTACTTCATCATGGCCTCAACGGCTTTTGCCTCGGGCATCGTTCCCGGCGCAGCCGCTTCGTAGCCTTTGGGGATCATCAGCATCATGAATCGCATGGGTGGGCTCCTGGTTTGCGCAGTGATCGGTTGGGCGCGATGCCCAGCCTCTGGTCCCGAGGACGAATGAAGGATGACGGTCTCGACAAATTGCCGACAGCGCCAAGCGCATCATTTTGAAGGTGGCCAGACGGCCAGGTCTTCAGCGCGGGAGGTGACCCGCGAGCTGCTCCAGCGCCCTTATCTGCAGGACCGTGGAGTCCGAAGCCGGTAGCAGCTTGTTGGCCTGGCCCACGAAGGCGGGCACATCGGCCGCGGGTAGTGGGCGGCTGATGAGGTAGCCTTGCGCGTAGTCGCAGCCGAGGCGGCGCAGCAAGTTCCAGGCCTCGGGCTTTTCCACCCCCTCGGCGACTACCCGCAGCCCCATGCTGTGAGCGAGTTCGATGGTCGAAGTGATAATGGTCGCAGCGTCAGCGCCGGCCTGGCCAGCATCCATGACAAACGAACGGTCGATCTTGAGCTCGTCCACGGGCAGCAAGCTCAATTGCGACAGGGATGAATGGCCAGTGCCGAAGTCGTCGATCGCGAAGCGCACGCCGTGCAGACGCAGTAGTTGCATGTTGCGGGCGGCGAGCTGGGGATCGCGCATCACTGCGCTTTCGGTTATTTCGAGCAACAGTGCCGTTGACTCCACCCGGTGGCTCCGCAGCAGCTGCATGATCTCATCGCCGAGATTCGGATCCAGGATGTCCGCCGCGGACAGGTTGATGGCCAATTCGACATCCAGCCCGGCCTGGCGCCACTCACCCATCTGGCGAATCGCAGCGCCCAAAACCCAACTCGTCAGCCTCCGGATCGCGCCCGTGCGCTCTGCCAGCGGCACGAATTCGCCGGGGCTCACGCTGCCGAGTTGCGGATGTGTCCAGCGCACCAGCGCCTCCAGGCTCCGGACGGAGCGTGACTCCATCGCAACCTTGGGCTGGTACACCAGCGTCAATGCGCTCTGATCGATGGCGCCGGACAGGTCGGTAGCCAACTTGAGCCTGCGCCGATGTTTTTCGTCGCCGCCAGTACGGTAGAGGGCCGCATGCGTCCACGCCTCGTGGGCGTCCTCGATGGCAATCTGCACGCGCCGCAACAGCTCATCCGCCGTACGTCCATGTTCCGGATACAGGCAAATTCCAGCCGCGACGTGTAGCTGCAGACTCATCTCCTCGAGATGAAACCCGCGACGAATCACTCCGGCCATCTGCTCGGCATACAGGAGGGCCCGCTGCGAGGTGCAATTGCGTGCCACGAGCAGGAATTGACTCTCCCCCAGCCGGGCGACGATGTCCTCCGGGGCGACGTTGGCACGCAGGCGACGCGCGGCCTCTCGCAACACATCGTCTCCCACGTGATGACCAAGCGAAGCATTGATCTCACTCACGTTGCGCATGTCGATCAAAACGAGTGCGACCGGGCCTGTGCTGTCCGACCCGGCGACGATCTCTTCCAGCTTCTTCTCGACGAACGCGCGGTTCGGCAAGCAGGTGCTTGGGTCATGATTGGCCTGATAGGTAATGTCAGCTTCGCGCTCGGCAATGTTCTTCTGCATGGTGTTGAACGTTGCTGCCAGGCTGCGGAACTCAGCGCCACCGGAAGCTTCGACGGCCGTGTCGTACCGCCCTTCCTGAATGCGCTCCGCGGCGCGAACCAACTCGCCGATGGGACGAGTCGCGCTGCGTCCCAGCAATGTGCCGATGACCGCCGCGAGCGCCAGTGCGATGCCATCAATTAACAGCAGCGCGTCGCGAACATCACGGTATGGAGCAAGCACCTCGTGCATGGACTTCTGAACGATGACGTCGACGAATTCGCCACGGCCCTCGATCCGTTGAGCGAAAGTCAGGTAGTCGGTCGCGCCGATATAACCGACATGCGGATCCTGATCCGTCTGCGATAAGGGTGTCCGCTGCGTCGCGATTGTTTTGCGCAGCCGCTCCGGCAGCGTCGAGGCAATTCGAGCAGGTCCACCATGTCTGTACGCTACCAGCGTGACATCCGCACCCACGAGCTCGCGCATCTTCTGCGCAAAGGCATCGTCGACCACGAACCCCATCGCCACCCATGCAATGATCTCAGGCGTGCGCACTGGGGCGAAGAAGAACTGGTAGGGGCGGTCTGCCAACACCATGAAAACAGGCAGGTCTCGCTGCTCTTTGTATTCACTGAGCAGACTCTCCAGCGAAATGCCCTGGCCGGCGCCTCCTGGCGCGGTGGACGCAAGCACCTTCCCGTGGATATCGGCCAACAGGACCATATCGGCGCCGATCCGCTGGGCGTTGTTCGACGCAGCAGAGATGATAGTGGGAATGTCGCCACTCGCCACGGCCTCGCGAAACCCGAAATCCGCCGCCAGCACGCCGACACCGTTCGCCAGCTGACCCGCCCGGAACCGTATCAATTGCTGCGCGAAGGTGCCGCCCGAGCGCAGCTCCTGGGCGGCGCGGCCCTCCACCGTATGCGCGGTGCTCGCCAACACTGCGGCCAGCGTCACAGTCTGCGTGACAACTACCAGCCCGATGATCAATACGAGAAGCCGTTTGCGGAAGCTGCCCATGGAACAGACTCGAATGAATGCTACATCGTAGGCATCCTGAGGTGCCGGCTGCGAGGGGCCCCGTACAGGATTGAGAGCTTCAGCACGTCTAATTCAAGGTATGTTCCAGATACGCTGCATCATTACCGCCTGGGTGGCGCTGAGTGGCCTCCTGAAGGCCGCAGGCGCGCTTGCAGCGACCCTGGTTGTGGCGGTGCAGACATCCGATGGACGGCCCTTGGCGGGCGCTGTTCTCACAGTCCACGCACTGAGCGGGTCTGAGCATCCCGCGGCTCCCGTCAATGCGGTCATGGACCAGGTCGAGCGCGCCTTCGTGCCGGATCTGCTGGTGATTCCGGCCGGCTCCACCGTCGAGTTTCCCAACAGTGACTCGGTCAGCCACCAGATCTACTCGTTCTCCGCTGCCAAGAAATTCCAACTGCCACTGTATCGCGGCAAGCGCTACCCACCCGTGCGCTTCGATCAGGTTGGATTCGTAACCCTGGGCTGCAACATCCACGACCCGATGCTCGCCTATGTCGTCGTAACCGATGCTCCCTACTTCGGACGAACAGACTCCAGGGGATCCTGGTCGGTTGAAGTACCGCGCGGAACCTATCGGGTCACTGTCTGGCACCCGCGCATGCGTGAGAGCGCGGAACTCGGACGGGAAATGACGGCCGGCGATACAGATCGCACGGCCGTCACTGTGCGCCTCACCAAGCCCCTTCAACCGGCCCCGCTCGAAAGCGGGCACTCGTGGGATGCCTACTGATGAGGCGCTTAGCGTGCAAGCCGTTCGCGCTCGCTCTGTTGGCATTCACGGTACCGGCAGCCTGTGCAGCTGACTGGATGCAACTTCCCCAATGGGAAGCTGACCTGGATACCCGCCTCGTCAGCTCTGACGGCCAGAAGTCATTCGTCAACGGTGGGCTGGGAACCCTGCGCTACGACCACACGCAATCGGGATTGCGGCTGGGCCGGGCGCGTCTGGCCTTGTCCGAAGCGCTCGGCGAGGTCTGGTCGCTGCGGCTGGATGCCTCGGCCTGGGGGGACAATGACCGTAACCCGCTCGATTTGACGGAGGCGTACCTGCAATTTCGTCCGTATCCGTTCGCCGGCTACCGGTTTCGACTCAAGGCGGGCGTATTCCATGCGCCCTTGTCACTGGAGAATCGCGCAGCAGGTTGGGAGTCGCCCTACACACTGTCGTATTCGGCAATCAACACCTGGTTGGGCGAAGAGTTGCGCACCATCGGCGTGGAGGGGCAGCTCGACTGGCTGGGCACGCGGAGCGGCCGTGGTTTCGACCTGGCGCTCACCGGGGGGCTTTTCGGTTGGAACGATCCTGCCGGCACGGTTATCGCAACTCGTGGCTTTAACCTCAGCGACCGCCAGACAACTTTGTTCGGACGCGTAGGCTCGTCAAATTCTTCGCCGTTGAAACCCATTGAGCTGTTTCACGAGATCGATAATCGGCCGGGATACTACGCGGGGGTGGAGGGCAGGTATTTTGACAGGATCGTGGTACGCGTACTTCACTACGACAACCGGGCAGATCCGGCGGCGTTTGACAGTGCGATAGGCAAGTTCGCCTGGCAGACACACTTCAACTCTGTCGGCGTGCGAGCCGAGGGCGCCGGCGGATGGACTGCAATCGTGCAATGGCTGGACGGGCAGACCTATACCGACCCGCAGGGCGAAGACATCAAGTGGCCTTTTAGGGCGCGATTCGCGCTTGTATCGCGGCAGCTGGGCAATCACAGGTTGAGTATCCGGTATGACTCCTTCACGGTGGATACCGAGTCGGAGGACGGCGACGGTGCTCAACACGGGCATGCGTGGACGGCGGCCTATGTCTTCGAGCCGGATATGCACTGGCCGGATATGAAATGGAAAATCACTCTTGAGTGGCTGCGCGTCACCAGCGACGCATACTATAGAGCCGACGAGCTGGGCACCCCGCGCCTCGCAACGGAAACCCAGGTTCAACTGGCCGTCCGCTTTGCGCTGGGCCCGCTCGCCCGGTAGACTTCGCGCCCCTCATAATGCGATTGGAGTCTTTTTCATGGGTAAGGGAGACAGCAGAAGCCGCCGCGGCAAGATCTATCAGGGCTCGTTCGGCAAATCCCGGCCGAAAGACCCGGCAAAAAAGAAGAAGCGCGCTGCCGCCAAGAAGTAGCCAATAGCCCGTAGCCCCCCGTAGCCCGTGACGGGCCAGCCGTTCCTTCCCTAGGAAGGCTCCTGATTGGTCAGCACCTTCTTTGTTTCCATCAGATCCCGGACGATTTGCAGGGCGCTGCGCTCATTGGGCGGGAGATCAACGTCGCTCTCGCCGTGCGGGCTCGTTCTCTCACCCCAGCGCACCACGTGCGCGCAATAGCTGAGTCCTCCGCCGAAGCCGGGCATCAGTAGCAGGGCTCCAGGTTGGACGCGTCCTTCCTCGAGAGCCTCACAAAGCGCCACCGGGACGGTCGCCGCGGACATATTGCCGTAGCGTTGAATGTTGACAAACACGCGATCCATGGGGACGCGTGTGCGTTTCGCCACAGCTTCGATGATTCGTAGATTGGCCTGATGGGGGACTACGAGGTTGACGTCGTGAGAGGTCATACCCAACTTCCCAAGTGCGCTTTCGCTGGCTGCCCCCATTCCGTGCACTGCGCGTTTGAAGATTTCCTGTCCTTCGAACTGCCAGCGAACAGATCCGTAGAGAATTCCGCGGTTGGCGTAGCGGCCACCCATCCCGTGCACGCGCAGCGTTTCCCGGGCATCGGCGTAACACCCGAGTTGCTCCGCGAGCAGCCCTTCTTCCTGGGTAGTCGCTTGCAACACGACGGCTGCGGCACCGTCTCCGAATAACACCGCGACGTCCCGGTCAGTCCAATCCATGAAGGGCGAAATCAGCTCTGCGCCTATCACCAGAGCATTGCGAACCACACCCGTTCGAATCAATGCGGTGGCCGATGAAAGACCGTAGAGAAAACTGGTACACGCGGTATTGATGTCCATCGCAGCCGCTGCAGCGGCGCCGATGCGGACCTGTACTCCCGAGGCCATGTTCGGGACTTGGTCTTCGTGGCTGCACGTGCCGAATACGATGAGATCGATCTCGCTGCCCTGAAGCCCGGCCGCCGCCAACGCTCGCGCGGAAGCGACGTAAGCCAGCTCACCCAGCGTCACATGTGAAACGCGACGCTCGTGGATACCGGTTCGGCTGACGATCCAGTTGTCGTTAGTGTCCATCAGGGTGCCCAGGTCCTGATTGGACAGGACGGCGGGTGGGAGGCACTTGCCCCATCCGGTGATGGCTGCGTTGATCACGCTACTTCCCCCAATAGCATCGCGAGAGCTCGCAGCATATCAGGGGCGCATCGAGTAGCCGTAGCCTCGAGCTTACCGGGGCCTGGAAATGCTGCGACGGAACGCTGCTTGCGTCCAAGCGTTGTGTCCCACCCGGCACCAGTAAGCCTGGGCGGACTGATCCAGCAGATAGACAGATATACAGTGAGGTGATCTATGAAACGCAGTCTTCTTTTGTTGTGTCTGAGCGCGCTTGCGATCGTGGCATGCTCGAAGCAGCAGTCCACGGCGCCGAGCGCTCCCTCGGACTCTTCGACCACGGCACCGGCCGCACCGGATTCGAGCTCGAACTCGATGCAGAGCACGCCGCCTCCCGCAGACCAGTCGAGCCCGTCGACGAACCCGCCGCCGGATTCGTCCACCAGCGGTACTGCGACGCCGCCACCGGCTGACTCGAGCACGCCTCCGAAGTAATGATTTCCTAGGAAATCTGCGCTCAAGGATCGCCGGTTTTCCTGTACCGTGCCCCCGACCCCGGTGTGGGGTCGGGTGGCCCCGTTTGGGCTGCCGGAAAAGCTCATTTTTTAGATGTTCCAGCAGGAGTGAGATGTGATGACCAAGTACGCGCTTCCGGATCTTCCATACGACTACGGTGCCCTCGAGCCGCATATCTCGGCGAAGATCATGCAGCTGCATCACGACAAGCACCACAAGACGTATGTGGACGGAGCGAACCAGACCCTCGAAGCGCTCGCGGAAGCACGTGACAAGGGCGATTTCGCCCGGATCGCTGCGCTCGAGCACCAGCTCGCATTCCACGTCTCGGGCCACGTGCTGCACAGTATTTTCTGGAAGAACATGTCGCCCAACGGCGGCGGTGAACCCACCGGCCCGCTCGCGAGCGCCATTGACCGCGATTTTGGCGGCTTCGCCAAGTTCAAACAGCAGCTCACGAAGGCCGCGGCCACTTGCATGGGCTCCGGTTGGGGCGCGCTCGTGTTTGACACGTTGTCCGGACGGTTGATCACCACCCAGATCCACGATCACGAGTCACAGACGGTGCAGGGAAGTTTGCCTCTGTTGGTGCTCGATGCGTGGGAGCATGCCTGGTATTTGCAGTATTTGAATGAGAAGGCGAAATTCTTCGACGCCATCTGGAATGTCCTCAACTGGAAGGATGTTGCCGAGCGCTACGAGCGCGTACGCGGCGTGAGCTTGATTCCGGAGCAGAAGGCCGTAGGCTGAGCCTCGGTTACCCGAAAGCCTCGGTTGCTCAAAGAAAGGCCCGCTTGAGAAAAAAGAATGCGCGGCGCTTCATCCGACTACGAAGCGCCGCGCGTGCGTATCCGCCAATTTCCGACTACGCCCTGATCGGCGACTGCCACTCGGCAGCGTTGATCTCCCGCGCCGGGTCCATCGACTGGTGTTGTTTACCTCGCTTCGACTCTGACAGCTGCTTTGGGCGCCTGCTCGACTGGAAACAGGGCGGGCATTTCAGCATCAGTCCCCGCAAAAGAGCCTACGTCAGCCGTGAGTATGTGAAGGACAGCCTCGTCCTCGTCACAACCTATAAGTCCGGCCGAAACACGGCTCGCGTGATCGACTTCTTCGCCATGCGCGAGGGCGGGCGCCGGCGTCCGCGGCGCGAGCTCGTGCGGATAATCGAAGGCATCAGCGGCAGCATGCGGTTCGACGTTTCGGTGGTGGCGCGACTCGACTATGGCGAGGTCAAACCGTGGATTTTCTCAGGCGGCCCTGACGCACACTTCGCGTGCGGCAGCAACACCGGGATTCGAATTTTCGGTGACGTGCCTCTGCAGCTCATCGACGGGCACGATCTGCACGCCGAGGTCAACATTCGTGCCCGGCAGAGGCTGCACCTCGGGCTCGAGTTTGTTCCCCCGGAGCAGGCAAGTGCCGCCGCGCCGCCGCGGAATAAAATCCCGCACGAGCTACAGGCGCATTACAACGAAACACTCGAGTGGTGGCGCAATTGGTCCGGCAAGATTGTTTATGAGGATGGCCCAGGTGTCAACATCGTCAGGTCGGCGATCACTCTCAAGGCCCTGACATTCGCGCCCACCGGCGCAATCATTGCGGCTCCGACCACCTCGCTACCCGAGCAGTCCGGAGGCGAGCGCAACTGGGACTATCGTTTTTGCTGGATTCGCGATTCCATCTTCACGGTGTGGGCGCTCAACACCATCGGCGCCGAATCGGAGGCGATAGGCGTTCGGCACTTCATTCAGCGATCGGCCGCGGGAAACGCGGACGATCTGCAGGTCATGTACGCCGTGGACGGTAAGCGCCGGCTGACAGAAGTCAAGTTGGATCATCTCGAGGGTTGGCGCGGGTCGCGTCCGGTGCGAATCGGCAACGGTGCGGCGCGTCAATATCAGGCTGACATGTATGGGCTGCTGGTCGAGCTTGCGTGGCAGTGGAGCGAGCACGGGCATGCTCCGAGCCAGGCCTACTGGAGATTTTTGCGCTCGACGGTGGAGGTGGCCATTTCGAAATGGGAGTTGCCGGACCGTGGCATCTGGGAGGTGCGCTCCAGGCCGCTGCACTTCGTACATTCCAAGGTCATGTGTTGGGCGGCGGCCAACGGCGGGATTTCTCTGGCGGAAAAGCATGGATTCGAAGCGCCGCTGCAGCGATGGCGGGTTGCGCGTGAGCGCATGCGCGCAGCCATCGAGAAGCGCGGGATGGACCAGCGCAGAGGTATCTTTGTACGAAGCTTTGGCAGCCAGGATGTGGATGCCGCGCTGCTACTGCTACCCATTGCCGGTTTTGTAGCGTACGACGATGACCGTATGATCCGTACGACTGAGGTTATTTGCGAACAGCTCATGCAGGACGGGTTGCTGCTGCGCTACCGCAGCGAGGACGGTCTGGCCGGATCAGAAGGGATGTTCCTGGCCTGTACGTTCTGGCTGGTGGCGTGCCTGGCGCGGCAGGGGAAGAAGACCCTGGCCACGAGAATCTTCAAACGGGCGTGCGCCAGCGCGAATGACCTCGGCCTGTTTGCCGAGGAGTACTCCCGGCGGGGCCGCGAAATGTTAGGGAACTTCCCGCAAGGACTGACTCACTTGTCGCATATCGGCGCGGCGCTCTCCTTGCTGAACGTACAGCACCCACGCGACTGATGTATGAACGGCCAGCGGCATCGATCGCGCGCCATCCATGTAATCAGGGCTATCTGGACATTGATGCGCGAGGCCGCGGACGGCTGGCTGACTCATCGTGCATCCAGCACCGGGGCGGCATTGGCTTTCTACACGATCTTTTCCCTGGCGCCGGTCCTGATCCTCTCGATTGCGATCGCCGGATTCTTCTTTGGGGAGGCAGCCGCACGCGGCGAGATCGTCGATCAGATCGGTGACCTCGTGGGGCCGCGGGGCGCCGAGCTGGTGCAATCGGTTCTGCAGAATGCGAGTCACCGGGATGCCGGTCGCATTGCCACGATCCTCAGCATCGTGACCCTCATATTGGGCGCCAACACTGCCCTGGCTGAACTGAAGGCGGGGCTCGATCAGACCTGGGATGTGCCGCCGGAACGGCGCACCGGGTTCTGGTACTCCGTGCGCACGCGGCTCCTGTCCGTGGGAATGATCCTGGTGCTGGGCTTCCTGATGTTGGTATCACTCGCGATCAGCGCCGCGCTGGCAGCGCTCGAGAGGCTCTCGCGTGGCGAGCTGTTCATCAACACTGTGTTGGACTGGCTCAATTCTGCGTTTGGGTTCGTGCTGGTCGCCGCGCTGTTCGGAACCATCTACAAGGTGTTACCGAGTGTGAAGATTGCGTGGCGGGACGTCACCATAGGCTCGTTGGTGACCGCGCTGCTGTTTACGGCCGGGAAGTTCGCCATCGGCGTTTACCTGGGCAACAGTGGCGTAGCGTCGACTTATGGCGCCGCCGGCTCGGTGGTCCTGCTTCTGATCTGGGTGTATTACTCGGCCCAGATACTGCTGTACGGGGCCGAGTTTACGCGGGCATTTGCGTATCGTTATGGATCGTTCGCGGCCGCCTCGCGGGCCCCTATAAAGTCGCGGCCCCTGCCGCGCTTATAAGATATAGCGGCTCAGGTCCTCGTCCTTGACCAGGTTGCCCAGGTGATCCTCCACGTACTTTGCGTCGATGGTCACTGTCCTGCCATTCTGATCGACCGCTTCATACGACACGGTCTCGAGCAGGCGTTCCATCACAGTATGCAAGCGACGGGCGCCGATGTTCTCGGTGCGCTCATTCACGTGGAAGGCGATTTCGGCAATGCGCCGCACGCCATCCTCGGAGAACTCAACCTGGACCCCCTCGGTGCTCATCAGCGCCCGGTACTGAGCGGTGAGGGATGCGTCGGGCTCGGTCAGAATGCGTACGAAATCCCCGACTTTGAGCGAATCCAGCTCGACCCGGATCGGCAGCCGGCCCTGCAACTCGGGAATCAGGTCGGAGGGTTTCGAGAGACTGAAGGCGCCCGAAGCTATGAACAGCACATGGTCGGTCTTCACCGGTCCATACTTGGTGGCCACCGTGGAGCCTTCGATCAATGGCAGCAGATCCCGCTGCACGCCCTCGCGTGACACATCCGCGCCCATGGTTTCCTGGCGCCGCGTTACCTTGTCGATCTCGTCGATGAACACTATGCCATTCTGCTCGGCATTGAAAATGGCCTGGATCTTCAACTCCTCCTCGTTGACCAGCTTGCCGGCTTCCTCGTCGGTCAGCACCTTCAATGCCTCACGCACCTTCACCTTGCGCGCGCGGGTCTTGTTGCCGCCGAGATTCGCGAACATGGATTGCAACTGTTGCTGCATTTCCTCCATACCCGGGGGAGCCATGATCTCCACACCCATGGGCAGCGCACGGGTCTCGATCTCGATTTCGCGATCGTCCAACTCGTGCTCGCGCAACATTTTGCGGAATTTCTGGCGAGTCTCGGCATCGCGCGGCTGCGTGGGCTCGTCGGTCGAGAAGCCCAACATTCTCGGCTTCGGAAGCAGCGCATCCAGCACGCGCTCCTCGGCCGCATCCGCCGCGCGCTGACGAACTTTCTCCACCGCCTGCTCACGCGTCATTTTGACCGCGACGTCGACGAGCTCCTTCACGATGGAATCAACATCGCGCCCGACATAACCCACTTCAGTGAATTTCGTGGCTTCGACTTTGACGAACGGTGCGTTGGCAAGCTTCGCCAGGCGCCGTGCAATCTCGGTCTTACCCACGCCGGTGGGACCGATCATGAGGATGTTCTTGGGGGTGATCTCCGTGCGCATCGGTTCCGCTACCTGCATGCGGCGCCATCGGTTGCGCAACGCGATGGAGACGGCACGCTTGGCAGCGTCCTGGCCGATGATGTGCTTGTCGAGCTCGGAGACAATTTCACGAGGTGTCAGAGATGACATTAGGCGGCGCCCTGCTTGAGTTCGTCGATGACCATATTGCGGTTGGTGTAGATGCAGATGTCGGCGGCAATACCGAGCGAACGCTCTACGATGCTGCGGGCATCGAGCTCGGAACCCTCGAGCAGCGCGCGTGCCGCCGCCAGCGCGTACGGACCGCCAGAGCCGATGGCCGCCACATCGTAGTCAGGCTCGATCACATCGCCGTTGCCCGAGATCACCAGTACCTTGCCGGGATCGGCCACGAGCAACAGCGCCTCGAGCCGCCGCAGGAAACGGTCGGATCGCCAGTCCTTGGCGAGCTCGATGGCCGCACGAGTGAGGTTGCCGTACTTCTCCAGTTTGCCCTCGAACCGCTCGAACAGCGTAAAGGCATCTGCTGTGCCGCCGGCAAACCCCGCCAGCACCTTATCGTTGAAGAGGCGGCGCACTTTGCGCGCATTGCCCTTCATGACAGTGTTGCCGAGCGTGACTTGTCCGTCACCGCCCATCGCAACCGCACCATTGCGGCGGACGGCAACAATAGTGGTCCCGTGTGGATCGAACCCGTGGCTTTCGGTCATAGCTGTCCTCAACTTGGCTGCAATCGCCTGGCTGCGATTGCAGCAGAATCCAGGCAAGCGATCCTTTTGGCGGCCGGCAAAAAGCGCGGTTTTTGCCGGCAAGGTACCGTTAGGGGCGCTTTGATCGACGTTCTAAACCTTTCTCCGCGCGCGGGGATGGGTTTTGTCGTAGATGCGGGCGAGGTGCTGGAAGTCAAGATGGGTGTAAATCTGGGTCGTGGCTATATCGGCGTGCCCGAGCAGCTCCTGCACACCTCTCAAATCACCACCGGACTCAAGCAGATGCGAGGCGAAAGAATGCCGGAAAAGGTGCGGATAAACGCGCATGCTCACGCCTTGGCGGCGGGCCCAGTACGCTACGCGAGTCTGCACCGCGCGCCTGCCGAGGCGCTCCCCGCCACGGCCCACGAACAGTGCTGTTTCGTCTGGCTTTGCGATGGAGACACGTTCCTTCAACCACTGTGTCAGGGCGCTGGCCGCCTCCGTTCCGACCGGAACGATTCGCTCTTTGTTGCCTTTCCCGACGACGCGTACCGTGCGGTCGACCAGGTGTAGGCCGTTCAGGTCCAGGCCAACGAGCTCGGCGAGACGCAGTCCAGAGGAGTAGAGCAGCTCCATGATCGCTCGGTCGCGAGTGACGAAGATATCGCCTGCGGGTATTTCGAGGAGCCGGCCCATTTGATCAGCATCGAGCGTCTCTGGAAGGCGCCTCCGTGCCTTGGGTGCTCGTACTTCGTTGGCTGGGTTGTTCTTGACGTCAGCCGCGCCGCTCGGACGCTTTTGAGCACGCTGATCCTCTACGCTTTCCCGCACGAGAAACTCAAAGAAACCACGAACAGCCGAGAGCCGACGCTGAATGCTGCGAGGCGCAAGCCCTTTGGCGTGTGAGTGGGCAGCAAACGTGCGGATATGGTGGCTGTCGACCGCGCTCCAGTCCTGCAGACCGTGAAGGTCGCAAAATTTTACGAGGGCAGCGAGGTCACGCGCATAGTTGGAATCCGTGTGCGCGGACAAGCGGCGCTCTGTAGTCATGTAGCGCCTAAATTGCGCTACTCGCTCGAGCGCCGCGGGGTGCATGGCAGGTCAGGCGGTGGATTTGGCCTGCACGGCGCTCGGGACCGGCATCAGCGCATCTGCGATCAGTTCCGCCATGCGCGCCAGGAACTCGGTGCTCATCCCGGGGTGAAAGCGATCCCGATCCGTGCTGCCCAATGCGAGCAACCCAATGCTGCCCTTGTCGCCCAGCGGCACGAGGGCCACGGAGCCGATGTCATTGGCCTCCGACCCGAAGAGGAATTCACGCTGCGAGTCACGGGCCTGTCCACATCGCGGCTTGCCGTTGGAGAAGAGTGTTTCGAACGACTTGAGATTCGGATCGTCAGCACGTACCACTCTGACGAATCGCTGCGGCGTGACATCGGGGTGCGGTCCGATGAGCACCAGCACTGAGTGAAAGGCGTCGAAATCCACCCGAAGGCCCGCTTCCATCGTCGCGATGACGCCTTCGCGTGAGCCCGCCCTCAACAGTTGCCGCGTGAAGCGGTGCAGCTTATCTGCAAGCGCATCATTGGCACGCGCTACACGAACGAAATCGGCAAGTTTGGCCTCGACAGCGGCGTGCTTCTCACGCAAAACCTCTATCTGCCGCTCAACGAGCGAAATGGTGGATCCACCTCGCGCATGTGGCAGCCGAAGACGCGCCAGCACAGCATGATGTCGTTCGAAGAAATCAGGGTTGTGCTGCAGATAGGCGGCAACAGACTCTTCTTCGGTTTCCACGGCCGCTACGCCGCGCGCTTCTCGTGTTGTCATATATGTCAGACCTCGACGTGACCTTCGAACGATACCTCGGCCGGCCCCGTCAACCAGATATTATCCCCCGGACGCCCCCAGTCTACTCGCAACTCGCCGCCACGCACCCTTACGAGCACAGAGGCGTCAAGAAGTCCCCGCTTGCGCTCAACGGCGACAGCAGCGCAAGCGCCGGTGCCACATGCGAGCGTCTCACCGACACCGCGTTCATACACGCGGAGCCTGATGTGCGAGCGATCGATAATTTGAACGAATCCAGCATTCACGCGATTGGGAAAACGCGGATGTTTCTCGATGGCCTGCCCCAAAACCTCAACGGGGGCTGTATCTGTCGAATCGACAGTCAGCACAGCGTGCGGATTGCCCATCGAGACGGCACCAATTTCAACCTTCTGCCCACCCACCTCGAGACTATACGTATCGGCCCCTTCAGGTGCATCAAACGGCAAACTACGAGGCTCGAAACTCGGCACACCCATATCTACCGACACGACGCTTCCGCTTTGCACGCGCGCGTGAATGAGCCCAGCCGGGCTGTCCATCGTGACCGCACCCGCGTGTGTCTGCCCGCGACGGTAGAGAAGTGCAGCGATGCAGCGGGCACCATTGCCACACTGTTCAACCTCGGTTCCATCAGAATTGAATATGCGGTAGAACACCGCGGTATCCGGGCGTCGGGGATTTTCCAGGACCAGTGCCTGATCGAAGCCGATGCCGATGCGCCGATCGGCGAGCTTCCTGAGTTGTTCGGCCGACGGCGGAGCCCGTCCGGCGGGCGAATCGAACACAATGAAATCGTTGCCGGCACCGTGCATCTTCGTGAAATCGATGCGCATGCCGCCAAGAATAGCCGAATCATCCCAGTGCGGCACGGTCCCTGAACATACAGCGATCCATCACGGTGAATATACCGGCGCGCGCCGCCTTCTCAGCAGCGTCCTCATCGATTACACCGTCCTGCAGCCATAGTGCGGGTATCCCCAGTCGGATGCAGTCATCGACGATTGCCGCAACATGCTCCGGCCGGCGAAAGACATCGACTACGTCAACCCGCTCGCCCGGCTTCAAGACACCCGAGAGATGATCGAGGTCGGCAACCGCCTGCTCGCCGAGGATGAGGCCACCGGCGGGGGTCACTGGAATGATGCGATAGCCGAAGCCCTGGAGGTGCCTGGCCACCCGGTTGCTGGGCCTCGAGGGGTCCGGTGACAGTCCAACAATGGCGATGATGCGTGCCGAGCGCAGCAGCTCTGTCATCTTTTCGGAGGGCGGGTTCTTGAACACAGCGGATGACTTGGCCTTCCGGGGTTTATGCGCCTAGTCTGACGTATGGCTGCGCCCGAGTACAAAGTCCTCATTGAGCCCCATGGAAGGCACATCACGGTAACGGCCGATCGCCCGGTACTCGAGGGTGCGCTCGCGGCGGGCCTCAACCTCCCGCATAGCTGCAAGTCCGGTCACTGCGCTTCGTGCCGCGCGCGACTGCGCGCGGGTGAGATCGAATATCCGAACGGCATCCCGATTGGTCTCACCTCAGAAGAAGCCCAAGCGGGCAACGTCCTTCTGTGCCAGGCACGCGCTCGGTCAGATCTCATTGTTGAGGCGCGACTGATCACAAGCGTGGCCGAAGTCGACATCAAGACCCTCCCTTGTCGCATCGCGCGACTTACGCCTTTGGCTCCCGACGTCTTGCAGGTATTTCTGCGCTTGCCAGCGGTAGAGTCCCTCCGCTTCGATCCGGGCCACTACCTGGACATTCTCCTCGATGGGGGGCGGCGGCGTAGTTTCTCGATAGCCAGTCCTCCCCACGACAGTGACCTGCTGGAGCTGCATGTACGTCGGGTCGCCGGCGGTGGCTTCACTGAGCACTTGTTCGACGCTTTGCCGGTCGGCTCTCTGCTACGCATTGAGGGGCCGATTGGGCAGTTCGTTTACCGGGAAAGTCAGGCGCCCCTGTTGATGATCGCGGGCGGGACCGGATTTGCACCGCTGAAGTCTATGCTGAGGCATGTCCTCGAAGGTGGTATCGACCGTCCTATCCACCTCTACTGGGGCGCACGGCAACCTCGCGACATCTACGAGGAAGAGCTCGTGCTGACCTGGGCGCGTCAGTATCCACAGCTACGATTCACAGCGGTATTATCTGAGGCGACTGAGACTAAGGCCCCGCATCATCGACTCGGTTGGGTTCATGAGGCCGTGCTGGCTGATCACGCGAACCTCAACCCGTTTGATGTATACGCCGCGGGGCCCCCTGCACTCGTCGAGGCTATCAGGGCAAGTTTCCCACGCCACGGCGTACGGGAAGGACGCTTATTTTTCGACTCGTTCGACTATGCGTCAGATCCAAAATCGTTCACGTAACTGAAGTCCAACACAACAGTCCAGCGTCGCCGCTCATGCATCTTTTTTGGGTGCGCCGGGTTTGCCGGAGCGCTCGAACAGCTCTTCCTTCAATCTGAAGGTTGCCGAAATGTCCTCGTCCCCGTAACCACGAGAGACAAGCTCGGAATACTCATCGAGCATGCGCTCCACCACCGGCAGTGCAACACCAAACCGCGCCGCCATGTCGCGGCAGATGCCAAGATCTTTGGCATGCAGGCGAACGCGAAAGCCCGCAGGGTAAGTGCCGCGGACCATGTTCGGTGCTCGATGCACGAAGTACCAGCTCGAGCCGGCACCCTTTCCGAGGGTGTCCACGATCTTGTCGAGCGGCAAACCTTGCGCGCGCGCGAAGGCCATCGCTTCGGATACCGCCTCAATGATGCCGGCGCACATGATCTGGTTGGTTGCCTTCGCCGCCTGCCCGCTGCCGGTCGGGCCGAAGTGGGCAATGGTCTTACCCAGGGCGGCCAGGATGGGTTGCGCCTGAGCGAAGGCTTCAGGCGTTCCGCCTGTCATGATGGCGAGCGTGGCGTTCTGTGCGCCCTCCACGCCGCCGCTGACGGGAGCATCGAGGAACTCCACTCCACTGGGTTGCAGGAGCGTGCACGCCGCTCGAGCCGTTTCCGCTCCAACGGTCGAGCAATCGATCACGAGGGTTCCCTTACGCATTCCGGGTGCTAGTGCGCGCACGACCTGCAGGACGTCATCGTCAGCAGAGACGCAAACGACCACTGCATCGACGCTAGATGCGAGAGCTGCGAGTGTTTCCGGTGCCTGGCAGCCCAATTCAGACGCAAGCGTCTTGGCCTTTTCGCTGGTCCGGTTCCAGACGGCGCTCAGAAGGCCGGCGCGATGAAGATTGCGCGCCATGTGCATGCCCATGGCACCAAGGCCGACAAATCCTACGCGCATCTCGACATATCCCTTCGGCCGGATCGGCCTTCAGGGTCAACTATAGAGGGTCCCTTACCCGAGGACCACTCGCACGGAGCCTGCCAGCCAAGCTCCCGGCATCGCCCAGTATCCGGGCCCGCTTACTTGGCGGAGTTGCCGCAGAGGTCTTGCACTTCCTGTCGGGCCTTGACGCGATAGGCATCGGCCTCTTCGTCAGACATGTATTGCCGATCATCGGGACGATCGGTGTCCTTTGACTTGTCACCCTGTGGAGATTTGTAGATACGTCGCGCCTGGATGGCCTTGTCGTATCGGTCCTTAGCATCTTTGCACTGCTGCTCGCGCACCTTGGCCAGGTCCTGTTTGACGGCCTTCGCCGCCACTTGGGTGCTTTGGTCCGACGCGTGATCGCTCGCGGGCCTCTGCGTGGTGGGTGTGGAGCGTGGGGAATCGGAACTCGAACTCACCGGGTGAGGTCGGGTGGACTTTATGACCTCTGACCCGGGTACCCATTGATCGCTGTAGTGCACACCACCGTGGTCGTCCACCCAGCGAAATACGTCCGCATTGGCGACGGAAATGCCGCCCACGAATAACAAGGAGCTGATCGCTAAAGTCCGCAACATAAGGAGACCTCCCCGGTCTCGGGGAAGTATCGCCGGTCACCAAAGGCCGGACCATAGAACTCCGTCACATCGCACGGGAGCAAGCCCGCCGCGATGCACGTTTCGAGGGATTGAGTGCCCTTCCTGGCACCGCGATACGTTAAAAAGCCTCGGCCTGCCGTTAAGCAGACCGAGGCCTTAAGCTTCATCATGGCTGCCCGGGACAGCCCATGAGAACCGGTTACATGTCGTAGGCGCGTTCGCCGTGCGACGAGATGTCGAGTCCCTCTCGTTCCTGCTCTTCCGTCACTCGCAGGCCGATGATCGCCTTGACGACCAGGAACCCAACCGCCGCGACAACTGCAGTCCACACGATCACGAGTGCCACCGCTTCCAGCTGGATTAGGAACTGCTGCCAGATGCCCGGATACCCGACCGTACCCTTCACCCAATCCTGGACGGAGCCCGGACCACCCAGCGAAGGGGCATTAAAGATGCCGGTCGTGAGGGCGCCGAACGTGCCGCCGAGCGCATGCACTCCGAACACGTCGAGGGCGTCGTCCGCCTTAATCATCTTCTTGAGGCCGGTGACACCCCAGAAGCAAACGATGCCGACACCTAAGCCGATCGCGAACGCGCCGGGAATTCCGACGTTACCCGCGGCAGGGGTGATCGCGACGAGGCCAGCAACTGCGCCCGAAGCGGCACCCAGCATTGACGGCTTACCCTTCACGAGCCACTCAATGAACATCCACGACAGCACCGCACAGGCGGTCGCGAGATAGGTGTTCATGAACGCCAGGGCAGCGGTGCCATTCGCCTCAAGTGCAGAACCCGCGTTGAAACCGAACCAGCCAAACCACAGCATGGACGCGCCGATCATGGTCATCGTCAAACTATGCGGCGGCATAGGCTCTTTGCCGAACCCGGTACGCTTGCCAAGGATGATGGCGCCGACGAGGCCCGCGACACCCGAGTTGATATGCACCACTGTGCCGCCTGCGAAGTCCAGAGCACCCCACTGGAAGATCTTGCCCGCAGTCGCGTTCACAGCGTCTACATTTGCAGTCGCGGTGTAGGCGTCGGGGCCGGCCCAGTACCAGACCATGTGGGCAACCGGGCAGTAGCTGAAGGTGAACCAGATCACCATGAACACAAGGACCGCCGAGAACTTGATGCGCTCTACGATGGAGCCGAGGATCAGGCAGCACGTGATGGCCGCGAACGTAGCCTGGAACGCGACATACACGAGCTCGTACAGCGGCGTGCCTTTGCTGAACGTGGCCGCCATCGAAAAGTTGCCGGTGGCTGGATCGAATGTGCCGTTCAGGAAGGCGCGGCTCATGCCTCCGAAGTAGGCATTCCCTTCAGTGAAGGCGAGAGAGTATCCGTAGACGCACCACAACACAGTGATCAAGGAGAAGACGACGAACACTTGCATCAGCACGGACAGCATGTTCTTCGTCCGTACGAGGCCGCCGTAGAACAGCGCTAGTGCGGGTACCGACATCAGCAGCACCAGTGCCGTGGATGTGAGCATCCACGCTGTGTCGCCCTTGTTGGGTACGGGTGGCGCGTCTGCCGCCCAGGCTAACGTGGGCCCAAGCGCGGCGAGCGCCAAGCCCATTGTTGTTAAAGAGGTCTTTGAAGCGGTGCGCATGTTTTCTCCCGGACGGTTTTTAATACATCTGTCGAACGTGACCCTTCGGCCACTTTCGACCCGCAGGACGGCACGGTGCGGCGTACGCGTCGCACTCCGCCCGCTCGGTCTCTTGGTCGACATATCGCGTGATTCGCGCAACAAACACCGGCTGCCCCCAGGCTCGAGTGGTACGTATGCTTGTGAAGCGCGCTTACAAAGTGCAGATTCCGTGCCACAGCAAATTTCAGTGCAGTTTCCATGGCTTGCGTGCGGAAGCACCCTCCCCGTGCACCATTTTGGAGCTGCCGTCAGAGCCCCTGCGTCAAATCGGGGCAATAAAAGTAGAGGTAGATCACATGGACACTCCGCGAATCGACGAAATTGCCCGCCGCCTGCTCGAGAGCGTGCCGCCCGGACTGCGCGCAATGCAGAAGGACCTGGAGAGCAACTTCCGCGCGGTACTGCGCGCCAGCCTGACCAAGCTCGATCTGGTATCGCGGGATGAATTTGACGCGCAGATGCGAGTTCTGGAGCGGACCCGGGCGCGGCTGGAGGAGCTGGAGAGGCGGGTTGCCGGGATGGAGGAAGGCGGCGCAGTTGGCACAGCGGATACGGGCGGCGCGACCAAAACGCCCGGTGAGCCCGGAGCGCACTGAGCTTCGTTTTTGGCGAGCCGGGATGCCCTCGGCATCCTGTGCCGCCCGATTTCCGGCCAAGGAAGGCTATGGCGATCGCGATCGTGACCTGCCGCGGGCAGCTGGGCCTGCACGCGCCACTCGTGCAAGTCGAGGTGAGCCTGGGATCCGGCCTGCCCGCATTCAGCATTGTTGGACTGCCCGCCACAGTCGTGAAGGAGAGCAGGGACCGCGTACGCGCAGCCCTCGTCAATTCCAACTTTGAATTCCCGGCGGGACGAATCACCGTCAATCTCTCGCCTGCCGACATACCCAAGCGTGGGGGTCGGTTCGACCTGCCGATCGCGCTGGGAATCCTGTTGGCTTCACAGCAGATCAAACTGCCGCCGCTGCAGGGCCACGACCCGCGCGAGATCGAGTTCTACGGCGAGCTCGGGTTGAGCGGCGAGTTGAAGTCAGTGCCGGGGACGCCCCTTGCCGCCGCCCATACCGCACGAGCTGGGCATGAGATCGTCGTGGGGGTGACGTTTAAACACACTCGCCCCGTTCCAGTGCGAGCTTCCTTGGCCGGCTGCCTTCGAGCCGGCCTTTTTGTTTTTAGCGTCCGCGACCGACGTATGAAATGACGTACGTAATTCGCTGTGTAAATGACGGTAAGTCTTCCACGTCATGTCTTGTTGGCGACAGTGGAGTTACACCTCCAAACGGATGCAACCTGCCCGGTACACTATTGATCTCAAATGCCATTGATACCGACAGCGGAATTTCGGGTGGTTAGCGACACAAACACCCACTGCACGGGCGATCCCGTCGTGCGTAAGCTAGTGAAGCGCGCATTCAGTACGCAGCTTCCATACTACGGAATTTTCAATTCGGTAAATCTCTATGGATACTTTCCGGATCGACGAGAAGACCACATCGCTCGCCCGGACCGCCTGCCGCGCCCAGATCGGGCTGGACGCCCCTCTCGTGCAGGTCGAGGTAAACCTGGGAAGCGGACTGCCGATGTTTTGCATCGTCGGCCTGCCCGAAACCGTGGTTAAGGAAAGCAAGGAGCGCGTGCGTGCCGCTTTGCTCAACTCCCATTTCGAGTTTCCCGCGGGGCGTATCACAGTGAATCTCGCGCCCGCTGATCTACCGAAAGAAGGTGGGCGTTTCGATCTGCCGATCGCCTTGGGCATCTTGATCGCTTCGCAGCAGGTCAAGCCGTGTGCGCAAGGGTGGGGAGGCGATGCGGCGACTGAATTCTACGGCGAGTTGGGATTGGGAGGCGAGCTTCGGCCCACACGCGGACTGCTGCTCGCCGCGGCGCATGCGAGCCGGGATGGCCACGAGCTGATCGTGCCGCGCGCCAGCGCGCACGAAGCGCTTGTGGCAGCACGCACCACGGTGCGAGCAGCCGATCATCTGCTCGAGGTGTGCGCGCATGTCGAAGGCAAGGAGCCGTTGGTGCCTCTAGCGCGACTGCCGGCAACAAAGATGGAGGTGTTGTCAAAGAGCCGCGTGGAAGGTGGCTGCGTATCGAATGGCCATGAGCTGCCCAGTGCGGGAGGCGGAACGGGCCTCGATTTATGCGACGTGCGAGGGCAACTTCATGCAAAGCGTGCACTCATCATCGCCGCCGCCGGCGAACATAGCCTGTTGATGGTCGGGCCTCCAGGGTCTGGGAAGAGCATGCTCGCGCAAAGGCTTGCCGGGCTTCTTCCACCGCTCACGGAGCCCGAGGCGTTGGAAGTAGCCTCGATCGCGTCCGTAAGCGCTTCCGGTTTCAAGGCCAGCGAATTCGGTCAGCGACCCTTCCGAAGTCCGCATCATTCAGCTTCCGGGCCCGCACTCGTCGGCGGAGGCTCCCGTGCAAGGCCAGGGGAGATCAGCCTCGCACATCGCGGCGTGCTCTTTCTGGATGAACTTCCAGAATTCAAAAAGAGTGTGTTGGAGGCGCTACGGGAACCGTTGGAGGCCGGTGTCGTGTCGGTTTCGAGAGCCGCACTGCAGACGCAATATCCCGCGGCGTTCCAACTCATTGCCGCCATGAATCCCTGTCCCTGCGGCCGCTACGGGGATCCCTCCGGGGACTGTCGCTGCACGCCCGCGGAGGTGCAGCGCTACTGTTCCCGAATCTCCGGACCCTTGCTGGATCGTATGGACATGCACGTGGAAGTACCGCGCGTTGACGTAGATGAGTTCAACGAGGCGACGGTTCGCGGCGAGAGTAGCGCCACGGCGGCGGTGCGAGTCGCCCGGGCGCGAGATAGTCAGATCGCTCGCCAAGGCGTGTGCAACGCCCGCCTCGCTGATGCGCACATTGATCGCGTGTGCGCCCCTGACAAAGAAGGCGGCCGCATGCTCGAACTCTCAATGAAGCGTCTCGGATTCACAGCGCGCGCTCGCCAGAGAATTCTGAAGCTCGCACGAACGATCGCCGATCTCGACGAAGAGGGCACCGTCGGCGCTTCACACGTGAGTCAAGCGGTGATGCTGCGGTACTTGGATCGGAACCGATTGATAACCTAGTTGTCGGTCGCGCTACTGACGAGTTCCGATTAGCCGGGGGCGCTTGGTAGCAATGACGATGCGCAGTAGGAGCGCCCCTCAGCTGATTTAAAAGCGCTCCACGAGATGGCGGATTTTCATACCAACTTTGGCGTTGGCTCCCTGCGCAGAGTCTGCAACTTCCTCGCGGGTGAATGCTCTGCGCTGTGCCCGTTTGTTACTACGGTGAAGTTTGCCGTCTTCGTTGGAGTGGCGCCCATGCTATGGCGTAATGCCACGAATCTCTGCAAGGGGCCCAAAATCGCCCCAAGATTTCGCAGATACAATGCTTAGCATGAGGTCGAAACAGATGGTCAGACAAAGCGCCTCCAATAGTCAGGCCGTTAAGACAAATGGCGGCTAGAAGGCTTCGCTGGCAGCCGTGCTGAAGGAGCACAACGGAGCGAGACGCGACGGCGCAGTCGCGAGTTTCGCAACTCAAGACAAACGCGCAGACATACTGTATGCCGGGCTCGTCCGGCTCCGTGAACTCGGCTACCGGCTGGATTCGGTCGTTCTCAAGGTAATGATCAAGCTCGTGAAGTGGCCACGTCTGTGCTCGAAGGCTCTGGATTCCCCGGCCGACTGCCTCCCGATATTACCCAGTTCGGGTATGATACCCATTCTGAAGTCGGAGGCACCGCGGTGCGGCTCATTGGATCTCATGAGGTGCTTGCATTGACCGGGTTATCCGCGGACCAGCTGCGCGAGTGGACAGTGCGGCGCGCGCTCGTACCGCCCGATATGCCCGCACAGAAGAGGGGAAGCGAGGCAAAATTCTCCTGGCAAACCGTGCTGGTGTTGCGGCTTGCCGTGGTCCTGCGCACTCGTTTTCATGTCGAGCTGCAGGCGCATCGTGACTTGCTCATCTCGGTGCGAGAGTTACTAAAGGGCACATCTTTCCCGGCACTGTGGGGTGGCAGCCTTGTTATCTACGATCTTCGCCGCTGTGAATTTCTCTCGGCGCGCAAGTCGTGGGCCGCGGAAGAAGATGCGGTCCTCTTGAAACTAGATCGCCATCTGCAAGTCCTGTCACAGGAATTCGGACTCGTCGACCCGGTCCCGCAGCTTTCCCTTTTTCCAGCCGTCCCCGTGGGTGATGCGCGGCGTCTCACGCAGGGACGGCGACGGTGAACGCCCTTAAGGCGATCAAGCAAGAGTTGATCGCGATCGGATACGCGTCCGAAGCGCTTATCCATGACTACACCTTTGCGGACGTTCTTTCACCCGCAGGTGAGGATCGCCGCGTTGAACTCGCTGCGTTCACCCAAGTGCCGGAATCCTACCGATCGGCGGCATTTGGAGTGACAACCGCGGGCGATGACGCGGACGCTGTACTCCGTCAGCGCGCATTGGGCGCACCGATCTTGTTCTCGATCGGCAAGAACGATATCGGGGTCTGGCGCGTGGGCGCGGAAGGTTCGCCCCGCCTGCTTGAGCGCGTAAACATCGATGCCCTGCCTGACCTCTTTCGGCGGAACGCCGCGCGCTGGCAACCCCAGGCGGTCCACCGAGCAAAGTCGCTGGGCCAGAGCCACGCCGCCTATCAGCTCGACTTCGTCGATCTTGGACTCGTCCCTGCCATCGAGCATGAGGTTGAGGAGAAGCTCGATCGGATTCTTAAGCAGGTCATCGAGCGGTTGCTCAAGAGTCCCGATGACCAGGCGGAGGAAGCGGCGTTCCGGATAACGTTTCGACTCTTGGCAGCAAAGATTCTGTTGGATCGCGAGCATCCCGATGCATCGGCGTGGCACAACGCCCCTGTTAGCAGGGTGCTCAAGGGTATTGAAACTTATTACAGTCTTGGGAGGCTCTCATCTTCGAGCGCCGTTCCGTCGGCGTCGATCGTCGAGGCGTGGGCAATCCTGCGCGGAGCGATCAGCTTCCGAAACATTTCGTCGGATAGCCTCGCGTTTGTGTACGAGAACACGCTAGTCACTGCGGACACCCGCAGGCGATTTGGAACGCACAGTACCCCCCGACAAGTAGCGGAATATGTAGTCGATCGGCTCGATCTGGCGCAATTCGATTTGAAGAATCTGACGATTTTCGAGCCGTTCACTGGCGCGGGTAGTTTCCTAGTCGCCGCCCTTCGTCGCTTGCGAGACTTGCTACCGGGCAATTTGTCAGGCAAACAACGCCACGCCTTCTTGGTTCCTCGTATTCAAGGGGTTGATATTGATGCTTTCGCCTGCGAAGTCGCAACGCTCTCCCTAATTCTCGCGGATTACCCAAACGCGAACGGCTGGAAGATTGAAGCAGACGACCTCTTTCGTCCTACCGCGCTTTTGCAGAAGGCCGCTGCGGCCAAGGTGGTGCTTTGCAATCCTCCTTGGGAGGACTTTGACACCGCCGAGCGTGAGCAGTACGCAGAGATGGCCTCGAAGTCATTCTCCAAGCCGATGGCGGTGCTGCGCACCGTGCTGGATGCGAAGCCTCAGGCCATCGCCTTCGTGCTTCCTCGAGGCTTTCTACGTCAGCAGCAATACGGTGGACTGCGCCAGTTAGTTGCGGATCTTTATGGTCGAGTTGAGCTGACGTCATTACCCGACCGGATATTTCAACGCGCTGGCTTCGAGGCTGCGCTGTTGGTGGCGAGCGAGCGCCGTCCTGAGTCCGAGAGCGGATTCACAAAGCTCGTGTCCACGGTCGTCGAAGATCGCGACCGAATGGCATTTCTGACAGCGGGTAAAGTCACAGCCGAGCGTCGCCGGATGAAGTTTGTTCGTCGAGGAGATCTGTGGATCGGCCAGCTCGACGAGCTTTGGGAGCACTTGGAACGGTATCCGAAATTGGGCGCTTTTGCTGACGTGCACCGGGGCTTGCAATGGCGAGCGCAGAGTGCCGGCGTCAGTCGAGCACGGCAAGAGGGGTTTAAGCGCGGCGTCTTTCACCCATCCGACTCGCTACGGCAGTTCGAGATTTTGCAGACGGTGTACCTCAATACGGCTGAGGCGGCAGCGTATCGTTTGGCGCCCCTGAGACGACCGTGGTCAAAACCTAAGGTCCTTACAAATGTCGCTCGACTATCGCGAGGGCCGTGGCGCATCGCAGCGGCATGCGACCGTTCGGGTCTGGTGGCGTCGCAAGGGTTCTTTGGCATCTGGCCAACTCAACAAGAAGTTCCAGTTGAGGGTTTGGAAGCGATCGTGAATGGTCCGTTAACTAACGCCTTTTTAACGGAACATTCGTCCAACCAGCACTTCACCAACGAACTCGTGAAGAAAATTCCGATGCCGAAGCGCGGAGTTTTCGATGGCATCGTCGAGGCAGCTAAGTCCTATCGGCACGCGCTCGGTGCGCTTCAAGGCCGCGCTCTGCGCCCTGCCGATGCGGAACGCTCTCTCAACCGGCTGCTCCTCAACATAGATGCGGAGGTCCTGAAGGCCTACGATCTGCCGCCGCGCCTGGAGCGTCGGCTGCTCGAATTATTCCGCGGGCATGAGCATGAGCGTCGGGTGGCGCATCCGTTCGAGGGTTGGATTCCCGCCGAGTTCACGGCCTTCATTCCTCTGCACGAGTACTTAGGTCCACTGGTCGAGCACAATCGCGGCCCCTGGGCACTTGATATATTTACGCCGGCACCGGAAGACGAGGTGACGCTCTTCGAGAGATACGTACGCTGAATGGACACGTATCTGCTCGACACAAGCATCGTGTCAGTGCTTTACGATGGGCGCCGCTCGAACCACTCGGCCGTTCGACAGGCGATCGCCGCCCTTGACCCCAAGTCGCCTCAGCTCGTGTCTGTAGTAACTATCGCTGAACTGCGGTTTGGCCTGGCTTTGTCTCAGGCCGCTGGTCAGGCGCTTGCTCACATTGAAGCCTGCATCGAACGGGCAGAGGAGCACGCGCTGGCAGAGGTTGGCCGCTACACGGCGGACACGTTTGCGCAAGTGAAGTCGAGTGTGGCGCTTGCACGTATGGACGTGCGCCGTCGCCTGCCAAGGTGGGTCGAGGGCTGGACAGACCGGGTGACGGCGGAGCTGCTCCAGATCGATGAAAATGACTTGTGGATTGCCGCGCAGGCGGTCGAGCGAAACCTCGTCGTGATCACTGGCGATGGGGACTTCACAAAGATCATCGCCCCGGCAGTACCGGAGCTGAGGGTGCTACTTGTGTGAAGGCTGGATTGTTTGCAACAAGTTGATTCCACTTTGGCGTCACTTATGACATCGAGTCGCGCACGCTCCTCGTTCGAGAATCGGAATGAGGCGTCACGTTTACGCGTGAAAGTTATTTCGCTCATAGATCTGCGACGTGGCGGATCGGTGAAAGGCTCATGTCTACCAGCAGGTTTATGCGGTGTACCCATAAAAAAACCCGCCAGTATTCGCGTCACTGAAGCGCAGCTCTCCTGCGATTCAGGCTAAGCGTGGCGGGTGTGTTAGGAGGAATTATAGAGGCTCTCTGCGAAAAGCCAAGTGCCGATGTGTCCAAGTTGAAAGACATGAGTTTCAAAGAGCGTTTGGTTGTATACGTCGCGGAATGCGCATGCTCAAACGCGCCGGGGCCCGACGTCTAAGTAAACGCCGCGTACAACGGCCGGCGGCCGCAGGATCGGCGCCGTAGTTCTCGCCGCCAGGACAATGCCGTTGATGAACACATACCGGACGAAACGAAGGGGTGATCCGAATGCACAGCCCGCTCTGTCGACTGCGGCCAACGTCTCGCGCTGAATGCTCGGCATTGCGCGTGGCGGTGCGTGCTGGAGAACACCTAGGTCATGCGTCCGCCGTCTTTCGGAGGCGGAGTCGTCTCGGCAGTTTGCCCGCCGCTTCTTTGCCTTCGGGCGACCGGGCCGCTTTCGCGTGCACGCTTCCCCTGGTGCCGCCGCTTCGTCTAATGAGGAAGTTCGCGATCAACCTCCGGTGCGCATAGCGGAGAATCGGCCCACCTTGCTCCCAAGCCCAGATGGTCGTCGGGTCAAGGTTGAGCGCGAGGGCGGTGGTATCGATTGTCCATCCCAGCTCCCTGCGTCGGGCCTAGAGCCGGTCGGCTATCGTTTCGAGTTTCGGATCGCAGTAGCGATGCGACTACCGGCATCGCATGTGAGCGAAGCGGTGACCTATCGGTCGTTTGATCGACGCCGCCCCCCCGCCAGCGTGAGACGGCGGGCCGTCAGCAAGCATGACCAGTCGCCGCTTGCCTGCAGGCGGCGACGGGGAACTCGGTGCGGTTACTTGGCCATCTCGACCATGTGATCGACCGCCGCCTTCACCAGGTCGTCCGATAGATCGGCGCGGCCGCCCTTGGCGGGCATTACACCGGAGCTTCCCTGGAAACCCTTGAGCGCATGGTCATAAAGAACTTCCTTGCCCTTGGAAATGCGGGGTCCCCAGGCGGCCTTGTCGCCAGCCTTGGGGGCACCGGCAATCCCGGTTCCGTGGCATGCGCTGCAGACCTGCTGGAAGGTCTCGTCACCCGACTTCGGTGCGGCGGGGCCACTTGCGCTGCCGGCCTGACCGGCTCCCCCCTCCGCCTTGATGGCCAGAGCGGAATTGTCCTGGCCAGCGACGGCCTCCTTGGCGACCGGCTGCAAGCGTGCTTCAACGCTCTTCAGATACTGGCTTTCCTCGAGTACCTGCTTGTCCTGGGTCTCGCCGGCAACGACCCGCGCCAGCGCAAAAATTCCGATGGCGATTACGATCAACAGACCGATGACCATGCTGAAGGTGTTAAAGAAGTGGGTATCCTGCTTGCTCACGTTTGGATCCGCGTGGAACGCCTGTAAATCGGGCGGCGCAGTATAGACCAGCTCGCGAAATTACGCCCTTCCCCGACGTACGCGCGGCGCAGCGGGGCTCGGAAGGGGCCAAGTGCGCCATTTGCAGCTCAACGGCCGGTGGCACACACCGGGCGCGATCGCCAAATCCGCGTGCGCCGCTAGAGCCTATGGCTCGCACGCACCACTGAAGAGCAGGGCGGATCCGGCGCCGCGACCGGCGTCGAAAGGCGCCTTTCAAACACGACGGCGGTAGGTACCGGGACTTGCACCCAGTAGACGCCGGAAGCGGCGATTGAACGTGGACAAGTCGCTGAATCCTGCTTCGAGCGCGATGGCGCAGATCGTGTCGCTGGAGCAGCGCAGGCGCACGGCGGCGCGTTGCAACCTCATGTGCAACAAAAACTGATGCGGTGCCATTCCTGCAACGGCGCGGAAGGTTCGCAGGAAATGATAGGGACTCATCGCAACTTCAGTCGCCAGCTGCTGCAACGACAAGGGTTGATCACATTGCGCCTCTATCCGGCGCAGGGCTTCTGTGACACGCCTCTGGTCCCGATGGCTCGGGTGGCGAGTGAACTGTCTCGCCTGTGCTGATTGACTGATCCCCGACAAGGCAATTCCTACCTTGGCAACGAGAGACAACGCCAGCTCCTCGAAACAAGCCTCACCACTGCCCACCCGCGCTGCTGCAGCATCGGCGACCACCGGTATCAGTTCCGGGAGCGGCGGCAGATTCGGCAGCGTGAACGCAAGCGGACGCGCACCCGGCAACTCCGACACAACAGATTCGACAAAGTCAGGGCTGAAACGGAACGAGAGGCAACGGTCGCCGATGCCGT
>Ga0307511_10001014_pt1 | contig 29824 bp, 24 predicted proteins | sample 13_EM_MG_FD_200266 | JGI IMG/M metagenome (GOLD analysis project Ga0307511, IMG submission 200266) | Populus trichocarpa ectomycorrhiza microbial communities from riparian zone in the Pacific Northwest, United States - 13_EM | ecosystem: Host-associated > Plants > Roots > Unclassified | place... | reverse complement strand
TCGCCGCCCACGTCCCAGGAACGCGCCAGCGGATCAAGGCCCGCCGCATACAGCGCCATGCGGGTCGAGAACCCCAGTCCGGGCACGCCTTCCTGCATGATCTGCACGGGGTAAAAACCGCGCACGATGGCGTCCGGGTCCGGGTAGAGATTGGCCAGGCCCACGTCCTGCAACTGGCGCGCCAGCAGGAAGTAGTGCTCCGGCGGCGGCAGTACCAGATCCACCTTGCCATTCGAGGCTTCGATCAGGTGCCCGACCAGCACCTTGTTGCCCGCCGCCAGGGCTTCACGAAAGGGCTTGTCGTAGGTGCGGCTGATTTCGTTGTCCGGCAGTTTCAGGCGTGCCAGCCAGGTTTCCGCGCTGGTCGCGTACACAAAGTCCAGTCCCGTCACCTTGGCGCCGGCGGCGTCGATTACCCGCATCGCCTGGGCGAAATGCGGCTGCCAGAAAGCCAGCGGGTCGTCCTTGAGCTTCACAAAGGTCTCGTCGTCCACCGAGACGATCACCACGTTTTTCGCCTCGCGGCGCTGGCCCGCGATCTGGTACCAGGCGTCGTAGTAAAAATTGTCGAAGCCGGCGAGCCAGTGGCGCGCATCGAAGCCCAGCGCCAGCCCGGCCGCCAGCACGGTCACCAGCGCGAAGCGGCGCAATTTTCGGATCCGCAGCCAGAGGCGCAACACACTACGCTTGAACGCCATCAGTCGCCCACCACCACGAAGGGCGCCCAGAAAAACGGATGGGCGCGCGCGAAGCTGCGCCCGTCGCTCACCGCCACGCTGGAGCTCAAGGCCTCCTCCGCCGCGGCCAGCGCCTCGACCGGCGGCTTGCCTGCCTTCACTTCGCGGAAGGTGCCGGTGACCAGCGCCTGGGTAGCATTGCTCTCCACCGACCAGTGGCTCACCATCAGCTTGCGCGCCCCGGCGTACATGAAGGCCCGCGTCAGTCCCGCGAAGCCTTCGCCATTGCTGGTGGCCGAGGTTTCACCGGCCGTGTTGCAGGCCGACAGCACCACCAGTTCGGCATTCAGTTCCACGTCCTCGATCACTTCCTTCATCGACAGCAGGCCGTCCTCGCCCTGCAGGTCGCCGGTCAGGGTGAGCGCCAGGGCCGGCTGCGCCAGCGCGCCGCGGTTCGCCGCCGAACGGGTCACGCGGCCGTCGGCATCCAGGGTGAGGTCGATGTTCTGCAGGAAATCGGCGCCGAGAAAGCCGTGGGTGGCGAACAGCACATAGCGCGCGTCCTTGAGCGCGCCGGACTTGACGCGCTTTTCCTGCGCGTCGCGGCGCAGGAACACCTGCGCCGGGCTGCCCAGCACGGTCGCGCTCTCGCGCGCTTCCTGCGCGGTCTCGGGCAGGCGCGGGATGCGCGGCGCCCCGCCGGGGCCGGTGGTCGCCAGCGCGCCAAGGATGGTACGCGTCGCCGGTCCGTAGCCGCTGTCACCCGACTCGCCGCCGAAAGCGGCATCGGCGAAAGCCACCAGTTGCTCGTTGTACCGCCCCGCCGGCTTGGGGTTGGTGCGTTGCGAAGCCAGTGCCGCCAGGCTGGGCAGGTAGACGAAGCGCAATTCACGGCCGACATACGGCAGGCCCGCGTATTCGCCAAGGAAGGGATGCCCGGCGCTGCCATCCGAGGCAGCGCGCGCCGCGTCGAACTTCGTGCGTTCGGCCTCGCCATAGCGGGTCAGCATCAGCTCGAACGGCAAGGTATAGAGCGGGCCATCGGCGGCCACCAGGACCTGGCGCGCCCCCTTGAGCAGTTCGCCCACCGGCGCGATCAGGTCGCGGTGCAAGCCTTCAAGTATTTGCGGATCTACCTGGCGCAGCAAGGTGAGCGGCTCGCCCTGCGCCACCTGCTCCATCGGCCGGCGCACGCGCGAAACACGCCGCCCCAGTTCTTCGCGCGGCAGCCTGACCACCGCCATGCGGAACTGCTCGCGAGTGACCGCGAACACCACCGTCTCGGCCGGCAGCAAGGCGTAGGTGAGCAGCGCCTCGCCCGGTTTGAGCAGGCGCTGCTGCAAATCATCCACCGTGACCGGGCGCGGATTGGCCAGCTCCATGTAGCGCGGGTAGTCGCGCCACAGTTCGTCCTCGGCCTGCTTGAGGCCCGCCTCGGCCTCCTGTATCTGCCGGCCGATCTGGGTGCGCTGGCCCGCCGCGCCCGCCTGGCTGTCGGCCACCGACAGGTAGGCGAAGCGCAACGCCGCCACGCGCTCCTGGAAGCTCTCGCGGCGCTGCTTGAGTTGCGTGAACGCCGGCTTGTCGGAGAAACGCGCCACGTCGGCCTGTTTGAGCATTTCGGAAAACATCCGCGACTGGCTGCGTGAGGCCACCGCCAGCGCTTCCCGGTCGTAGCCGGCGCCGGCGTTTTGCGCATGCAGGGTGACCAGGATGCGCACCAGTTCGCGGTATACATAGGCAAACTGGCCGAGAAACGCCTGCCGTGACTCTTCCGACAGGCCGCGCGTCTGCCCGTACAAGGCATCGAGCGCATCGACCGCCTCGCGGTAATACGGCAGCGCCTCGCGCAGGCGGCCGCGCCGCGCCAGGCTGTAGCCCATGCTGCTGGCGTTGATCAGCAGGTTGCGCGGCACGCGCGCCTCGCGGGCAATGGCCACCGCGCGCGCGTACAGGGCCTCGGCCTCGCTGTTCTTGCTCTGGCGGTCATAGGTGATCGCCAGCGCCGTGAGCATGGCCGCGGTGTCGAGATGGTTGGGCCCGAGCGACTTCTCGGCGATGGCCAGGGCGCGCTGATGCATCGGCTCGGCGTCCTGATAGCGTCCGCGTCCCGCCAGCAGCACCGCCAGGTTGTTGAGCGTGGCCGCCACCGAAGGATGGTTGGGGCCGAGCTGGCGCTCCTGGATCGCCAGGGCACGGCGGTACAAGGTTTCGGTCTCGGAAGTCTGGCGCTGCAGCGCGTCGCCCACGCCGCGCAAGCGCCTGGCGGGCGCCGCATTCAGTTCGTCCTGCTTGAACTGCTCAAATAGCGCGTTCGCCACGTTGTTGAGGCTGACGGCGGTGTCCGGATGCTCCGGCCCCAGCACCTTCTCGCGCGCCGCCAGCACGCGCCTGAACACCTGCTCGGCCTCCTTGAACTTGCCCTGCAGCAACATCACGTTGCCCAGGTTGGTGAGGGTGGCCAGGGTGGTGGGGTGCTCGAGGCCGAGTTCCTTTTCGTGGATCGCCAGGGCACGGCGATGCAAGGCCTCGGCCTGGGAGAAATCCCCCTGGCTGGCGGCCGACTGGGCCTGCGCCGCCAGTTGCTGGCTCTCGGCCGAGCCTGGCGCCGGCGCGCCCTGCCCCGCGGTACCGGGCGCCGCCTGCGCCAGTTGGCCGCTCTTGCCCTGGCGGTCCAGCACACGTGCCAGATTGGCCAGTGTGACCGCGGTATCAGGGTGGTCCTTGCCCTGCTTTTTCTCCTTGATCGCCAGGGCGCGGCGCAGCAGCAGTTCGGCGCCGCTGAAATTGCCCTGGCGCTCCAGTACCAGGCCAAGGTTGTTCAGGGCGGCGCCGACGTATTCATGCTCTGGGCCGAAGCGCTTTTCATAGATGCCCAGGGCCTGGCGGAAATTGGCCTCGGCCTCGCTGGTGCTGCTGTTTTTCAGTTGCACCGCGCCGAGTACGGCGTAGCTGGCAGCCACATTGGGATCGGCGGGGCCGAAGCCGGCGATTCCCGCGGTCACTGCCTGCCTGGCCAGGCTCTCCGCCTGCGCGTAGTCGCCCTTGGCCAGTTGCGCTTCCGCATCGCCCTGCAGTTGCTGCCAGCGCTGCGCGTCGCGCAGGGAGATCGGCTTGGAGCCCTGGGCGCGGACGGCGCCGGACCATGCGATGAGTCCGCCTCCGGCGGCGCAGGCCAGCGCCATGAGCAGCCCGGTGACGGCGATACAATGCCGTGTTGATGTTTTGCGCGCCGCCCTCATCTTTTTCTCATTCTCCCTGCCAGGGGCAGAATGCCCCCAAACCCAGAGGCAGAATACCCCATCGTGACTGTGCCCTTCAATCCGCCCGCCAGCATCGCGCGCACGCTGGAAGCCCTCGACTGGGCGCCGCGTTTCGGCAAGCTGCCTGAAAAATTCTACACGCGGCTCAAGCCCACCCCGCTGCCCGGGCCGCACCTGATCGCTTTCAATCCGGAAGCCGCGCCCCTGATCGGCCTGCGCCCGGGCGAGGAAGGCCACGCCGATTTTGCCGCCATTTTCACCGGCAACCTGTTGCCGCAAGGCAGCGACCCGCTGGCGGCGGTGTACAGCGGCCACCAGTTCGGCGTCTATGTGCCGCAACTGGGCGACGGCCGCGCGATTTCCCTGGGCGAGACGGTGGGCAGCGAAGGCACCATGGAAATCCAGCTCAAGGGCGCGGGCCGCACGCCTTATTCGCGCATGGGCGACGGCCGCGCGGTGCTGCGCTCCTCGATCCGCGAGTACCTGTGTTCGGAGGCCATGCACGGCCTGGGCGTTCCGACCACCCGCGCATTGGCGATCACCGGCTCGGACCAGCCGGTGATCCGCGAAACCGTGGAAACGGCCGCGGTGGTGACGCGCCTGGCGCCTTCCTTCGTGCGCTTCGGCTCGTTCGAATTCTGGTATCACCGCCGCGACGCCGATTCGGTGCGCGAACTGGCCGATTACGTGATCCGCGAGTTTTATCCGGAATTTGAAGGCAGCGAGGACCGCTACCCGCGCTTTTTGCGCGAGGTGGTCAGGCGCACCGCGCGCATGATCGCGCACTGGCAGGCGGTGGGCTTCATGCACGGCGTGATGAATACCGACAACATGTCGATCCTCGGCCTGACCCTGGACTACGGCCCTTACGGCTTCATGGAGGCTTTCGACCCGGGCCACATCTGCAACCATACCGACGAGGCAGGCCGCTATGCCTACAACATGCAGCCGCAGGTGGGCCTGTGGAACCTGTATGCGCTCGGCCAGGCGCTGGTGCCGCTGATGGAACCCGAGATGATCGAGGCGCAGCTCAAGACTTACGAGACCGAATTTGACACGGTGATGAACGAATTGCTGCGCGCCAAGCTGGGCTTTTCCACCGCGCGGGACGACGATCACGAACTGGTCAACGAACTGTTCGCGCTGATGGCGCAATCCCATGCCGACTACACCCTGTTTTTCCGCCAGCTCTCGGACCTGCGGCAGGACAATCCGGGCGCCGATGCCGCCCTGCGCGACCTGGTGATCCACCGCGACCGGTTTGACGCCTGGGCCATCCGCTACCGCGCCCGGCTCGTATCGGAAGGAAGCATCGACGCGCAGCGCCATTTGCGCATGAAAGCCGCCAACCCCAAGTACGTGCTGCGCAATTACCTGGCCGAAGTCGCGATCCGCAAGGCGCGCGACGAGAAGGACTACAGCGAGATCGAGAATCTGCGGAAACTACTGATGCGTCCCTACGACGAGCAGCCGGAAAATGCCCATTACGCCGCGCTGCCGCCGGACTGGGCCAGTCATCTGGAAGTCAGCTGCAGCAGCTAACCTGTCCGAAACCCATCTTCCCGGAAGCGAAACATGTCCGATCCGAAAACCAAGACCGACCAGGAATGGAAGGCCGAACTGACGCCGATCCAGTACGAAGTCACGCGCAAGCACGGCACCGAGCGCGCCTTCACCGGCGAGTATTACAAGAACCATGAGGACGGGGTCTACGAGTGCGTCTGCTGCGGCGCGCCCCTGTGGGACGCGAAGCAGAAATTCGAATCAGGCACCGGCTGGCCGAGCTTCTGGCAGCCGGCGGTGGCGGAGAACGTCGAGACCGAGACCGACTCCAAGTTCGGCATGCGCCGCACCGAAGTGCACTGTGCCCAATGCGGCGCCCACCAGGGCCACGTGTTCGAAGACGGCCCGGCGCCCACCGGCCTGCGCTACTGCATCAACTCGGCCTCGATGCGCTTCAAGAAACGTTGAGCCGGGGCACTGAAATTCGCTGTCCTTCCTGCGGTCCTTCCCGCGATCATTCCCGCAGTTATCCCCTCAGTTATCCTTACCCAGCCGCCCTGACCGGCGGCCGGCAAAACCCGCCCGCCGGCCCAGTGGCACAGCACGAAAAGGTACAATAGCAGGCTATGGATTTCCTCATCGATATGGTGCCGGCGCTGCCGTTTCTGCTGGTCGCCTTTCGGCTCGCCGATATATTTCTCGCCACCAAGCTGGCCATGGGCCTGGCGGTGGTCCAGTTGATCGTCAGCCGCCTGCGCTATGGCAAGGTCAAGCGCATGCACCTGTTCACCTTTGCCGCGATTGTGGTGTTCGGCGGCATCACCCTGGCGCTGCATGACGAAACTTTCATCAAGATCAAGCCCACGGTGCTGAACTGGGGCTTCGCTCTCGCTTTCCTGTGCGCCCCGCTGTTTTTCAAGAAGAACCTGCTCAAGCTGGCCATCGGCGACAAGCTGAAAATGCCGGATTTCGCCTGGGGCCGCCTGAACCTGATGTGGGTCGTCTACTTTTTCCTGATCGGCGCGGCCAATCTCTACATCGCCCTGACCATGCCGCTGGAAGTGTGGAGCAGCTTCCGCTTCTTCGGCATCTATGGTGCGCTGCTGGTGTTCATGGTGATCCAGGGCATCTATGTGTACCGCCACATGGAACACGAGGAACCGGAACCCAAAGAAGTGCCGGTAGCCAAGGGCGGGGAGTGAACATCTTGGCTGCCTCCCCGGTCGAACAGCAGATACACGAGCGCCTGGCGGTGCTTGAGCCCAGCCGCCTGGAGCTTCTGGACGAAAGCGGCCTGCACGTCGGCCACCCGGGGGCCAAGGGCGGCGGCCACTATCGCCTCACCATCGTCTCGTCCCGCTTTGCCGGTCTGAACCGGGTGGCAAGACACCGCCTGGTCTACGGCGCGCTGCAACCGCTGATGCAACAACAGATCCACGCCCTGGCGCTCAATACCCTGGCGCCCGGGGAATCCTGAATTTCACCACTAGGAACCGCTAGGAAAGAGAATGAAAAAATCCATCCCCCTGTTGCTCGCCGGCCTGCTGGCCGCCGGCCCGCTGTTCGCGCAGAACATCGCCAAGGTCAACGGTGTCGCCATCCCCACCTCGCGCGCCGATGCGATGCTCAACCAGCTGGCCGCGCAAGGCCAGGGCAACATCCCCCAGCTGCGCGAACGGGTCAAGGACCAGCTGATCACCTATGAACTGATCTCGCAGGAAGCCGGCCGCATCGGCCTGGCCAAGCAGCCCGACATCGCCCTCCAGGTGGAACTGGCACGCCAGAACGTGCTGTTCCGCGCCTTTCTGCAGGACTATGTGAAAAAGAACCCGGTCTCCGACGCCGAGGTCAAGGCCGAGTACGACCGCATCAAGGCGGCGCGCAGCGCCAAGGAATTCCTCGCCCGCCACATCCTGCTCAAGACCGAGGACGAAGCCAAGGCGGTGATCGTCAAGCTCAAGGGCGGCGCCAAGTTCGAGGAACTGGCCAAGCAATCGATGGACACCTCCAACAAGGACAAGGGCGGCGAACTCGACTGGGCCGCGCCGGACGGCTACGTGCCCGAATTCGCCAAGGCGCTCTCGGCAATGCCCAAGGGCGCCACCAGCGAAGCCCCGGTCAAGACCGAATTCGGCTGGCACGTGATCCGCGTCGACGACATCCGCGAAGCCCAGTTCCCCGCTATCGAACAGGTCAAGCCGCAGATCGAAGAAGGCCTGCAGCAGCAGAAGGTCGCCAAGATGCTGGGCGAACTGCGCTCCAAGGCCAAGATCGAATAGCAGCCGGCCGGCACGGCAATAAAGAAGCCGCCGTAGGGCGGCTTCTTTATTGCCCAATTCATGCATATTATCTATCAATAATATATAATTGATAGCATAATTTTCCGTCATCCAGCACACCCCAACCGGATCAATTCACTCGCCCATGACCCTCACCGAACTGCGTTACATCGTCGCCGTCGCCCGCGAGCGCCACTTTGGCCGCGCGGCGGACGCCTGTTTCGTCAGCCAGCCCACGCTCTCGGTGGCGGTGAAGAAACTTGAGGACGAACTCGGCGTGGCGCTGTTCGAGCGCGGCCCGTCCGAGGTGGCCATCACCCAGGTCGGCGCGGAAATCGTCGCCCAGGCGCAGCGCGTGCTCGAGCAGGCCGGCACCATCAAGGAGCTGGCCAAGCACGGTAAGGACCCGCTGGCCGGCCCCTTGCGCGTCGGCGTGATCTACTCAATCGCGCCCTACCTGCTGCCGGCGCTGGTGCCGAGGATCATCAAGGCGGCCCCGGAAATGCCGCTGATCATCGAGGAGAATTTCACCCACCGCCTGTTGGAAATGCTCAAGGGTGGCGATATCGACGTGGCGATCGTCGCCCTGCCTTTTTCCGAGCCGGGCCTGCTGATGCAGCCGCTCTACGACGAGCCGTTTTATGTTGCCCTGCCGGCTGGCCACGCCTGGGAATCGCGCAAGGCGATCCCCGCGACCGACCTGAAAAAAGAGACCATGCTGCTGCTCGGCCACGGCCATTGCCTGCGCGACCAGGTGCTGCAGGTGTGCCCCGAGCTGATGCGCTTTTCCTCCAGCAGCGCCGAAGGCATCCAGAGGACCTTCGAAGGCTCCTCGCTGGAGACGATCCGCCACATGGTGGCTTCGGGCGTCGGCCTGACGGTGTTGCCCGCCTCCGCCGTGCCCGACAAGCCGAAGAAAAACGACCTGATCCTGTACCGCCCCTTCACCACGCCGGTGCCCGACCGGCGCGTGGTGCTGACCTGGCGCAAGAGCTTCACGCGCATGGCCGCGATCCAGACCCTGCGCAGCGCCATCCTGGGCTCCACGCTGCACGGCGTGAAGATGCTGGACGCCAAGCCGGAAGCCCTGCACTGACACGGCAGCCCCGGGCAGGCGCCCGGGCCAAGGTCATTTCACGATCAGGTTGTTCTTCACTACCTTCACGCCCTTGACCTTGGCCGCCACCACGCCGGCCTTTTTCACCTGCTCGGCGTTCTCGACAAATCCGGAAAGCTGCACCGTGCCCTTGTAGGTCTCCACCGAGATCGAGGAGGAAGGGACGCCTTTCTCGGTCAGCAGCTCGGCCTTGACCTTGGTGGTGATGGCCGCGTCGCTGCTGTACTGATCGGCCTTTTCGCGGTCCTGCGCGGCGCGCGCGCGGGTGAGTTCATCCTCGGAAAGCTTGCCGTCCTTGTTGGTATCGGCGCGATCGAACAGCGCGGCCACGTTCTTGTTGGCCTGCGCTTCCTGGCGGCTGAGAAAGCCGTCCTTGTTCTTGTCCAGCTTGGCGAATTCGAAATTGGGCTGGGCGCCGGGTTGCTCGGTGGTCTGCTGGGCCAGCGTGCTGCCGGCGTAAAGAACGGCCGCGAGGGCGGCAATTGCATGGAGCTTCATCGTTCGTCTCCTTGACTGAGGGAGCGCTAATCTAACCCAAAACGATGACGCGAGCATGGCGGGCGACGATAATGGCGGACCAGGCGACAGCAAACCAGGCGACGGCAAACCAGGCGATCCGCCATCCCGCGCCTGGCCGCTACCCCAGGTGCCTGCGCGCGTTGCGGAACATGCGCATCCACGGCCCGTCTTCGCCCCAGGCTTGCGGTGCATACGAATACTGCACGCTGCGGAACACCCGCTCGGGGTGCGGCATTACCACGGTGAAGCGGCCATCCGCCGTGGTGTAGCCGTTCAAGCCACCGGTCGAGCCGTTCGGGTTGAAGGGATAAGTCTCGGTCGGCTTGCCGTGATTGTCGACATAGCGGATGACGGGAATCGCCTTCGCCGCATCGCCTTGCTGCGAGAAATCGGCATAGCCTTCGCCATGCGCGGTCGGCACCGGCAGGCGGCTGCCCGCCATGCCGCCCAGGAAGATCGAGGGCGACTGAAGCACTTCCACCGTCACCAGGCGCGCCTCGAACTGCTCGCTCTTGTTCTTGGTGAACTGCGGCCAGTGCTGCGCGCCGGGAATCAGTTGGGTCAGGTTGCCCATCATCTGGCAGCCGTTGCACACGCCCAGGGCAAACACGTCGCCGCGCGCGAAAAACGCCTCGAACTCGGCGCGCGCGCGCGGGTTGAACAGGATGGACTTGGCCCAGCCCGCTCCCGCGCCCAGCACGTCGCCATAGGAGAAGCCGCCGCAGGCGGTGAAGCCGGCAAAATCCTTGAGGGCCACACGCCCGGCGAGAATATCGCTCATGTGCACGTCGTAAGCATCGAAACCGGCGCGGTCGAATGCCGCCGCCATCTCGATCTGGCCGTTCACCCCCTGCTCGCGCAGCACCGCCACTTTCGGGCGCGTGCCAGTGGCGATCATCGGTGCCGCCACATTTTCGGTGGCATCAAAGGTCAGCACCGGTGCAATGCCAGGGTCCGCAGCATCGAGCAGCTTGTCGAATTCCTGCTGCGCCGCCTGCGGATTGTCGCGCAGGGTCTGCATGCGGTAGCTGGTCTCGGACCATGCGCGCATCAGGCCCGTGCGCGGCTCGCTGAACACCGGCTTGGCGTTGCGCACGAAGCGGATGTCGTCGCGCGTGTTGAGCTGGCCGACCACATAGACGCATTCACCCAGGCCGAACTCCCCGTTCAATCGCGCGACGATGGCGTTGCGGTCGGAGGCAGCGACCTGCACCACAGCGCCCAGTTCCTCGCTGAACATCGCGGCCAGCACGCGGTCGTTGAAGCGCCCGCGCACCATCTTCTCCGGCTTGATCTCGAAGCCGTCGTGGTCGGTGGCGGCGGCATCCCAGCACAGCGTATCCAGGTTCACGGTTACGCCGGTATTGCCGGCAAAGGCCATTTCGCAGATGGTGGCGAACAGGCCGCCGTCGGAGCGGTCGTGATACGCCAGCAGCAGGCCTTCGCGGTTCAGGGCCTGCACCGCCGCGACAAACTTCTGCAGCAGCAGCGGATCGTCCAGGTCCGGCACTTCATTGCCGAACTGGTTGTAGGCCTGCGCCAGGCAGGAAAAGCCCAGCCGATTCTTGCCGCGGCCCAGGTCGAGCAGCAGCAGCGAAGTCGGGCCCGCATCAGTACGCAATTGCGGGGTGAGCGAGCGGCGCGTATCTTCCACCGGGGCGAAAGCGGAGACGATCAGCGACACCGGCGCAGTCATTTCCTTCGCGCCTTCGGCGTCGCTCCAGGCGGTACGCATCGACATCGAGTCCTTGCCCACCGGGATGCTGATGCCGAGCTTGCAGCACAAGTCGAGGGTGATCGCCTTGACGGTATCGAACAGCGCCGCGTCTTCACCAGTCTTGGCGTGGCCGGCGGCGGCCATCCAGTTGGCGGAAAGCTTGATGTTGTCGATCGCGACTATGTCGGCGGCGGCAATGTTGGTGATCGCCTCGCCCACCGCCATGCGGCCCGAAGCCGGCGCGTTGAGAATCGCCAGCGGCGTGCGTTCGCCCATCGCAAACGCCTCGCCCGCGTAACCGTGGAAATCGCGCAGGGTCACCGCGCAATCGGCCACCGGCACCTGCCAGGGCCCGACCATCTGGTCGCGCGAGCACAGCCCGCCGACGGTACGGTCGCCAATCGAGATCAGGAAGGTCTTGGCTGCCACCGCCGGCATCGCCAGCACGCGCGAAGCTGCCTCGCGCAGCACCACGTCGGTCAGGTCGAACAGCGGAAACTCGCGCGCCACGTGGGCCACGTCGCGGGTCATCTTCGGCGCCTTGCCGAGCAGCACTTCCAGCGGCATCTCGACCGCGTGGTTGTCGAACAGCTTGTCGGCCACCACCAAAGTGGCATCGTCGGTCGCCATCCCCGCCACCGCGAACGGGCAGCGCTCGCGCTCGCAGATCGCGCGAAACTCTTCCAGGCGCTCCGCCGGAATCGCCAGCACGTAGCGCTCCTGCGACTCGTTGCACCAGATTTCCTTGGGCGCCATGCCGGGCTCTTCCGAAGGCACGTCGCGCAACTCGAAGCGCGCGCCGGTGGTCTCGCCCGCGCCGTCCACCAGTTCAGGGAAGGCGTTCGACAGGCCGCCGGCGCCGACGTCGTGGATCGCCAGGATCGGGTTGTTCTCGCGCAGCGCCCAGCAGCGGTCGATCACTTCCTGCACGCGGCGCTGGATCTCGGCATTGCCGCGCTGCACCGAATCAAAATCCAGGTCGGCTGCATTCGCCCCCGTCGCCATCGACGAAGCCGCGCCGCCGCCCATGCCGATCAGCATGCCCGGCCCGCCGAGCTGGATCAACAGGGTACCGCCGCCGAACGGCTTCTTGTGCGTCTGCCCGTCGACGATCGCACCGACACCGCCGGCGATCATGATCGGCTTGTGATAGCCGCGCGTCTCGCCCGCGAACGTATCTTCGTAGGTGCGGAAATAGCCCGCCAGGTTGGGCCGGCCGAACTCGTTGTTGAACGCCGCAGCGCCGATCGGCCCCTCGATCATGATGTCCAGCGCCGAGACGATGCGGTCCGGCTTGCCGATGCTCTTTTCCCAAGGCTGGGTGAACCCCGGAATGCCGAGATTGGAGACCGAAAAGCCGGAGAGGCCCGCCTTCGGCTTGGCACCGCGGCCGGTCGCGCCTTCGTCGCGGATCTCGCCGCCGGAGCCGGTGGAGGCACCGGGGAAAGGCGAAATCGCGGTCGGGTGGTTATGCGTTTCCACCTTCATCAAGGTGTGCGAAAGCTGCGGCACATAGCCGTAGCGGCCGTCCGGCGCCGGATAGAAACGTTGCGCCGGGCCGCCTTCCATCACCGCCGCGTTGTCCGAGTAGGCCACGATGGTGCCTTGCGGATGCGCCTTGTGCGTCTCGCGCACCATGCCAAACAGCGAGTGGGTCTGCTTTTTGCCGTCGATGATCCAGTCGGCATTGAAAATCTTGTGGCGGCAATGCTCGGAGTTCGCCTGCGCGAACATCATCAACTCGACGTCGGTGGGGTTGCGCCCCATGCGCGTGAAGTTGTCCGCCAGGTAATCGATCTCGTCGGGCGAGAGCGCCAGGCCCATTTCACTATTCGCTGCCACCAGCGCCGCACGGCCGCCGCCGACCAGGTCAACCGAGCCCAGCGGGCGCGGCGCCACGTGAGCGAACAGGCCGTCGGCCGCCTCGACCGAAGGTAGCACCAGCTCGGTCATGCGGTCGTGGATCGCCCCGCTGATCGCCGCCTTGTCGTCTTCCGAAAACTTGCCGATCAGCCCCTTGCCGAACCAGTGGGCCACGCCGCGCTCGATGCGCCTGACCGCTGACAAGCCGCAGGAATGTGCGATGTCGGTGGCTTTCGAAGCCCAGGGCGAGACGGTACCGAAGCGCGGCACCACCAGGAACAGGTCGCCGCGCCCCTCTTTCTCCTGCGCCGGGCCATAGGTCAACAGCTTGGCCAGCACCTGCTGCTCGGCCTTGGTCAGGGGCCGCTCGACCTCGACAAAATGCCAGTATTCCGTGCCTACCCGCGCGTACGAGACGCCAGACAGGCTGCTTTTGAGTTTATCGAGACGAAACGCCGAGAGCGCGGGCGAACCGCGCAGTTTCAGGATGGAAGCCATTGGCGAGCAAAAGCGGAGGGAAGGGACATTTGCGACAACCACTGGGCCCATAGACACCGGACCCGGCCAGACAGGGCGAAATGCGGTTGTGACAATTGCACAAGACGAAATTATACTCTGTGGCTCCGCCTTCCGAGTCTTTCGCCGCCCCTTCATGCAAGACGACACCAAAGCCACCCACCTGGGCCGCCACCCCGAGCGCTTCGCCGGCACCGTCAACACGCCGGTGTTCCGCGCCTCCACCATCCTGTCGGCCAACATGGCGGAGTGGGAGCAGAAGAAAAAGGACCGCGCGCAGGAAAAGCCCGGCACCTACTACGGCCTGAACGGCACGCCCACCAAGCACCTGCTCGAAGACGCGCTTGCCGAACTGGAAGGCGGCTACCGCTGCCAAATCTACCCCTCCGGCCTGGCCGCCTGCGTGATCCCCATCCTCGCCTACGTCAAGGCCGGCGACCACATCCTGGTGCCCGACAGCGTCTACGGGCCGACGCGCAAGTTCTGCGACTCGCAGCTCAAGCGCTTTGGCGTCGAGACCACCTACTACGACCCGCTGGTCGGCGCCGGTATCGCCACGCTGATGCGCGCCAACACCCGCTTGGTGTTCGTCGAGTCGCCCGGCTCGCTCACCTTCGAAGTGCAGGACGTACCGGCAATCGCCGGCGTGGCCCACAAGGCCGGCGCGGTGGTGATGATGGACAACACCTGGGGCACGCCGCTCTACTTCAAGCCTTTCGAGCACGGCGTCGACGTCTCGATCCAGGCGACCACCAAGTACATCGTCGGCCATTCCGATGTCATCATGGGCTCGGTCACCTGCACCAAGGAAGCCTGGCCCGCGCTCAAGGCCGCCACCACCGAGTTCGGCCAGACCGCCGCCCCGGACGATTGCTATCTCGCCGCGCGTGGCCTGCGCACCATGGCCCTGCGCCTGCCGCGCCACTGGGAAAGCGGCGTCGCCCTGGCCGAGTGGATCGCGCGCCAGCCCGAAGTCGAAACAGTGCTGCACCCGGCCCTGCCCGGCGACCCCGGCCACGCGCTTTGGAAACGCGACTTCAAGGGCGCCTGCGGCCTGTTCGGCGTGGTGCTCAAGCCCATGCCCACCGCCGCGCGCGACGTCATCATCGACAGCGCCACGCTCTACGGCCTGGGCGCCTCCTGGGGTGGCTTCGAGAGCCTGATCATGCCCTTCGACCCGAAGGAAGTGCGCAGCGCCACGCGCTGGCCCCACGCGGGCCCGTGTTTCCGCATCCATGCCGGCCTGGAACACATCGACGACCTGATCGCCGACCTGGACCAGGCTTTCGCGCGCATGCGCGCAAGCCTCTAGCCGCCACGCGGCGAACGGATGATGCTGGCCAGGCTCTCATTTCGCCACAAGCTGATCCTTTCAGGACTGCTGCTGCAACTGGCCACCATGCTCACGCTGGTGGCCGGCGCCATCGTTCTGCGCAACGACTTCGTGCACGAGCAGGCTGTTGCGCGCACGCGCAAGGAACAACCCCTGCTCAATGCCGCATTGGGCCCGGCAGTTGCCGGCGGCGATGCGGCCGCCTTGCAGGCAACCTTGCGCGAGCTGCGCAAAAGCGAAGGCATGGTCTACCTGCTGGTACAGGACGGCGCCGGCAAGCGTGTCGCCAGTGAAGGCTGGAACGCGCCGGAACTCCCGCCCACGCCCAACCTCTACATCGCGCAAGCAATGCCGGGCGGCGAGCGTTACGACTTCAGCCTCCCCCTGCAATCGGCCGGCCAGGCGCGCGGCACGCTCCACTACGGCGTCGAAGTGGACCGGCTCACCGAGGTTCGCCACTCCCTGCGCAACCGCGCCTACGGCATCATGCTCGCCAGCCTGATCGTGTTCGGCATCGTGCTGGCCGCGGTCAGCGTCTACCTGACCCGCCCGCTCGAGCGTCTCACCCGTGCCAGCCACGCGATCCGCGCCGGCCGCTATGACGACCTCGACCTGGGCCCGCACGCCGGCGCCGAGATCGGCATGCTGCAGGACAATTTCAGCCACATGGCCCTGGAGGTCAAGCAGCGCATCGACGCCCTGACCGAGAGCGACGCACTGCAAAAACGCTATGTGCAGGAAGGCACTGAGCGCGAACAGCAATTGATCGCCGCCAAGACCGCCGCCGAGGCGGCCAACGAAGCCAAGAGCCAGTTCCTGGCCAAGGTCAGCCACGAGATCCGCACCCCGATGAACGGTGTGCTGGGCATGCTGGAGCTGCTGCTCGGCACCAAGCTGGCGCCCGAGCAGCACGAGTTCGCCGAGATTGCCCACAAGTCCGGGCAGTCCCTGCTGGCCATCATCAACGACATCCTGGACTTTTCCAAGATCGAGTCGGGCCACCTGGAACTGGAATCGACCCCCTTCGCCCCGCGCGCCCTGGCCGGCGAGGTCACGCAACTGCTCCTCGGCCGCGCCGCCGCCAAGGGCGTCGCCCTGATCTGCGAAGTCGGCCCGGCCACTCCCTCAGTGCTGCTCGGCGACCCTTTGCGCCTGCGCCAGATCCTGATCAACCTGGCGGGCAACGCGGTCAAGTTCACCGACCAGGGCGAAGTGCGCCTGCGCGTCTGGACCGAGCCGCTGGCGGACGATGAAAAGATCGACCTGATCATGGAGATCACCGATACCGGCATCGGCATCTCCACGCAAGCCTTGAAGCACGTTTTCGAGCCCTTTTCGCAAGCCGACAACTCCACCACCCGGCGTTACGGCGGCACCGGCCTGGGCCTGTCGATCACCCGCCAGCTGGTGCAGGCGATGGGCGGCGCTATCGAAGTGGACAGTACTCCCGGCATCGGCTCCACCTTCACGGCGCGCATGCCCTTCGAGCTGGCCACGCCCTCGCGCCAGCTGCACGACGCGCCACCGGCCTGGCCGGCGCAGACCCAGCTCGCCGGACGCATCCTGATCGCCGAGGACAACCAGATCAACCAGGTGCTGGCCCAGCAGATCCTCAAGCGCCTGGGCCTTTCGTCGGAGATCGCCCACAACGGCCGCGAAGCCCTGGCCCGCCTGGAGACGGAAGAGTTCGACGCGGTGCTGATGGATTGCCAGATGCCCGAGATGGACGGCTTCCAGGCCACCAGCGCGCTGCGCGAGACCGAACGCAAACTGGGCCGCAAGCGCATGCCGGTGATCGCCATGACCGCCAACGCGATGGACAGCGACCGCGAGCACTGCCTGGCGCAAGGCATGGACGATTACGTCGCCAAGCCCTTCACCGCCGCGCGCCTGGGCGAAACCCTGGCGCGCTGGCTGCCCGCCCATGCCTGAAGGGCTGTGCATTCAAGACGCGACTCAAGGCGCTAAAATGCGCCCTACATAAAAAACCCGCGCCGCGCGTTAAACCCACGCGGCGCCTTCCTGTGCATTTTCGCTCCCGGCCGCCGCCATGCCCCTACCCTTGAACTCCCGTCTGCTGCGCCGACTGACCCTGGGGCTGCTGCTGGGCATCGCCTGCCACGCCTACGCCGGGCCCGGCATCGATGCCTACAACAAGGGCGACTGGGAGCGCGCCTGGCGCTCCCTGGAAAACCAGGCGCAGCGCGGCGACGCCTTCGCCCAGTTCTACGTCGGCAAGATGTACGAAGGCGGCCTGGGCCGTCCCGCCGACGCCACCCGGGCACTCTACTGGTACACCCAGGCAGCGGCCAAAGGGCACGCGGAAGCGCGCGGCGCGCTGGCTTCGCTGCGCGCGGGGGCGCCCTCTCCTGCCGCTCCCGCCGCCCCGGCCGGTTCCTCGGGCGCCTCGCCGGCCTCGCCCTGCGACAACTCGCGTCTGGTCTTGCAGGGCACGCGGGCCGATGGGGGCGATGCCGACAGCGCGCTCGAACTCGGGCTGCTGCACGAATCGGCCAGTTGCGGCCAGCCGGACTACGGCCTAGCCGCGCGCTACTACGCCAAGGCGGCGGAAAAGAACCTGGCTGCGGCGCAAAACAATCTCGGCGTCCTGTATTTCGAGGGGAAGGGTGTGGCGCAAGACTTTGCTACCGCGCAGCGCCTGTACGGCCAGGCGGCCGAAAGCGGCTACGCGGTGGCCCAGTACAACCTCGCCGTGATGATCGGCCAGGGGCGCGCCAATGAGCCCAACCTGGACGGCATGATCGAATGGCTGGGCAAGTCGGCCGCGCAGGGCTACGCGCGCGCCCAAGCGCAACTGGCGCGCTTTTATCTCGAAGGCGTGGGCGTGGCCAAGGACCCGGTCAAGGCCTCGCAACTGTTTCTCGCCGCCGCCCAGCAGGGCCTGCCCAACGCCCAGTACTACTATGGCCACCTGACCTCGCTGGGCCTGGGCGTCAAGCGCGATGTCAGCACCGCCGCTGACTGGATCCTCAAAGCCGCCGACGCGGGCCTGCCGATCGCCCAGCAGGAAGCCGGCAGCATTTTCGAACTCGGCCTGGGCCGCCCCGCCGATGCCGCGCGCGCCCTCTCCCTGTACCGGCAGGCAGGTACGGCCGGGGTCAAGGAAGCGGCGCAGCGCCTGGCGCAGGCCTACACCCAGGGCGAATTGGGCGTGCGGCCCGATCCCGAGGAAGCGCAGCGCTGGGCCGCGCTGGCGAAATAACCTCTATCCGACAGCAGCGGTCGCCATGCGGCGGCCCTTTCACATTTCCGCAGCTCATTTTCATGCACAGCATCATTCTCCAGGGCAGCGGGCTCAGCCCGGCACTCGCCCAGCAGGCCGCCGAACTGGCTGGCGCACAGCGAATCGATACGACGCGGACCGGCGTCGCGCGCCTCTCTGGTTTCGTAGCTGAACCACAGCGCGCACCGCTGCGCGACCTGTGCGAAGCGGCCAAGGTCGACTGCGCATTCGTTGACACTCCCATGCTTCTCACCGACCTGCGCCTGGCCGTGATGGACATGGATTCGACCCTGATCACCATCGAGTGCATCGACGAGATCGCCGACATGCAGGGCCTCAAGCCCCAGGTCTCGGCGATCACCGAGGCGGCGATGCGCGGCGAGATCGACTTCCGCCAAAGCCTGGCGCGCCGCGTCGCCCTGCTCAAGGGCCTGGAAGTAGGCGCGCTCGCCCGGGTCTACGACGAGCGCCTGAAACTCTCCCCGGGCGCCGAACCGATGATCGCCAGCTTCAAGGCCACCGGCATCAAGACCCTGCTGGTCTCCGGCGGATTCACGTTTTTCACCGACCGGGTGAAGCAGCGCCTGGGCCTGGACTACGCCGCCTCCAATGTGCTCGGCGTGCAGGACGGACGGCTGACCGGGCTGGTCGAAGGCCCGGTGGTCGATGCGGAAGCCAAGGCCGCGCATCTGCGCGAAACTTGCGCGCTCCTGGGCTGCGTGCCGGCGCAGGCGATCGCCATCGGCGATGGCGCCAACGACCTGAAAATGATGGCCGCCGCCGGACTCTCCGTGGCCTACCGCGCCAAGCCGGTAGTGCGCGAGCAGGCGCGCTTTTCGATCAGCCATAACGGGCTCGATGCCCTGCTCAACCTGTTCGACCGGGAAGCCTGAAGCGCCATGCACATGATCGCCATCGGCTGGCTCTGGGTGGTGTTCATGATGGCGATCTCGGAGAAGAACATCGTCTCCGGGGTGATGACGTTCATTTTCTACGGACTGGTCCCCTGCGCCGTTCTTCTCTACCTGCTGAACAAGCAGGCGGGACGCCGGCGCCTGCATCAGGCGCAGATGCGCGAACGGGAGAAAGCCGGGGAACGGCCAGTGGAAGCAGCGCAGGCCCCCTCTTCGGACGCGCAGCCACCCACGCCGCGCGCCTGACGCACCGAAACCGCGCTACCCACTTCAACGTTGACGTTGGCGATCAGCCGTTGGCAACGTTCTTGGAACGCGCGCCGAAAGCGTGGGCCACCACGTTGTCTTCACTCTGCTCTTCGGCTTCACGCGATTTCACATGGGCCTCGAGTTCCTCGATGCGCGCCAGCAGCGCGGCCAGGCGGGTATCGGTCGCCGCGCCGTGATCGAGCAGGCCGCTGAGCGCCTTCGACAAGGGATCGTCGTCGCCGCGCCCCACCGCATAGGCGGAAAAACCCAGCTTGGCGGCATGCTCCTCGCGGCGCTGCGCGCCTTCGTCCTCGATGATGCGCGCGGGGATGCCCACCGCCGTGGCGCCGGCCGGCACATCCTTGACAACCACCGCGTTGGAACCCACCTTGGCGCCCGCATGCATGGTGATCGGGCCCAGCACCTTGGCGCCGGCGCCCACCACCACGCCGTCCTCCAGCGTGGGATGACGCTTGCCCTTGTTCCACGAGGTGCCGCCCAGGGTGACGCCGTGGTACAGCGTGACGTCGTCGCCGATCTCGGCGGTCTCGCCGATCACCACGCCCATGCCGTGGTCGATGAAAAAGCGCCGGCCGATGGTCGCGCCCGGGTGGATTTCGATGCCGGTCAGGCCGCGCGCCACATGCGAGGTGAAGCGCCCCAGCCACTTGAAGCCGCGGCCCCAAAACCAGTGGGCCAGGCGGTGCATCACCAGCGCGTGAAAGCCCGGGTAACAGGTCACGACCTCCCACACCGAACGGGCGGCGGGGTCACGGTCGAAAACGCTCTGTATGTCTTCCCGGAATTTCGCGAACATGGCTGGCTTCTTACGGTTGGCTGGAAACCCGATACGGATATCCGCAAAACGCCTTAGGCGGAAACCCGATTGATTTAGTCGGATTCTAGACCCCGGCATTGCAACATACAACCATGAGCACAACGCGGCTATCGGCGCCTCGATAGCGCCAGCCCTCACGCCGCGGCGGCGGCGATTTCCCCTGCCAGTGACTCGACCAGGGCCGCATCCTCACCTTCGACCATCACGCGCAATACCGGCTCGGTGCCGGAAGGGCGCAGCAGCACGCGCCCGCGGCCGTTCAACCGCGTCTCGGCCGACTCCACGGCCGCGCTCAGGCGCCCGTTGGATTGCCAGGTACCGCGCTCGGTCAGGCGCACGTTCTTCAGCACCTGCGGGTACAGGCGCAACTCGGCGCCCGCGTCCTTGAGCGACTGGCCGGATTTGCGCAGGGCCGAGAGCACCTGCAGGGCTGAGATGATACCGTCGCCGGTGGTATGGCAATCCAGGCTGAGAATGTGCCCGGAATTCTCGCCGCCGTACAGCCAGCCCTTTTCGTGCAGCATTTCCAGCACGTAGCGGTCGCCGACCTTGGCGCGCCCAAAGGGAATGCCCAGGCGCCCCATCGCCTGCTCGAAGGCCAGGTTGGTCATCAGGGTACCGGCCACGCCGGCCACCGGGCCGCGCGAGGCACGCTCCCTGACGATCAGGTAGAGCAGCTCGTCGCCATCATAGGTGCGCCCGGAGGCATCGGCCATCACCAGGCGGTCGGCGTCACCGTCGAGGGCGATGCCCAGATCGGCGCCATGCTTGCGCACGGACTCGGTCAGCGCCTGCGGGTGGGTCGCGCCGACATGGTCGTTGATGTTGCGCCCGTTCGGCTGGTTGCCGATCGCGATCACATCCGCCCCCAGCTCGTGGAACACCATGGGGGCGATCTGGTAAGCCGCGCCGTGGGCGCAATCGACCACGATCTTCATGCCGCGCAGGTCCAGCTCGTTGGGGAAGGTGCTTTTGCAGAATTCGATGTAGCGCCCGGCCGCATCGTCCAGGCGGCGCGCCTTGCCCAGGTTGGCCGAGTCGGCGCAGCCCATCGGCTTTTCCAGTTCGTCCTCGATGGCGTGTTCCACGGCGTCGGCCAGCTTCAGGCCGCCGGCGGAAAAGAACTTGATGCCGTTATCGGCGTAAGGATTGTGCGAGGCGCTGATCACCACGCCTGCCTGGGCGCGCACCGCGCGCGTGAGGTAGGCGACAGCGGGAGTCGGCATCGGGCCGACCAGCATCACGTCCACGCCGGCGGCGGCGAAGCCGGATTCCAGCGCGGCCTCCAGCATGTAGCCGGAGACGCGCGTGTCCTTGCCGATCAGCACCGCCGGGTGCTCGCCCTTGGCGCCGCGCAGGCCGGCGTTCTGTACCAGCACGCGGCCGGCGGCATAGCCCAGGCGCAAGACGAAATCCGGGGTGATCGGACTCTCGCCCACCTTGCCTCGCACGCCATCGGTACCAAAATAGGTTCTGCTCATGCTTGCACTCTATCCATGATGAATATTCCGGCGGGCTGCCCGCCGCGGCTTATGACGCCGCCATCCCACGTACCGCCGCCCACACCGCCAGCGCGTCGCGGGTGGCCGCGACATCGTGAACGCGCAGGATTGTCGCACCATTTTGCGCGGCGATCAGCGCTGCCGCCACGCTGCCGACCAGGCGCTCGCCGGGACCGCGCCCGGTGATCGCGCCGATGGTGGACTTGCGCGACAGGCCGGCCAGCAGGGGCACGCCGAGGTCGGCAATCTGCTTCAGGTTGCGCAGCAGTTGCAGATTGTGTTGCACCGTCTTGCCGAAGCCGAAGCCGGGATCGCTTACCAACTGGTCGTGCGGCACGCCGGCAGCTTCGAACGCGGCGATGCGCTCGCGCAGGAAGTCACTGACTTCGCGCACCACATCTTCGTAATAAGGGTCGCGCTGCATGTTTTGCGGATCGCGTTGCATGTGCATGATGCACAGGGCCACGCCCTCGCGCGCCGCCGCGCAGGCGGCCCCGAAAGCACCGGGCCGGCGAAAGCCCCAGATGTCGTTGAGCATGGCCGCGCCGCCGGCCACGGCGGCCTGCATCACTTCCGGCTTGTAACTGTCCACCGAGACCGGCTTGCCCAGGGCGACGCAGCCCTTGAGCACGGGCAGCACGCGGCGCAACTCTTCTTCCAGCGGCAGCGGGTCGGCACCGGGACGCGAGGACTCGCCGCCGATGTCGAGGATGTCGGCGCCCTCCTCCACCAGGCGGCGCGCATGGGCGATCGCCGCATCGGCGTCAAGGAACAGGCCACCGTCGGAAAACGAATCCGGAGTGACATTGACCACGCCCATGACCAGCGGGCGGTCCAGGGGCATCGTGTATGAAGCGGCGCGCAGGGCTTGCATCGGAAAACTCGGCTGAAACAAAAACGCCAAGAGGATACCCTCTTGGCGTTTGGTGGGTGGCTGCCCGTCAGACCGTCGGCGCGGGCGTCACCGGGGCGGTGCTGCCGCCCGGGGGGTTGTCGCGCGGCGGCTGCGAGGCCTGCGGCGGAGCCACCTTGGGCGGACGCGGCGGCTGGCCGGACATGATGTCGTTGACCTGGTCCGCGTCGATGGTTTCCCATTCGAGCAGGGCCTTGGCCATCGCTTCGAGCTTGTCGCGGTTGGACTCGATCAGGCGGCGCGCCAGGGCGTACTGCTCATCGAGGATGCGGCGGATCTCGCCGTCCACCTTGACCTGCGTGGCTTCCGAAACGCTCTTGGAGGACATGCGGCCCATGTAGCCGTCCTGCTCGCTGTCAACGTAGACCATGGTGCCCAGGGTCTCGCTCATGCCGTAGCGGGTCACCATGTCACGGGCCAGCTTGGTGGCACGCTCGAAATCGTTGGAAGCGCCGGTGGACATCTGGCCCATCACCACTTCCTCGGCGATGCGGCCGCCGAACAGGATGGAGATTTCCTCCAGCATCTTGTCGCGATAGCCGTTCATCTTGTCGTGCTCGGGCAACTGCCAAGTCAAACCAAGAGCCCAGCCGCGCGGCATGATGGTGACCTTGTGCACCGGGTCGGCCTTGGGCAGCAGCTTGGCGACCAGGGCATGGCCGGCCTCGTGGTAGGCGGTGTTGCGGCGCTCGTCCTCGCGCATGATCATGGAGCGGCGCTCCGGACCCATGTAGATCTTGTCCTTGGCGTCCTCGAAATCAGCCATGTCGACCAAGCGCTTGTTGCGGCGCGCCGCGAACAGGGCCGCTTCGTTGACCAGGTTGGCGAGATCCGCGCCGGACATGCCGGGGGTGCCGCGGGCGATGATGTCGGGACGCACGTCGGGCGAGATCGGCACCTTGCGCATGTGCACGTTGAGCACCTGCTCGCGGCCGCGGATGTCGGGCAGCGACACGTGCACCTGGCGGTCAAAACGGCCCGGGCGCAGCAGCGCCTTGTCCAGCACGTCCGGACGGTTGGTGGCGGCGATCACGATCACGCCGGAGTTGGCCTCGAAGCCATCCATCTCCACCAGCATCTGGTTCAGGGTCTGCTCGCGCTCGTCGTTGCCGCCGCCCATGCCGGCGCCGCGATGGCGGCCGACCGCGTCGATTTCATCGATGAACACGATGCAGGGCGCGTGCTTCTTGGCGTTTTCGAACATGTCGCGCACGCGGGCCGCGCCCACGCCGACGAACATTTCAACAAAATCGGAGCCGGAGATGGTGAAGAACGGCACCTTGGCCTCGCCGGCGATGGCGCGGGCCAGCAGCGTCTTGCCGGTACCGGGAGGGCCGACCATCAGCACGCCGCGCGGGATGCGGCCACCGAGCTTCTGGAAACGCGTCGGGTCCTTGAGGAAGTCGACCAGTTCGGAGACTTCTTCCTTGGCCTCGTCGCAGCCGGCAACGTCGGCGAAGGTCACGCTGTTGTTGGTGTCGTCCAGCATGCGCGCCTTGCTCTTGCCGAACGAGAACGCGCCGCCGCGCCCGCCGCCCTGCATCTGCCGCATGAAGAATACCCAGACGCCGATCAACAGCAGCATCGGGAACCAGTTCATCAGCAAGGTGAGCAGGAACGGACGCTCCTCTTCGACGCGCACGTCGAACTTCACGTTGTACTTGATCAGGTCGCCGATCAGGCCGCGGTCCAGGCCGGCGAACATGTTGGCGCGCAGCTTCTTGTCGTCGGTGGTGGTGGCGGTCACCGAACGGTCGTCGATCACCACGCTCTTGATCTGGCCGTTTTTCAGCTGATCGAGAAACTCGGAGTAACTGACCTGCGAGGCCGCGCCGGTGGCGGCGCCGCCGAACTGCTTGAACACGGTGAACAGCACCAGCGCAATCACCAGCCAAACCGCAATCTTCGAAAACGTGTTGTTCACAGCCACTCCTTAAACCCCGGGGCGGTCGATTCCCCGGAGTTGCGCGACACGAAAGCCGGGATGCCCGCCCTTGCCGCCAAATGATCCATTTCGACCACTGAATTGTATACGCTTTAACTGCTCAACGTGGATGCCAAGAGTCAAATCCGGTCAACCGCGCAAGCCCCGCCCGATCACGTAAATCTCGGTACTGCGATCGCGCGAAGCCTTGGGTTTGATCGACTTTACTTCCTTGAAGGTGTTCTTCATCGCCTGAAAAAACTCGGTAAATCCCACGCCCTGGAAGGTTTTGACCACAAAAACACCGTTCGGCTGTAAAAAACCGGCCGCGAAATCGAGGGCTAATTCACATAAATACATGGACTTAGCCTGATCCGAGATACCGATACCCGAGATATTGGGCGACATATCGGACAATACAAGGTCGGCTTTGTGGTTTTCTCCGAGCCATTGAGTGACTTTCGCCAGCCCGGCATCTTCCGAAAAATCCGCCTGGACGAACTCGACGCCCGGCAACCCAGGCATTTCCAGCAGATCGATCGCCAACACCCGGCCTTTTGCGGCTTTTTTGGCTGGTTTGGCGCCTTCCGGAGCAGTTTCCGCCGCCAGATCGGCGCCCACCTTGGGCGCGGCGATCTGCGACCAGCCGCCCGGCGCCGCCCCCAGGTCGACCACCGTCATGCCACGCTTGAAAAGGCCGACCTTTTCATCGATTTCGATGATCTTGAAGGCCGCGCGCGAGCGGTAGCCGAGCTTTTTGGCTTGCTGCACGTATTGGTCGGTGACGTGCTCGTGCATCCAGCGGTTGCTGGAAACACTGCGCGTCGGTTTGATATGGCCGCGTGGTTTGCGTTCCATCGATTAAAATCCGTCCTCAAATCCGGAAAGAAGCCTCATGTCTGAATTATCCCCTGTTGAACGCAAAGCCCTGAAAGCCCGCGCCCACCACCTTGACCCGGTGGTCATGATCGGCGACGCCGGCCTCACGCCCGCGGTGATGCGCGAGATCAACATCGCGCTCTCCAGCCACGAACTGATCAAGATACGCGTCCTGGGTGACGACCGCGAGGCGCGCCTGGAGATGTACCAGGCGATGTGCGCGGAACTGGGCGCCGCCCCGGTGCAAAGCATCGGCAAGCTGCTGGTGCTGTTCCGCCCCAAGCCCGAAGACAAGGCCGCTGCCGCTGCCACCAAACCGCGCAAGCCGCGCGGCCCGCGCAAAACCAAAAAACAACTCGGCTCGAAAGTGGACTTGCGCAAATAAACCGCGTAAGCCACTGAAAAAACCAATGGGCGCGGCGGCTACCGCGCCGTCCTCTGCGGCTGCCTCGCCACCAGCGCCAGCGCGATCAGCGCCTCGATCAGGAACAGCGTCGACGAAACGCCGTGCCACATGCCGAACTGCGCGCGCAGCGGGCTGTCGCGGATAGCCAGCGGCGCCGCCTGCTGGCGCAGGTTCTCCATGATCGCGCCGATGCCGAAATAGCTCACCACGGTGATCAGCAGCATCGCCGCCAGGCCCCACAGCGTCCAATCGCGCCCGGGCCGGTTCGCCGTCGCCAGGACACGCAAGGCGATCAACAGCACCCCGCACACCATGCCCACCCACGCGCCGATCTCGAACAGCCGCGCCGCGATATTGCCGGCGGCGATCTCCTGCAATTTGCCGAACAGCACGATCGGCACCCAGCCCACCGTCCACATCGTTCCCGCCCACACGGTCAGCAGCACCGAGTATAGGGAAGCGGCCCAGGCCTTCATCGCGTGCGCTTTTAGATGAAACGGATTTCCAGAATCTCGTACTCGCGGTCCCCGCCCGGCGCCTTGACGATCGCCACGTCGCCCTCATGCTTGCCGATCAGCGCGCGCGCAATCGGCGAGCTGACCGAGATCTTGCCCAGCTTGATGTCGCCCTCGTCGTCGCCGACGATCTGATACGTCACCTTGTCGCCGCTGTTGACCTCTTCCAGGTCGACGGTGGCGGCGAACACCACGCGGTCCTCGCTGGACAGCGACTTCGGGTCGATGATCTGCGCGGCCGACAGCTTGCCCTCGACTTCGGCGATGCGGCCCTCGATGAAGCCCTGCTTTTCCTTGGCGGCGTCGTACTCGGCGTTTTCCGACAGGTCGCCCTGGGCGCGCGCCTCGGCGATCGCGGTGATCACGGCGGGACGCTCCACCGACTTCAGGTGCTGCAGTTCCTGGCGCAGCTTTTCCGCTCCATAGACGGTCATAGGCACGGATGAGGCCATGTTTCTTATCTCCAAAAGCAACGGGCAGCGCGAAAATGCACCGCCCGTGAAGATTACAATCATACCCGCTTGAGCAGGCATTGTCGCGCACCGGCAGGACACGCGCGGGCACCGGCGCGGTCGCCCGCCGCGGCCGCGCCATACCAGCCGCGTCATACCAGCCGCGCTATACTGGAATCGGACAAACAGAACATGGCCGCCAAGCAGGCCAGAGCATCTTCCATGCAATCCTTTTCCCGCCAAGCCCTGCCTGCCCTTGCCCTCGCCCCCGCATTCCATCGCCTGCCTTTGCGCGACGTCCTCCGCGACCTGTCCCGCGCGCTGCTTCGTATCCTGCCAATGGCCAGCCTGCTGGCCGGGTTCTTGCTGTGCGCTTCCGCCCGGGCCCAGGCCGACGCCGGCCTGCTCACCGAAATGCGCGGTGCCGCCACTTACCAGGCCCCCGGCGGTGCCGAGTCCGCCACCCAGACCCTGATGAAACTGCGCGTCGGCGACCGCCTGCGCCTGCCCGCCGCCGCCAGCCTGAAGCTGGTCTATTTCAAGAGCGCCACCGCCGAAACCTGGCGCGGCCCCGCCAGCTTCGTGGTCGGCGAGGAGCGCTCCGAGCAGACCAACGGCGAGTTCACCTCCACCGTCCTGCCCGGCGCGGCGCGCGCGCCGGTCGAGCTGAGCCGCCTGGGCAACATCAACCGCGTCGGCGCGGTGGTGGTGCGCGGCATCAAACCGCCGGGAGACGACCTCGCGCAAGCACGCATCTTCCACACCGCCTGGCGCGGCGAAGCCCCAAGCGACGACATCCTGCCTGACCTGTATCTCTATGCCGTGCTCAAGCAGTACAACCGCAAGGCCGAGATGCAAGCCTTGGCCGCCGACATGCTCAAGCGCGCGCCGGATAGCGAGGAAGCGAAGAAGCTGGCCCGGGAAAGCGCCGCGAAATAATGCCACGCCTTCGCCCCGAATGAGCCTGAGCTTCTATATCTACCGCGCCCCCGAGGGCACCGGCCCGCTGACCACCTGGCAGGGCAATCTCGCGCAACCCCAGGGCACCATCGAAGAGGTCAAGACGCGCATCTCCACCCTTTACCCCAATATCAAGTGGAGCCAAAGCACCGTCACCCACTTCGAATACTGGAGCGGCCTGGGCCGTAACCGGATTGACGAGCCCTACCTGGACCTGAGCGTCTCCACCGCCACCATGGACCAGGGCGATACCAGCGGCCAGGTGTATTTCGTGGTCGGCCGCAAGATGCCGCCCTCGATCATGCGCACGCTGATGGAGACGCTGAACCTGAACCATGTCTGCTGCGTCGATGCCGGCGTGCTAGTCGATCCCTACGCTTACACGGACGAAGATCCCTACTACGCAAAAAAGGCCTGGCCGGGTCCCTGACCCGCCCGGGCGGCCGATGCACCGGCAGTCCTGATTTCCACCAAATCACGCCGGCTCCAGACAAAACCGGCGGCACGCCAAGGCGTGCCGCCGCATTCGATGAAGCATCCACGACCCGGCACGCGGCCGGGCCTTGGGCTCAAGCCCGCGCAATCTCCGCGTGCAGGCTTTTGAGGTCGTAAGGCGTCAGGTCGCGCGAGCTGCTCATGCCAAGACACGCGGCACGCGCCCCGGCGATGGTGGTGTAGTACGGCACCCTTGCCTGCAGGGCCGAAATGCGGATCAAGCGCGAATCCGCGATCACGCCCTTGCGCGCTTCGGTGGTGTTGATCACCAGCACGATCTCGCGGTTCTTCACCATGTCGACGCAGTGGGGCCGGCCTTCCTTGACCTTGTGCACCACGCGCACCGGAATCTGGTGCTTTTCCAGCACCGCCGCCGTGCCGCGCGTCGCCACCAGGCCAAAGCCCAGCCCCGAGAGGGTGCGGGCGATGTCCACCACCTTGCCCTTGTCGGCATCGCGCACACTCAAGAAAACAGTGCCGGCGGTCGGCAGGCGCGTGCCGGCGGCGAGCTGGCTTTTCATGAAGGCTTCGCCGAACGTGGTGCCCACGCCCATCACCTCGCCGGTGGACTTCATCTCCGGCCCGAGCAGCGGATCGACGCCGGGGAACTTATTGAAGGGGAACACTGCTTCCTTGACGCTGTAATACGGCGGCACGATCTCTTCGCCGATGCCCTGCTCCGCCAGGGTCTTCCCGGCCATGCAGCGCGCCGCCACTTTCGCCAGCGGCACGCCGGTGGCCTTGGATACATAAGGCACGGTGCGCGAGGCGCGCGGGTTCACCTCAAGGACGTAGACGACGTCCTTGCCATCCACTTGCTGGATCGCGAACTGCACGTTCATCAGGCCGACCACGTTGAGGGCCATCGCCATCGCCGCGGTCTGCAGGCGCAGCTCGTTCTGCAACTCATCGGAGAGCGAATGCGGCGGCAGCGAGCAGGCGGAGTCGCCTGAGTGCACGCCGGCTTCCTCGATGTGCTCCATGATGCCGCCGATGCATACCGTCTTGCCGTCGCACAAGGCATCGACATCCACCTCAATCGCATCGTTCAGGAAGCGGTCCAGCAGCACCGGCGAATCGTGCGAGACCTTGACCGCTTCGCGCATGTAGCGCTCCAGGTCGCCCTGTTCGTGCACGATCTCCATCGCGCGACCGCCCAGCACGTAGCTGGGGCGCACCACCAGCGGGTAGCCGATCTCCTCAGCCAGGCGGATCGCATCGGCCTCGTTGCGCGCGGTGCGGTTCGGCGGCTGCTTGAGCTTGAGTTCGTTGATCAATTGCTGGAAGCGCTCGCGGTCTTCGGCGATGTCGATCGACTCGGGCGAGGTGCCGATGATGGGCACGCCGTTGGCTTCCAACGCCTTGGCGAGCTTGAGCGGCGTCTGGCCGCCATATTGCACGATCACGCCGACCGGCTTTTCCAGGTCCACGATTTCCAGTACGTCCTCCAGGGTCACCGGCTCGAAGTACAGGCGGTCGGAAGTGTCGTAGTCGGTCGAGACGGTCTCGGGGTTGCAATTGACCATGATGGTCTCGAAGCCGTCTTCGCGCAGGGCCAGGGAGGCATGCACGCAGCAATAGTCGAACTCGATGCCCTGGCCGATGCGGTTCGGCCCGCCGCCCAGCACGATGATCTTCTTGCGGTCGGTCGGCTGCGCCTCGCACTCTTCCTCATAGGTCGAGTACATGTAGGCGGTACGGGTGGCGAACTCGGCGGCGCAGGTGTCGACGCGCTTGTAGACCGGG
>Ga0307511_10001013_pt1 | contig 29843 bp, 31 predicted proteins | sample 13_EM_MG_FD_200266 | JGI IMG/M metagenome (GOLD analysis project Ga0307511, IMG submission 200266) | Populus trichocarpa ectomycorrhiza microbial communities from riparian zone in the Pacific Northwest, United States - 13_EM | ecosystem: Host-associated > Plants > Roots > Unclassified | place... | reverse complement strand
GCCGGAGCTGGACCTGCGGGAACTGCTGCTGGACAGCCGGAACGCCGAACGCTGGAACGACGTCGCCGAGCGCTGCCTGACCTGCGGCAACTGCACGATGGTGTGCCCGACGTGCTTCTGCACCACCACCGAGGACGTCACCGACCTGACCGGCGACCACGCCGAACGCTGGGAGCACTGGTCCTCCTGCTTCGAGGTCGACTTCTCGTACCTGCACGGCGGCAGCGTCCGCACGTCCGCCGCGAGCCGCTACCGGCAGTGGCTCACTCACAAGCTCGGCACCTGGCACGACCAGTTCGGCGAGTCCGGCTGCGTCGGCTGCGGCCGGTGCATCGCCTGGTGCCCGGTGGGGATCGACATCACCACCGAGGTGGCCGCCCTGGCGGCGGAGAGGAGTGGTGACGATGTCGATGTTTGACCAGCTCAGCGCGTCCACCCTGCTGTCGGGGCTGTCGCAGACGCACATCGCCGTGCTGTCCAGCGCGGCTCGGGAGGTGACGTTCGCCGCGGGCGAGCGGCTGTTCGAGGAGGGCGCGCCGGCCAAGGGCTGCTGGCTCGTCCAACGCGGCTGCGTCGCCATCGACGCCGGGATTCCCGGGCGTGGGCCGGTGGTCGTGCAGACGGTCGGGCCCGGCGAGGTGGTCGGCTGGTCCTGGCTGATCACGCCGGCGCGCTGGCACTTCGGCGCGATCGCGGTCGCCCCGACGGCGGCCATCGAGCTGGACACCGACCAGCTGCGGGCGTTCGCCGAGCATGACCCGACCTTCGGCTACCCGGTGGCGATCGCGATGCTGACCATGGTCCTGGACCGTCTGCAGACCACCCGGGCCCGGCTGCTCGACCTGTACCGCAATCCCGCCGACACGCCGACACGCCGATGAGCCCGCTGTGACCGAGGAGCCGATGCTGCCGGCACGCTACGTCGTCACCGGTCGGACCGTGGAGACGGCCGACTCGGTGACGCTGCGGCTGGAGCCGTTGGAGCGGCCCATCCCCCGGTTTCAGCCGGGGCAGTTCACCATGCTGTACGCCCATGGCGTCGGCGAGATCGCGGTGTCGGTCAGCGGGGATCCGTCCGTTGTGGACTCCGCCCTGACGCAGACGATCCGCGCCGTCGGCGCGGTCAGCCGCGCGCTGCACGACGCCGAGCCCGGCACGGTGGTCGGCGTGCGCGGCCCGTACGGTGTCGGCTGGCAGCCGTCGCTGGCGTGGGAACGGGATGTGGTGGTCGTCGCCGGCGGCGTCGGTCTGGCCCCGTTGCGGCCGGTCGTGCTGGCGGTGTTGGCGCAGCGGTGGCGGTACCGGCGGTTCATCGTCGTCGTCGGTGCGCGGACGCCGCGCGAGTTCCTGTACTCCGACGAGTTGAAGTGGTGGTCGGCGCGGGACGACGTGGCGGTGGAGCTCACCGTCGACCACGCGGCGGACGGCTGGACCGGGCAGGTCGGGTTCGTCACGCAACCGCTGTCCCGGCTGCCGCTTGACCCGGCCGCCACCACGGCGTTCGTGTGCGGGCCGGAACCGATGATGCGGTTCAGCGCCGACATCCTGCTGCGGCGCGGGGTTCCCGCCGACCGGATCCGGATCTCGTTGGAGCGCAACATGAAGTGCGGCATCGGGCAGTGCGGTCACTGCCAGCTCGGGCCGCTGCTCGTCTGCCGGGACGGCCCGGTCGTGGACTACGCCCGGGCCGCAGACCTGTTGTCCGTCAGGGAGTTGTGATGCGACCGCCCACACTTGCGGTATGGAAGTTCACCTCGTGCGACGGCTGCCAGCTGACGCTGCTCGACTGCGAGGACGAGTTGCTCGCCCTCGCGGGTGCGGTGCGCATAGCGCGCTTCACCGAGGCCAGCAGTGCCGTGACGGCCGGCCCGTACGACGTGTCGCTGGTGGAGGGCTCCATCACCACGCCGGAGGAGGCCGAGCGGATCCGCGAGGTGCGTGCGCAGTCGCGGATCCTGGTCGTCATCGGCGCGTGCGCCACCGCCGGCGGCATCCAGGCGCTGCGCAACTTCGCCGACGTCGAGGAGTTCCGGTCGCTGGTGTACGCCAGCCCCCAGCACATCGAGACGCTGGCCACGTCGACGCCGATCTCGGCGCACGTGCCCGTCGACTACGAGCTGCGCGGCTGCCCCATCGACCGGCGGCAACTGCTGGAGGTGCTGTCGGCGTTTCTGGTGGGGCGCAAGCCCGATCTGCCGAACGCCAGCGTCTGCACCGAGTGCAAACGGCGCGGGCTGACCTGCGTGATGGTCGCGGACGGCACGCCGTGCCTCGGGCCGGTCACGCACGCCGGCTGCGGCGCCCTGTGCCCGGCCTTCCGACGCGGTTGCTTCGGCTGCTTCGGCCCCGTGGACCTGCCCAACATCGCCGCGCTGACCGCGCAGCTGCGGGCCTGTGGCCTGTCCGAGGACGCCGTCGACCGCGCGTTCCATACCTTCAACAACTTCCGGCAGGAGACTGGCTCATGAGCCATCGCGCGCGACAGCTCCGGGTCAGCGCGCTGGCCCGGGTCGAGGGCGAGGGCGCGCTGAACGTCGTCGTGCGCGACGGCGAGGTCGAGCGCACCGAGCTCCGGATCTACGAGCCGCCCCGGTTCTTCGAGGCGCTGCTGCGCGGCCGCGCGCACACCGAGCCGCCGGACATCACCGCCCGCATCTGCGGCATCTGCCCGGTCGCCTACCAGCTCAGCGCCTGCCACGCCATCGAGGACGCCTGCGGTGTGACCGTGCCCGAACCGGTCGAGGCACTGCGCCGACTGCTGTACTGCGGCGAGTGGATCTCCAGCCACGCGCTGCACGTCTACCTGTTGCACGCGCCGGACTTCCTCGGCTACCCCGACGCCATCACCATGGCCGCCGACCACCGGGACGCCGTGGAACGCGGCCTGGCACTGAAGAAGGCGGGCAACGCGTTGCTGGCGGCCGTCGGCGGACGGGCGATCCACCCGATCAACGTGCGCGTCGGCGGCTTCTACCACGCGCCGAGCCGCGCCGACCTCGCTCCCGTCACCGAACAGCTGCGCGGGGCGCTGGACATCGCGCTGGCGACCGTGCGCTGGGTCGCCGGCTTCGATTTCCCCGAGCTCGACCTGGACCACGAACTGCTCGCCGTGCACGAGGACGACCGCTACGCCATCACCCGCGGCCGGCTGGTTTCCAGCGGTGGCCTGGACTTCCCCGTCGCGGAGTTCTCCTCGCACGTCGTCGAGCACCAGGTGCCGCACTCCACCGCGCTGCACGCCTCGCTGGACGGCCACCGCTACCTGACCGGGCCGCTGGCCCGCTACACCCTCAACCACGCGCAGCTGTCCGCCCTGGCTCTGGAGGCCGCCGCCGAGGGCGGGCTGGGGCCGTCGTGCCGGAATCCCTTCCGCAGCATCGTGGTCCGCGCCGTGGAGCTGGTCTACGCCGTCGACGAGGCACTGCGGCTGCTCTCCTGCTACGAGCCGCCGGAGCCCGCGCACGTCGACGTCCCGCCCCGGCTCGGTGTCGGCCACGGCGTCACCGAGGCCCCGCGCGGCCTGCTCTACCACCGCTACGGCATCGGCGCCGACGGCCTGATCACGTCCGCGGTGATCGTGCCGCCGACCTCGCAGAACCAGGCCGCGATCGAGGCTGACCTGCACAGCCTGGTCGCCGCCAACCTCGCGCTGTCCGACGACCTGCTGACGCCGCTGTGCGAGCGCGCGATCCGCAACTACGACCCGTGCATCTCCTGCTCCGCGCACTTCCTGGACTTCACCCGGAGCCGGGCGTGAACATCGTGATCGGCGTCGGCAACCCCTACCGTCGCGACGACGCCGTCGGCCTGCTCGTCGCCGACGCCGTCGCGCGCCGTGGCGGCCATGCGGTCCAGTCCGACGGCGAGCCCGTCGGACTGGTGCTGGCCTGGGAAGGCACGGACCTCGCCATCGTGGTGGACGCCGTTGTGTGCGAACCGTCCACGCCCGGCCGCGTCCACCGCACAACCGTCGAGGACCTGCCGCCGACTCGCGGCGGCGCCAGTTCTCACGGCCTGGGCATCCCGGACGCGGTCGCGCTGGCGACCGTCCTCGACCGGATGCCACGCCGCCTGGTCGTCTACGCCGTGGAGGCGGCCGATGTGGGCCTGGGCGTGGGTCTGAGCGACGAGGTGGCGCAGGCGGTGCCGGCACTCGTCGATCAGGTGTTGGGCGAACTCGGCACGAGCGTCAGGCCGACGGGTCGGTGAGGTGGTACCCGACGTTGGGAATGGTCCCGATGACGGGCGGCTCACCGAGCTTGCGCCGGAGCCGGCTGATGGTGACGGACACGATGTTGGAGAAGGGGTCGATGTGTTCGTCCCACGCCTGTTCGAGGAGATCTTCGGCGGACAGCACCGCGGGATGGCCGCGCACGAGCGCCTCCAGGACGGCGAATTCCCGGGCTGACAGCGTGAGCCGCCGTCCGTCGCGGGTGGCGGTGTGGCGCGTGGCGTCGAGTTCGATCCCAGCGACGCGGTAGACCCGGGGTCGCGCGGCCGGCTGGCGGCGGGCCAGGGCCCGGATCCTGAGGACGAGCTCGGGGAAGTGGAACGGCTTGGGCAGGTAGTCGTCGGCGCCGAGGCTCAGGCCGGTCACCCGGTCGCCGGGCGAACCGGCCGCGGTCAGCATGAGCACCATGGCGGGGTTGCCGCTGTCGGCGATCATCCGGCACAGCGTGTCGCCGTGCACGCCGGGGACGTCGCGGTCGAGGAGCACGACCTGGTACGAGGTGAGGTCGAGCTTGGCGGCCGCCGCCACCCCGTCGTAGGCGATGTCCACAGCCATGCCCTGGTCGCGGAGCCCTTCGGCGATGCCGTCGGCCAGCGCACGGGAGTCTTCGACGAGCAGGATTCTCATGCGGGGTCTCCGGCCGGGACGGCGACCGCCAGCGGCAGGGTGACGACCACCCGCAGGCCGCCATCGGTGTGGGCGTGCAGGTCGAGCCGTCCGCCGTGGGCCTCGGCGATCGCCTTGACGATGGACAGCCCCAGCCCGGTGCCGTCACCCGAGCCGGTCCGCTCCGCGCCGGGACGCCGGAACGGCTCCGCGAGCAGGCTGACGTCTTCCGGCGTCAGGGCGGCCCCGCTGTTGTCCACGACGAGTCGGGCTTGCGTTCCCCGGATCTCGGTGCCGATGCGGATCCAGCCTCCCGGCCGGTTGTGCCGGACGGCGTTGTCGACGACGTTCCCCACCATCCGGGACAGCAGCGTTTCGCTGCCGGTGACCGGGGCGTGCGGGCCGGCGTCGTGATCGACGTGCAGTGTCATCTCCTCGATGGCGCCGGCGCAGTTCTCGACGGCGGTGGCGACCATGGCGCCGAGCGGGAGGGTGGTCTGGTCCTCGGGCGGTCCCTGCTGGGTGCGGGCGAGGGTGAGCAGGCTCTCCAGCAGCGTGTCGACGTGGTCGAGTTCGCCCCGGATCCGGTCCGCGAGGGCGATGGTCTGCGCGGGCACCGGCCCGGGCTTGGCGCTGGCGACATCCAGCCACACCCGCATCGTGGCCAGCGGGGTGCGCAGCTCGTGGGAGACGCTGGCGGCGAAACGGCGCTCGGACTCGAACGACCGCTCCAGCCGGGCCAGGAGCTGGTCGAAGGTGTCCGCCAGCTCCTTCGGGTCGTCGTCGGGTCCCTGGATGTCGATGCGCTCGTGCAGGCTGGTGGCGGAGATCGCCCGGGCGGTGGTCGCGATGGCGCGGATGGGCCGGAGGAACTGCTCGGCGACCAGCCAGCCGAAGGCGACCGAGACCACCGCCATGACGGCCAGCGCGACGCCGGCCATGACCAGCAGCTGGGGCAGGTCGGAACTGTGCGTGGTGACCCCGCCCGACGAGCCCGGGGCCCGGACGGTCGTCGTGGTGTGGCCCTGCCACAACGCGACCGTCACGGCCAGCACGACGGCGCCGGAGGCGACGAACATCCCCCAGTACGACAGCGCCATGCGCAGCCGGATGGTGGCCCGCGGCAGGCGGGTGCGCGTCCGAAGGCCGAGCCGGGTCGGAGGCTTCGGCATCGCTGGCTCTCCTTCGGGCGGGCTGGTCGGGGCGATCCCAGGATGCCGCCGGCCACGTGACAGCGGCATAACGGGCGGAGTTGCGCCGCCGTCATCGGCCGGAGCGTACGACGGTCCCCGACATGACGGATCACCGGAGCACGAGAGGTGCCATGGACGCGACGATCGAAGTGACCGGGTTGCACAAGCGGTACGGGTCGACCCCCGCGCTGGACGGGATGTCGTTCACGGTGGCGCCGGGGAAGGTCACCGGGTTCGTGGGGCCCAACGGGGCCGGGAAGTCGACCACGATGCGAGTCATCCTCGGCCTGGCCGCGGTCGACGCGGGCGACGCGCGCGTGGCGGGGCAGCCGTACCGCAGCCTGCGGCACCCGCTGAGCCACCTCGGTTCGCTGCTGGACGCCTCGGCGCCGCACCCCAGCCGAAGTGGCCGCAACCACCTGTTGTGGCTGGCCCATTCGCAGGGCCTGGCCGCGCGGCGCGTGGACCAGGTGATCGAGCAGGTCGGCCTGGCCCCGGCGGCCCGGCGCAAGGCGGGCGGTTACTCGCTCGGCATGCGGCAGCGGCTCGGGATCGCCGCGGCCCTGTTGGGCGACCCGCCGATCGTCATGCTCGACGAGCCGTTCAACGGCATGGACCCGGACGGCATCATCTGGATGCGCGGCTTCCTGCGGTCGCTGGCCGCTCAGGGCCGTGCCGTTCTGGTGTCCAGCCACCTCATGGGCGAGTTGCAGGACACAGCCGACCATCTCGTCGTGGCCGGGCGCGGCAGGGCCATCGCCGACGCTGGCGTGGCCGAGCTGATCGCGGCCGTGTCCCGGAGCCGGGTGGTCCTGCGCACGACCGCCGCACCGGATGCGACGGCGGTGCTCGCGCGGGCCGGCGCCACCGTGGCGGCCACCGGCCCGGACACCATCACTGTCTCGGGCCTGCCGGCGGAACGGATCGTGAGGCTGCTGGGCGGGAGTGCGGTGCCGTTCTCCGAGGTGTCGGCGCACCGCGCCACACTGGAGGAGGCCTACGTGGAGCTCACCCGCGACGCCGTCGAGTTCCACGCGGAGGCGTCGAGGTGACCCGCGGGAGGGACGGCTTCGTCCAGCTGCTGCGCGCGGAATGGACCAAGTTCCGCACCGTCCGGGGTTGGGTGGCCGGCACGGCGTCCGCTGCGCTGATGGTGGTGCTGGTCGCGGTGCTCACCGGGGCCAGCAGCGTTCAACACGGGCCGTCTGTGCCGATCGGACCCGACGGCGAGCCGGTCACCGACAGCTTCTACCTCGTGCACCAGCCGCTGCGCGGAGACGGCAGCATCACGGTCTCGGTCTCCGCGCTCGAGGACAGCATCTCCTCGCGTCTCGAGCCTGGCGTCGTGCCGTGGGCGAAGGCCGGCCTCATCATCAAGGACAGCACCCGCCAGGGCACGCCCACGCGGCAATCATGGTCACCAGCGGCCACGGCGTGCGGATGCAGGACAACTACGCCGGCGACATGGCCGGCCTCTCCGGCCCCGTCTCCGCCACGTCTCCCCGCTGGCTTCGCCTGGACCGCGCCGGCGACACGGTCACCGGATACGACTCCACCGACGGCACGCACTGGGCCAAGGTGGGCGCCGTTCACGTGGCCGGCCTCGGATCGACCGTACAAGGTGGACTGTTCGTCGCCTGCCCGCCCGCCGTGCAAGGCATCGGCACCGCCGCCAGCAAGGCCACGGCCGTCTTCGGGAACCCCGGCATCCGGGGAAACTGGACCGGCGGCGACTGGACCGGCGAGCAGGTGGGGCCCGAATCCCGGACCTTCGCCGGCTACCCGCAGAACACCTCGGGCTCGTTCGCGGCGTCCGACGGCGGGTTCACGGTGACCGGGGCCGGCGACATCGCGCCGGCCGTTCGCGACACGCTGCCCGGCGGCGGCGTCATCGGAGAACTCCTCTTCGGCACGTTCGCCGCCCTGATCGCGGTGATCGTCGTGGGGACGCAGTTCATCACCACCGAATACCGGGCGGACATGATCTTCGTGACCCTGGCCGCCAGCCCGCGGCGCAGCCGGGTGCTGGCGGCCAAGGCGATCGTTCTGGGCGCTGTCACCTTTGTCGCGGGACTGGCGGGGGCGATGACCGCGGTTCCGCTCGGCGAGTGGCTCGCGCGGGCCAACGGCGTGTACCTGTTCCCGGTGACGGCTTTGACCCAGCTGCGCGTGGAGCTCGGGACCGCGACCCTGCTCGCGACCACATCGGTCCTGGCGCTCGCCGTCGGCGCCATGTTCCGGCGCGGTGCCGGGGCGGTGACCGCAGTCGTCGTGGGCATCGTGCTTCCCTTCGTCCTGGTCGCCATCCCGTTCATGCCCGCCGGCGTGTCGGACTGGCTGACCCGGGTGACGCCGGCCGCCGCCTTCGCCGTCCAGCAGACGCTTGTGCCGTATCCCCAGGTCGCGGGCGTCTACACGCCGTACAACGGCTACTACCCGCTGGCGCCGTGGGCGGGGCTCGCCGTCCTGGCCGGCTACGCGCTGGTGAGTCTGGTCGTGGCAGCCGTTCTTCTCCGCGGGAGGGATGCGTGAAACCGGCCCTGCACGCGGAATGGACGAAGATGCGGACCACCGCCGGCCCGCTGTGGCTGCTGCTCGGCAGCATCGTGCTGACCGTGGCCCTGAGCGCGGCGGTGACCTCGGTGATGACCTGCGGCGGCGCCCAGTGCGGCGGCGACACGACGAAGCTCAGCCTCACCGGCGTCGACCTGGGTCAGGCGCTGGTAGTCGTCCTGGCCGTCATGGTCGTCGGCGGCGAGCACAGCTCGGGCATGATCCGCACCACCCTGGCGGCGATGCCGCGTCGGACCACCTACCTCGCCGCCAAAGCCATCACCCTCGTCGGTGTCGTGGCCTCGACCGGGGCCGTCGCGGTTCTCGGGTCGCTGCTGGCGGGACGGCTCATCCTGCCCGGCCGTGGTTTCACGGCCGCCCACGGCCACCCTCCCCTGTCCCTGGCCGACGGGCCCACGCTGCGTGCGACCGTCGGTTCGATCCTCTACCTGGCCCTGATCGCCTTGCTGAGCCTCGGCGTCGCCACCGCCGTGCGAGACGCCGCGGCGAGCATCGGGCTCGTTCTGGGCCTGCTCTACCTGTTTCCCGTCCTCGCCCAGGTCGTCGGCGATCCGGACTGGCAGCGCCTGCTCCAGCGGATCGCGCCGATGAGTGCCGGACTCGCCATCCAGGCCACCACCGATCTCCGCAGCCTGCCCGTCGGCCCCTGGGCAGGCCTCGCCGTCCTCGCCGCCTGGGCCGCCGCCGCGCTGCTGGCCGGCGCGCTGCTGCTACGGCTGAGGGACGCCTGAGACGGGGGAAAATCTGGTCGATCAGGTGCCGGGCGAGCTGGGCGTGAGGCTGAAGTAGCCCTGTTCCTCCTGGGCGAAGTGCAGCGTGAGCACCGCGTCCAGGCCGTACAGCGTGGCCCGCAGGTCATCGACCTGGCCCGGCTGCACGGCTCCCTCGGACAGGTGACGGGCCAGCCGGCGCACCAGGCGTTCGATCTCGGCGTGCCCGCGGCTCATGGTCGCCGTGGTCTCGGCGTTGCCCAGCATCTCCCCCACCGCCGGGTACAGCTCATGCTCCTCCGCCCGCTCGTGCGGCAGCAGGTGGTCGACGAGCAATCGGTAGGCGCGCCGCGTCTCCGCGTCGGCGTGCTCGGTGGCGCCGTTGGACAGCGAGTCGGCGGCCGCACGCACCGCGGCACGCACCGGCACCAGCAGTTCGTGCTCGCCGGCGAAGCGGCGCAGCAGCATCTCGTCCCGTGCCCGGACCCGCTGGCCGTGCTTCGGCAGCAGCGCACGCAGGCTGTTCAGGATGACGGCGACATCGATGAGCTCCTGCACGAGCGCGCCGGCGACAGGGAGCAGCAGCCCGAACGCGGCGACTCCCATGGCCGCCACCGACAGCCCGAGACCGGTGACCGCGCTCTGCACGGCGATCCGCCGCGCGTGGGACGCCGTCTCCACGGCCCCGGCGAGCGGATCGATCCGGTCGCTCAACACCACCGCGTCCGCCGCCTCCGCGGCGGCGGTAGCGCCACGCGCGCTCAGCGCAACGCCCACATCGGCCGTGGCCAGTGCGGGGGCGTCGTTGAGGCCGTCACCGACCATCAGCGTGACACCATGGCGGCGCTCCGCCGCCACCCGCTCGACCTTGGTCGCGGGTGTGGATTCCGCTTGCACGTCGTCGAAGCCCAGCAGTCCGCCCACATCCGCCGCGGTATCGGCGCGATCACCGGTCAGCAGCACTATGCGGCGCAGGCCGACCGCACGCAGGCGGCGCAGCGTCCGCGCCGCATCCGGCCTGATCTCGTCCTTCGCCAGCACCGCGCCGATCGGCTCGCCGCCGACGGCCACCCAGATCGGGGTAGCGCCGTCGAGCGTGGCACGGCGCAGCGCGGATGCCGCCCAGCCGGTATCAGGCGCGATATCCCACGGTGGCTTCCCCACTGTGACGGTCTCGCCGTCGACGACACCCGTCGCTCCCCGGCCTGGCTCCTCGCGGACATCAGCCGCCGGCGCCGGACTCAGCGGCCGCGCGGCATCGACGACAGCCGCCGCGAGCACGTGGGACGACAACGCCTCCACGGCGGCGGCGGTGCGCAGCACGTCATCACGTTCACGTCCCGGCGCGGCCAGCACATCCGTCACCGTCGGCGCGCCGACGGTGACCGTGCCCGTCTTGTCCAGCACGGCGGTTTCCACCCGTCCCAACGCCTCCAGCGCCCGCCCGTCGCGGACGACGACGCCCAGCCGGCTGGCGCGCGACATGCCCGCGGTGATCGCGATCGGCACGGCCAGCAGCAACGGACACGGCGTGGCGGTCACCAACACCGCCACCGCCCGCACCGGATCTCCGGTCAGCACCCACGCGATCGCCGCGATGGCGACCGCGAACGGCAGGAACACCGCCGCGAACCGGTCCGCCAGCCGCGCCACCGGGGCGGCGCGAGCGGTCGCCGCACCGGCCAGTCGCACGATGCCGGCGTACGTGCTCTCGGTCGCCGGCCGCACCGCGACGATGTCCACCGCACCGCCCGCGTTGACCACACCACTGTTCACGTGGTCGCCGGACCGGCGCTCCACGGGCAGCGGCTCACCGGTCAGCGCCGACTCGTCGAACGTGCCGGTCATGGCCAGCCGGCCGTCGACCGGCACGATCTCCCCGGGCAGCACCACGACGACGTCGCCGGGCAGCACCCGGTCGACGTCGACCGCCGACAACTCCTCGCCGACCCGCAGTCGGGTCCGGCTCGGCGACCGGTCCAGCAGCGCGCTCAGGTCGCGTCCCGCACGGCGTTCCGCGTACAACTCCAGCACGCGACCCGTCGCGAGCATCGCCCCGATCACCGCGCCGGCCAGATATTCGCCCACCGCCAGGGTGCCGCCCAGCGCGAGCACGGCGAGCACGTCGGCGCCGAGGCGACCGGCGCGCAGGTCCACCGCCGCCCACCAGACCGCTGGCAGGAGCGCGGACGCCGCGCCGATCGCCCATGCCAGGTCGGCCCAACCGGCGTCAAGCGCCCACAGGGTCAGGCCGACCACGACCGCGGCGGCCGTGAGCGCGAGCAGCGCACCGGCAACCCGCTCCTGTCGCACATATCCTCCAGGTCAGTACAGCGGTCCCGGCGTCGCCGGCGCCTCCACCATGTGGTGTTCCTCGGCGCGGTGTTCCTCGGCGCGGTGCTCCCTGGCCTTCTCGGTCCGCTGGGCCGGCGTGATCACGACCGGGCAGGTGGCGTGCCGCACGCAGTACGCGCTGACCGAGCCGAGCAGCTTCTCCGCCAGCCAGGAGTGCCCGTGCCGGCCCAGCACCAGCAGGTCGGCGTCGGCGGAGATGTGCACGAGCGCCCGCGGCGGCCACTGGCCGACCATGTGGCGGTGCACGGTGACACCTTCGGTCGCGTCCCGCACGGCGTCCATGACCTTGTCCTGTTGCGCCTGCTGCTCGGCGAGCGCGGCCTCCTTGGCCCGGTAGGGAATGCCGACCATCGGCGGCGGGCCCTCCATCGGCGGCGGGTCCGTGTGCCACGCAGTCACCACGTGCACCTCTGCGCCGCGCTTGCGCGCCTCGTCCAGTGCCCAGCGCACGGCGTCCGCGCTCGACTCCGAGCCGTCCACGCCCACAACGATCGTTCCCTTGGTGCCCATCAGAATTCACTCCTTCCACGTCACCTCCACGGTCGTTCACCAGCTGCCCGGCCACCACCGGCGGCGGGCCCGTCCCGACCGGGACTTTCGACCTGTTCCACCGGGTTCACACCGTTCGGCCGGGGCCGTACGGGGCTTTGTGCTCTGCTCGCCGGCCCCCGCGGGTAGTGCCATGGAGGTGGAACAGTCCCGGCCGATCGGAGCGAACGATGCGAGTTGAATCGCCGGTGCAGACCCCGATTGTCGATGTGGAGCTCGGCGGGCTGGCCTCCGCCGACAGCGCGGACCGAGTGCGCACCCGGATCCTGTCCCTCGGCCGATACGCCCCACGTGCCATCACCGGCGCGACGGTCCGGTTCTCGGCGCCGTCCGCCCGCACGTGCGCGACGGTCGTCGCGCACGCGACCCTGTCGCTTCCCGGCAGCCGCCTCGTCGCCTTCGGCGCGGGCGGCACCGTCGGCGAGGCGACCGATCGGGTGCGCACCACGCTGCGTCGCCAACTGCTCGACCTGGCGCACGGACGGCGCAGGCACTCGCCGGTCGCCGCTCCGTCCACTTCGGACGAGTCGGTCGTCGTCGCGCGGCACGTCACCCGGATGCCGGCGTGCGCGTCGCCGGAGCAGGCCGTGCTCGCGCTGGAGCAGCTCGGCCTGGACTTCGGGCTCTACGTGGACAGCCTCTCCGGCCGGGAAGCGGCGGTGTGGCGCCGGGCCGACGGCTCGCACGAGTTCGCCGCCGGGCCGGCAACGGTCCTCACCGAGGCGGCGGCCATCCAGCGCCTGGTGCTGTCCGGCGAGCCCTGGCTGTTCTTCGCCGACGAGCACACCGGCCGCGGGCGCATCGCCCACCGGCGCGGGGACCACCGCTATGAGCTGATCGTCTCGTAGCGACGGCCGGAAGGAGGTCCCCATGAACGGCTCACCGATCGTCGTCGGCGTCGACGGCTCCGACTCGGCCCGCGAGGCCGTCGTGTGGGCGGCCGAGGAGGCGGCCCGCCGCAACGTCGCGCTGACCATCGCGCACGTCGTGCCTGGCACCGACACGCACACGCGGCAGGCCGCGCAGGCGCAGGCCCTCGGGTGGCTCGCCGACGCGGAGGCGGCCGCCGGCCGCGCGGCGCCGGCCGCGGCGCTGTCGACCCAGCTGCTCGTCGGATCGGTCGTCGAAAGCCTGGTGTCGGTTTCCACGTGGGCCGACACCCTGGTGCTCGGCACCCGTGGGCTGGGCGGCTTCGCCGGCCTGCTGACCGGTTCGACCGCCATCGGCGTGACCACCCGGGCCCGCTGCCCGGTCGTCGTCGTGCGCGCATCTGGACTCCACGTCCCGCCGCGCACCTCCGGGCCCATCGTCGTCGGAGTCGACGGCAGCAGCGCCGAGGACGCGACCGAGTGGGCGTTCACCGAGGCCGCGCTGCGCGACGCGCCGCTGATCGCCGTGCACACGTGGACCGAGGGGGCGCTCAGCCACGGCTGGGACGCCGCGCCCTACGTCATCGACTTCGAGGCGCTCAACGACTCGATGCGCGACATGCTGTCCGACCGCTTGGCACAGTGGCGGGAGAAGTTCCCAGGAGTCCGGCTGGACCTGGTCACAGCGCTCGACAGCGCGGCCCGCGCGCTCGTCGAGCAGTCCCAGCACGCCCAGCTCGTGGTCGTCGGCACCCGCCGGCACAGCCCGCTCGCCGGCGCGTTGCTGGGCTCCACCAGCCACGCCCTGCTCCACCACGCCGCGTGCCCGGTCGCCGTGGTACGCGCCGACTCGTGACAAGGAGGCCGTCATGACCATGCCCGTAACCGTCGGCATCGACGGATCCGGAGCCGCCGAACGAGCGCTGGGCTGGGCCGCCGCCGAGGCCGAACTCCGCCACGCGCCGCTCGACATCGTGCACGTCAGCCAGCTCATCACCGTCCCGCCCGGCGTGCCGCCGGCCACCAGCATGAACGCCGCGATGGCCGAGCAGTGCCACAAGTGGCTCGACGACGCCGTCTCCGTCGTCAAGACCGTCGCCCCGGAGATCGCCGTCACGGCCGACCTGATCGACGACAGCCTGCTCGAGGCGCTCACCAAGCGGTCCTCCCACGCACAGCTGCTCGTGCTCGGCTCCCGCGGTCTCGGCGGCTTCCCCGACCTGCTCGCCGGCTCCGTCGCCGTCGCACTCTGCGCCCACGCTCGCTGCCCGGTGGCCGTCGTCCGCGGCGCGATACCGGACCCCAAGGCGCCGGTCGTCGTCGGCATCGACGGCTCCGCCGTCAGTGAGGCCGCCCTCGCGCTCGCCATGGACGAGGCTTCACTGCGGTCCGTGCCGCTGCTCGCGTACCACGTGTGGAACGACAACTCCCACGAGCCCGGCGTGCAGAGCCAGCCGTTCGTGCTGGACTGGAACGCCATCCGCGAGGCCGAGGAGCAGGTGCTCGCCGAACGCCTCGCCGGCTGGCAGGAGCGCTACCCCGAGGTCGAGATCCGCCGGCTCGTCGAACGCAACCGGCCCGCCCGCGGACTCATCCGCCAGTCCGCCCGCGCCCAGCTCGTGGTCGTCGGCTCCCGCGGCCGCGGCGGCCTCGCCGGAATGCTGCTCGGCTCCACCAGCCACGCCCTCATCCACCACTCCGCCTGCCCGGTCGTCGTCGCCCGCTGACGGCGCGGTGACACCGCCCACCTCCCTGCCGAATTGCTCCGCACAGGCAGGGAGGTTCCGCGTGGGCCCGCCGGCGGTCCAGTTCACAACGACGCCCGTCAGACCGCGATCGCGTAGGCGGCGACACTGACCAACGCCACGATGTCGATGACGAGGCCGGCGTAGGCCTGCTGCCACCACAGGGTGGCCAGTGCGAGGGACAGGACGCCGGCGCACAGCACGATGGCCCACCAGAACGAGGCTCCGAAGGCCAGTGCCACGCCGCCGGCGACGAACCCGAGCCCGGCGAGCAGCCAGAGCAGGCCGATGAGCCGGGCGCCGGCCGCACCGACGTCCATGCCGGACAGGATGTCGGTGCGGTAGGGGAAGCCCGACACGGTGGCGAGCTTCCACGGCACCACGAAGCCGAGCAGGTGCACCAGGCCGTGCAGCACGAACAGCACGGCGATCACCCAGCGCGCCATGTCAGGCCACCGGGATGTGGGAGGTGGCGATCCGCTTGCGGAACACCCAGTACGTCCAGCCCTGGTAGACCAGCACCGCGGGTGTGCCGAACAGGGCGACCCACGACATCACGGTCAGCGTGTACGGACTCGACGCCGCCCCGGCCACGGTGAGCGAGTTGGCGGGATCCACAGTGGACGGAAGCACATCCGGGTAGAGCGAGCCGAACAAGGTCACCACGGCGCCGGCCACCGCGACGCCGAGCAGCGTGAAGGCCTGGCCTTCACGGTCGGCGAGCAGCCGACCGACCGCCAGCGCCGCGCAGACGACGACCAGAGCGAGCGGGATCCAGGTGAGCGCCGAACCGCGCTGGAACTGGACGACGAGCAGCACCGCAGCGAGCGGGGCGAGCGCGAAGGGCGCGATCTTGATCGCCAGCCGCCGAGCCCGTTCACGGATGTCGCCGGAGGTCTTCAACGCCAGGAACACGGCCCCGTGCGCCAACGCGAAGCCGGCGACGGCCAGCGCCCCGAGCAGTGCCTGCCACGAGACGATGGCGAGCGGACCGCCGACGCGGTCGCCGTGGGCGTCCAAGGGGATTCCGGTGACGTTGGCGGTCAGCACCAGCCCTATCCCGATCGCGGCGACCCACGAGGACAGGAAGATCACGGTGTCCCAGGTGCGCCGCCACCGGTCGGAGTCGATCTTGCCCCGGTACTCGAAGGCCACGCCCCGGCCGATCAGAGCGACCAGGAAGAGCACCAGCGGCAGGTAGGAGGCGCTGAACAGGGAGGCGTACCAGCCAGGGAAGGCGGCGAAGGTGGCGCCGCCGGCGACGAGCAGCCAGACCTCGTTGCCGTCCCACACCGGACCGATGGTGTTGATCAGCACCCGGCGCTCGGTGTCGGTCCGCCCCAGCACGGGCAGCAGCATGCCGACGCCGAAGTCGAAGCCCTCCAGGAACAGGTAGCCCAGCCACAGCAGGGCGATCACACAGAACCACAGCACGGGAAGGTTCACCGCGGTCTCCTAGTACGCGAAGGTGAAGACGTCGGAAGTGGAGGTGTCGTCGGGCTCCTCGGCCTCGACGGGCTTGCGGACCGCTCGCACGATCAGCACGGCCTCGACGGCGGCGAGGACGCCGTACACCAGAGTCAGCACGATCACCGACGTCAAAGCCTCGCCGGCGGTCAGCGAGCCGGACACGGCCTGCGCGGTGAACATCCACACACCGTCCACTCCGGACGGGTTGGGCGCGACGACAAACGGCTGCCGGCCCATCTCGGTGAAGATCCACCCCAAGGCGTTGGCCAGGAACGGCGTGGCGATGCCGAACAGCGCCAGCCGCGCGAACCACCGACCGGGCTTGCGCTCGCGCCGGATCAGCCACAGCGCCAGCGCGCAGCAGCCGGCGGCGAGCACCCCGAAGCCGATCATCAGCCGGAACGCCCAGTAGGTCACCGGCAACGCCGGCACGTAGTCGACGGGCGTGCCGTCCGGGTATGAAGCGCCGTACTTGACCCGGTACTGGGCGACGAGATCAGTGACTCCGGTGACCTTGCTGGAGGTGTCGGAGTTGGCCAGGAAGCTGAGCAGGCCCGGCAGTTCGATGCTCTTGACGCTCTCGCAGTCGGGCTGGGACACGTCGCCGACGGCGAACACGGAGAAGCCGGCGGGTTGTTCGGTGTGGCACAGGGCCTCGGCGGCCGCCATCTTCATCGGCTGCTGCTGGAACATCAGCTTGGCCTGCGCGTCACCGGAGATCGCGACGGCGACGAACGCGGCGACGCCGACCCACGCGCCCAGCTTGAGCGAGGAGCGGAACACCGCGCCGTCGGTCTTCGCCTTCCACAGCCGCCAGGCCGAGATGCCCACCAGCACGGTGCCGGCGACGGCGAACGCGCCGGCCAGGGTGTGCGGGAAGGTGGCCAGCACGGTGGAGTTGCCCAGCACAGCCCAGATGTCGGTCAGCCGCGGCTTGCCATTGACCAACTCGACGCCGACCGGGTGCTGCATCCACGAGTTGGCCGCGAGGATGAAGTACGCGGAGACGTTGGTCGCCAACGCGGCGGCCCAGACGCATGCGAGATGCACTCGCTTGGACAGCCGGTCCCAGCCGAAGATCCACAGGCCCAGGAACGTCGACTCGACGAAGAAGGCGATCAGGCCCTCCATCGCCAGCGGCGCGCCGAACACGTCGCCGACGAACCGCGAGTAGTCGCTCCAGGCCATGCCGAACTGGAACTCCTGCACGATTCCGGTGACCACCCCCATGGCGAAGTTGATCAGCAGGATCCGGCCCCAGAACCGGGTCATCGCCAGGTACCGGGGGTTGCCGGTGCGCACCCAGGCGGTCTGCATGCCCGCGACCAGGATGGCCAGGCCGATGGTCAGCGGGACCATCACGAAGTGGTACACGGTGGTGATCGCGAACTGCCACCGCGCGACGTCGAGCACGTTCACCGGACTTCCCTCTCGTTCAACGTGATCACTCCGGCTTGACGACGGCGACGGGGCACGGCGAGTGGTGCAGCACGGCGTGGCTCACCGACCCGAGCAAGGTGTTCGCCAGCGCACCACGCCCCAGCGAGCCGACCACGAGCAGCTGCGCGCCCTGGGCCTCGTTGATCAGCCGCCGCGCCGGCCGGTTCTCGTGCACGACTTGGCGCACCGCGGTGTCGGGATAGCGCTCGCGCCAGCCGGCGAGGCGCTCGGACAGCACGATCCGCTCGTCGGTGGCGACGGCGTCCCAGTCGAGGTCCGGAATCGGCACGGAGCCGCCCCACACCGAGATGACGTCGCTCCACACGTGCACGGCGACCAGCTCGGCGTTGCGCCGCGACGCCATGTCGTAGGCGAAGGCCAGGGCCGCCTCGCTCGCCGGCGATCCGTCCACCCCGACGACGACCGGCCCGCCGGTCGTCTCCGTCCCGCGCACGACGACGACCGGGCAGTGCGCACGGGCAGTCAGCGCCACGGCCGTGGATCCCACGACCAGCTCGGCGAAACCGCCACGGCCACGCGCGCCGATCACGACCATCGCCGCCTTCTCCGACTCGTCGGCGAGCAGGTCGATGCCGGGCTTGAACTCCAGCACCGGCTCCACGTCGAGCGCTGGATGCGCGCCCTGCGCCTGCTTCACGCCGTCACGCAGGCAGTGCTGGGCGGCGGCCCTGGCCTCGACGAGAAACCCGGACGGCAGCCTCGGCGTCGTGATCGAGTGCCCGTGCACGACCCGCAGCGCGGCGTGCCGGCGGGCCGCCTCGTCGGCCGCCCAGCGGACGGCGTTCATCGACGCGGCGGAGCCGTCGACGCCAACGGCGATGGTGTTCGTCATGTCTGGCTCCAGGGGTTGAGCTCGGCCGGCGTGACGCCGAGCAGGGCTTGCGGGAATCCGTTGAGCGCGAAGTCGTTCATCAGCCGCAGCCGCGTGTCGCGCAGGTGCATCGGCCGCACCACCGGGTGCGGGAGGAAGCCGAGTCCGGGCGCGGCGAGCAGGGCGACCTGCATGACCGTGCCGGCGAGCACGTGGTCCGCGCGGGTGTCGGAATCGGTGACCACGGCGAACATCGGCCGTGCGCTGATCCGTGCGGCCAGGCTGCGTACGGCCTCCCGTCGCGTCACCGGACCGGCCGAATGTCGCGTCGGCACGAATTCGCGTTGCGACATCCATGGGATGAGCTCGGCCGCGCACCGCCGGTCGCCGTCCAGCTGCCGGCTCGCGTCGTGCAGTATGGCCGCGAACGCGACGCCGCCGACCGGTTCCAGCCGGGCGGTCTGGAAGCCCGAGACCGCCATCAGCCGGCGAAGCTCTCGTGGGCCGCCGTGGCCACGGGTCACGACGTCCGGCGCGCTGATGCTCCGGTACAGCTGGAGTTCGCAGTCGCTGGGCGGATCGGACCGAACAGCCGTGACGCGCGCGACCAGGTTCGGCTCACTGAGCCCGCCCCCCAGCCCCACCAGGGTGTCCCAGCCGAGGGCACGGACCGCCAACACGATGTTGGCCAGCGCGGCGCCGCACGACAGCAGCCGGTCGATGCCGGCCAAGTCATAGCGCTCGCCGCCGATGATCTCGCGGAGCTCGACGTCGCGGCCGGTCAGCTCCAGCTTCCATGGCTGTTCGTGGCACAGCACGGGCGCGCCACGGGCGGCCCGCACGATCGCCGCCGTCTCCCCGGCGGTCCATTCGTTCACAGCTGGTCTCCTTCAAGCAGGCCGACGAGGTGCACGCCGTCGACCACACCGAGCACGTCGGTGCGGTCCTGACGGAGCTGCTCGTCGATGTGGCGGCGGTCCGCGTCCGGCGCGACGCACGGCGCGGGTCGTCGGCACAGCAGGCCGACGAGGTCATCGGGGCCGGTCGCGCCGGCCAATTCCTGTTCCCCCACCAGCCCTACGCATTGCCGCTGCTCGACCACTGCCAGGTGGCGCACGTGCAGTCGGTGCATCAGCCGGATCACGGTCCCCACGTCGGTCTCCGGCGCAACCGCCGGCGCCTCCCGCATCAAAGTCCTTGCCGTGTCAGCCACGACGTCGCTGCCATCGGGGCGCGGTCTGCTCCCAGTCCATGCCCCACTGAAAGGCGCGCCACTGTTCGAGCGGCAATCGCGCCAGCCAGACCAGGCCGCGCAGCAGGAGGTACGCCACGGTCAGGCCGCCGCTGACCGTCACGCCGACCATCAGCACGACGTCGAGGGTGCCGATCGGGCGGCTCACGGCCGCGCCGGTGGCGTCGGTCCAGATCTGGACTACCGCGCCCGCCTGCTGTTGGGACATCAGGTCGACCGAGCCGGTGCGGACCGTGCCGTCCGCCGTCGTCCAGCGGGCCGGCGCGGTCTGCGAGGCATCGGAGTCCTTGAGCAGCACCGCGGTCGTCGGGGTCCTGGTGGCCTGCTGCTGGGCCGCGACGCCCATCTCGTCGGTGGCCAGCTGGAGTCCGAACAGGACACCCAGCACGACGATCACCACGCCGGCCAGGACCGCGAGCCCGATCACGAACCCGTCGACCCAGTCCACCGGACGGCGCAGTTGGTTGTGTCCGAACCCGATCTGCCGGGCCAGACGCAGCACCGGGTTCATCGTCACCACTCTCCCGCCGTCTCCGCCGAACTCGTCGCATTCAGCGTCGCGGGAGCGGCCGGTCGGTCCCAGGGCCGTAGGCCACGGCCGAGGTCCCGACCTGACCAGGACTTAGGACCCTGCGCCCGGCACGACGACAACCGGACACGTCGCGTGGCGCACGCACTCCCGGCTCACCGAGCCGAGCAGCACCTCGCCGATCGGGCTGCGCCGGTGGCTGCCCAGCACGAGCATGTCGGCGCCCTCGCTGACCTCGTGCAGCACGCGTGCGGCGTCGCCCTGCACGCTGGAGTAGCTCACGTTCTCCGACCGCGGCGTGCCCGTGACGGCGGCGACCTCACGCACCAGCAACTCGGTGGAGTCCTCCTTGATCTGGTCCCTGGGCAGCAGGTCCGACATCGGGTCGAAGCGCCACGCGTGCACCACGTGCACCTGCGTGTGCCGGACGTTGCCCTCGTTGACGGCCCAAGCCAGGGCCTTCTGCGACACCTCGGTGCCGTCGACACCTACAACGATCATGGCTTCCTCTCTTGTCCGGCCCGGTGCGGGCGTTGCCGCGACTCCCGGGTGGACGGTCCTGTCCTCGAGGCTCGCGCCGCCGCGTTCACGGCAACCAGGGCCACAGGTCCCCTGCGTTCCGGGCGCGATGGCACTGTCCGGTCGGGCCGTCGGTGCGGTGTGCTGGTGCCATCCCGAGCTGGAGGCCAGTGATGAGTTACCCCACCGTGCGATCGGTGATGACCACCCCGGTGGTCGCCGTGACGCCAGACGCCTCGTTCAAGGAGATCGCGCGCACGCTGGCCGAGTACCGGATCAGCGCGGTGCCGGTGGTCGATTCCGCCGGCCGGGTCACCGGCGTGGTCTCCGAGGCCGACCTGATGCGCAAGGAGGAGATGCGTGGCGGGTTCGAGCAGGTGCTGCCCACCACGCACCGGGTGCGGAGCAGCAAGGCGCACGCCGGCACCGCGCGGCGGCTGATGAGCTCGCCCGTGATCACGATCGGCCCGGACGCGAGCGTCGAGGACGCGGCGAGCAAGCTCGGCCGCGCCGACGTCCGGCGGCTGTTCGTCGTCGAGGGCGACGGCAAGCTGACCGGCGTGCTGTCCCGTGCCGACGTGCTGCGCCTCTACCTGGTCCCCGACGAGGCGATCCGGGACCGTGTGCTCCGGGCCGAGCCCCAGGGCGTGTCGGCGACGGTCGACGACGGTGTGGTGAAGCTCGGCGGCCGGGTCGAGCGCCGCAGCCAGGCACTGGCCGCCATCCGCATCGCGTGGGCGCTGCCCGGGGTCGTCGGCGTCACCGGCTCCGTCGAGCACGAGGTCGACGACGTGGCGCCAGGTGGCGCGTGACCGGCGGCCAGGAACGTGAAACGCTCTACCCGGAGGTGGCGACTATGTCCATTGGCGTGTTCCTCGTGGACGACCACGAGATCGTCCGGCGCGGGATCTCCGACCTGCTGGAGGGCGAGACCGACCTCAAGGTCGTCGGAGAGGCCGGTACGGTCGCCGAGGCCCTCGTCCGGATCCCCGCCAGTCAACCCCAGGTGGCCGTCCTCGACGTGCGGCTGCCCGACGGCAACGGCGTCGAGCTGTGCCGGGAGCTGCGTTCCGCCATGCCCCAGCTGCAGTGCCTCATGCTCACGTCGTTCTCCGACGACGACGCCCTGTTCGACGCCATCATGGCCGGCGCCGCCGGCTTCCTGCTCAAGCAGGTCCTCGGCTCCGACCTGGTCAACGCCATCCGCACCGTCGCCGGCGGCCAGTCCCTGCTCGACACCCACACCACCTCCGCCCTGCTCAACCGGCTTCGCCGCGACCAGGAGCAGCGCACCGACCCGCTGGCCGTGCTCTCCGACCAGGAACGCGTCGTGCTGGAGCTCATCGGCGAGGGCCTGACCAACCGCCAGATCGCCGAACGCATGTTCCTGGCCGAGAAGACCGTCAAGAACTACGTCTCCCACCTGCTTGCCAAGCTCGGCATGCAACGCCGCACCCAGGCCGCGGTGCTGGCCACCGAGCTCAAGGACAAGCGCGGCTCCTAGGCATGGGTGTCTCCAAGACCCACGTGCCTCAGTCCGCCGGCCGAATGGGAACCTTCCAGGTGTAGCGGGTGCCGCCGTCCTGACCGGGAACGACGGTCAAGGTGCCGCCGAAGGTCGAGGCCCGGTTCTCGATGTTGGCCAAGCCGCTGCGCGCCAACGTCTCCGGCACGCCGACGCCGTCGTCGAGGACGTCGATGATGAGGTCGTGGGCGGCCTCGATGGTGACGACGATGTGCTTGGCGTGGGCGTGGCGCAGGGCGTTGCTCAGGCCCTCCCGCAGGGCGGCCTCGGCGTGCGGGGCGATCTCGGGCGGCACGAGGGTGTCGACGGCGCCGGACATGCGGACGGACGGGGAGACGTCGGTGCCGTTGGTCAGCTCGGAGACGACGTCGAGCAGGGTACGGCGCAGGCTGTCGACCTCGTCGGCGGTGTGCAGGTCGAAGATGGAGGTCCGGATCTCCATCACGGTCTGGTCGAGCTGCCCGACGGCGTGCTGGATCCGTTTGCGGGCCTCGGGATCGGGGATCATCCGCAGCGTGCCCTGCATGCTCAGGCCGGTGGCGAACAGCCGCTGGATGACGTGGTCGTGCAGGTCACGGGCGATGCGGTCGCGGTCGGCGAGCAGGTCGAGCAGCCCCTTGGTGCGCTGCCTGTCGGCGAGCTCCATGGCCAGCGCGGCCTGGTCGGCGAACGAGATCACCAGCGGCACGTCGTCAGGGCGGAACTCCGCGCCGCCTTTCTCCCTGGCGGTGATGAGCGCGCCGGTGCCGCCGTCGGAGGTGCGGAACTCGACGACCAGGCCGGGGCCGAGGACGTCGCCGCCGAGGCGGCCTTCGAGCTCCTGGGCCAGATCGGGGATCAGCCGTGGGGCGTTGTCCAGCAACCGGCGGCCGTCGGGCAGCACGGCGCCGGAAAGCTGGTCCGCGCACGTTCCGACGACGCTGCGGACCGTCAGCGAGTCCTCCCCGTCGGCCAGCAGCGCCATCGCGCACGAGGAGTCGCTCAACTCCGTGGCCCGCAGGGCGACCAGCCGCAGCGCGTCGTCCACAGTGGCCCCACCGAGCAGCTCAGCCCGGATCTCGGACGACGCCTCCAGCCAGCGCTGACGCTGCCGGGACCGCTCGAACAGACGGGCGTTCTCGATCGCCACACCGGCCGCGGCGGCCAACGCGCGCAGCACGACCTCGTCGTCGGCGGTGAACTCGCCGCCGCCGCGCTTCTCGGTCATGTAGAGGTTGCCGAAGACCTCGTCCCGGACGCGCACGGGCGCGCCGAGGAAACTGTGCATCGGCGGGTGGTTGGCCGGGAACCCGACCGACGCCGGATGGCTGGTCAGGTCGGCCAGCCGGATCGGCTTGGGGTCGTGGATGAGCAACCCCAGCAGGCCCTGTCCCTCGGGCAGGTGCCCCATCAGCTTGCGCTGTTCGGCGTCGATGCCCAGGTACACGAACTCGGACAGGCCGTCGCCTGTGTTGGCCAGCACGCCCAGCGCCCCGTAGCGGGCCTCGACCAGGTCGGCCGCCGCCTGCACGATCCGGTTCAGCGTGGAGTCCAGCTCCAGGCCGGAGCCGACGGCCAGCACGGCGTCCAGCAGGCCCTGCACCCGGTCGCGGGTCTTGACGATCTCGGTGAGCCGCTCCTGCACCTCGGCCAACAGCTCGTCCAGCCGCAGGCTGCCCAGCACCGCAGAGGTGTCCTGCTTTGGCATCGGGTCTCCCGTTGATCTCCGTCGACAACGGAAGCCTCCCACGCGATGGGGTCATGTCCAAGGGACGTGCGCATCTCGTGGACGACGGCCCTAGCCCACCATGACTTTGGGCCGTGTCCGCGCAACCCCCTCCCCGCGCACCGTTGAGGCATGACCAGTTCAGTTGCCGCCAGCCTCGGGCTCAGCCCGGACGAGGTGACCGCCGCGCTCGAAGCGGCGGTGATGGCGCCGTCGGTGCACAACAGCCAGCCGTGGCGGTTCCGGGTGCTGCCCGACCGGATCGAGCTGCACGCCGACCTGACGCGCCGGCTGCCGGCCACCGACCCGGATGACAAGGAGCTGCGGCTGTCCTGCGGCGCCGCCCTGGCCAACCTCCGCATCGCGCTCGAGGCCTTCGGCATCCGCCCGGTCGTGACGCTGCTGCCTCGCCATGTCGGCGACGAGGCGCTCGCCGTCGTCAGGCACGGCGGCCATGTCACGCCGAGCGACCAGGTAGTGGACCTGCGTCGAGCGATCCCGGCGAGGCACACCAACCGCAAGCCGTTCCAGAACACCCTGGTGACACCGGGCCAGTTGGGCCAGCTGGTCCGGGCGGCGCAGGCCGAACGGTCGTGGCTGTACCCGGTCACTGATCCGACGCTGCGCTCCCGCCTGCATTCGCTGGTCGCCCGTGCCCACCAGATCCAACTCGCCAACGTGGAGTTCCGCGCCGAGCTGGAGCACTGGAGCGGGCACGGCGGCGAACACCGTGACGGCGTGCCCGCCCGGTCAGCCGGCCCCGCGCACGAGCCGCAGGACCACTGGGTGCTGCGCGACTTCAGTGGCGGCCGGGCACGGGAGCGAGTGCCGGGCAAGGACTTCGAGCGGGAGCCGCTGATCGCGGTCGTGTGCTCCTACTACGAAGGCGCGCTCGCCGAGCTGCACGCCGGCCAGGCCATGCAGCGGGTGCTGCTCACCGCCACCACCCTCGGTCTGTCCGCCTCCTTCATCGCGCAGCCGGTCGAGGTGCCCGCCTGCCGCGAGGAGCTGCGTCGACTGCTGGGCGCCGGCATCACCGCCCAGACAATCCTGCGAGTGGGCCACGGCAGCCCGGTCGCGCCCACCCCCCGACGTCCGGTGGCCGACCTGCTCATCGACGCCGCGCCCGTGCTGCCGGGAGGCACACCATGACCACCAAGGCCGTACTCGTCGGGCTCGCGCCCGACACCGACTCGCTGGCGACGATCACCTGGGCCGCCGAGTACGCCGGCAAGCTGCACGCGCCACTGCGTGTCGTGCAAGCCGGCACGACGAACCTGCCGGCGCTGTACAACACCGCCAGCGCGGTCCGCGCCCGCTACCCCCAGCTGTCTCTGTCCGCGACGACTGCCGACGGCGCGCTGGCCGAGGCGCTGGCCGACCGGGCCGACGACGCGCACCTGGTGGTCGTCGACCGGGACACGGCGAAGACCGCGGTCGTGTCGACCGTGGCAGCCGACGCGCGCTGCCCGGTCGCCGCCGTCGCCCCCGGCGCGACCTGGGACGACGAGAACCGGCCGATCCTGGTCGGCGCCGACGGCACGGAGCACTCCGAGCAGGCGCTGCGCTGGGCGTTCGCCGAGGCGGACCGGCTCGGCCGCGGCGTCCGGGTCGTGCACTGCCAGCCGCACGGGCCGTACGGCGCCACCACGAACGCCCGTCGCAACTCCGTGTTCGACCTGGTCTCGCTGTTCGCCGGGCGCTACCCCGCGATGGCCGTTCAGGTGCACACGCTGACCTGCGCACCAGCCGAGGCGCTGGCCTGGCACTCCCAGTTCGCGTCCATGGTCGTCATCGGCTACCGCGAGCACGGCCTCGGCGGCCGGATCTACCGCAAGGTGCTGCGCGAGGCGGCCTGCCCGGTCGTCATCGCCGGCCCCGGCACCACCCTCGACGTCGCGCACGCCACGACGTCGTCACTGGACACCGTGAGGAGCTGACGATGAGAGCACAGGACATCATGAGCAGCCCGGTGGTCACGGCGCAGCCGGACCAGCCGGTCAAGGAAGTCGCCGCGCTGCTCGCCGAGCACGGCTTCACCTCGGCCCCCGTGGTCGACGACGAGGGCCACCTGATCGGCATGATCACCGAAGCCGATGTGCTGCGCGACCGCATCCCGGTCGACGCCCGGACGCGCATCTGGCGGGACGAGGACGTCGAGCAGCATCCAGCGCAGACCGTCGCCGAGGTGATGAGCACGCCGGCCGTGGCCGTGCCCCCGGGCACCGACGCCTCCGCGGTCGCGCGGATGATGCTGGACGACCACGTGCGAGCCGTGCCCGTGGTAGACGGTGGCCGGGGCGTGGTGGGCATTGTGACCCGGCGCGACCTGCTGCGGGTCATCGCCACCGACGACAAGACGGTGCTGATCGCCATCCGGTCCCGGCTCGCGATGTACGGCGGCGGCGACCGCTGGACCGTGACCGTGCACGACGGCGCGGTCGACATCGTCGACGACTTCGACGACGCCACCGACCGGCACGTCGCCCAGGTGATCGCCGAGTCGGTGCCCGGGGCCGCGACCGTTCAAGTGCGAAGCCGGGAGTCGGTGCGATGACCACCGTTCGGGCCCTGCTCGCCGACGGGAAGGTGGCGCTGGTGCGCCGCCTCACCCCGGCCGACACCGAAGCCGTCCGCCTGCTCCACCAGTTGCTGCCGGAACGCGACACCTACCTGCGCTTCTTCACCATCCGACCGCCAAAGCTGACCACCCTCGCCGAGCACCTGACCGCGGAGGACGTCCGGCACGCCACCCTCGGCGCGTACGTCGACGGCGCGCTCACCGGCGTCGCCACCTACGAGGTCGTGGCCGATCCCGCCGAGGCGGAGGTGGCGCTCGCCGTCGACCACCGCCAGCAGGCGCACGGCGTCGGCACGCTGCTGCTGGAGCACCTGGCCTCGCTGGCCCGCGAGCACGGCGTCCGGCGGTTCGTCGCGGACGTGCTGGCCGAGAACGCCGGCATGCTACGGGTGTTCCATGACTTCGGGCTGCGCTGCGAGGTCGTCAGGGGCGGCCCCGAGGTCCGCGTCGTGATGCCGCTCGACCCTGACGACCGCTACCTGGACACCGTCACCGACCGCGAGGTCCACTCCGACATCGCCAGTCTGACCAGGCTGCTCCGGCCACGCAGTGTCGCCGTGGTCGGCGCCGGCCGCAAGCCGGGCGCCGTCGGCCACGCGATCCTCCGACGACTGATCGACACGGGGTTCACCGGCCGGCTGATGGCGGTCAATCCGCATGCCGCCGACATCGCCGGGGTCCCCTGTTACCCCTGCGTGATGGAACTTCCCGCGGTCCCCGACCTCGTGGTGGTCGCCGTGCCGGCCTCCGCCGTGCCGTCGGTGCTGGTGGAGTGCGCGCGGCGCAAGGTGCCCGCGGTCGTGGTCATCACGGCCGGCATCACCGGCGACTCGACACTGCACAGCCAGGTGCTTGAGACGGTTCACGGCGGCGGTTTCCGCATGGTGGGGCCCAACTGCCTCGGCATCGTCAACACCGAGCCCGGAATCCGTCTCGACGCCTCGTTCTCGGACCGCCCGGCCCGCGCCGGCGACATCGGCGTCGTCACCCAGTCAGGTGGTGCCGGCATCGCCCTGGTCGACCAGCTCGCCGCCGCCGGTCTCGGAGTGTCCACGGTGGTCTCCACCGGGGACAAGTACGACGTCAGCGGCAACGACATGCTGCGCTGGTGGGAATCCGACGAGGCGACCAGGGTCGCCGTGCTCTACTTGGAGTCCTTCGGCAATCCCCGAAAGTTCTCCCGGCTGGCGCGGCGGCTCGCCCGCCGCAAGCCCGTCGTCGCGCTGCGAACCGGCACCAGCGAGGTCGCCCGCCGCGCGGCCGCGTCCCACACCGCCGCCAGCGCCACCCCGGCCGTCACGCGTGACGCGCTGTACCGGCAGGCCGGCGTCATCGCCGTCGACACGCTCACGGACCTGACCGCCACGGTCGCCGTGCTCAGCAAGCAGCCCTTGCCCGCGGGCCTCCGCGTCGCCGTGATCACCAACGCGGGTGGCGGCGGCGTGCTTGCCGCCGACGCGTGTGCGGCCCACCGCCTGCACGTCCAGCCACCGTCCTCGACGCTCCGCGCCGCACTCGCCAGCGTGCTGCCCGCGACCGCAAGCCTCGGCAACCCGATCGACACCACCGCTGCGGTCTCGGCCACGACGTTCGGCCGCTGCGTGCGCGCGGCGGTCGACGACGTGGAGGTCGACGCCGTACTCGCGATCACCGTGCCCACCGCGCTCGGCGACCCCTCGGCCGAGCTGGCCGGGGTCGTGGCCAAGGCCCGCGCGGCCGGCCGGAGCACGCCGGTCGTGGCAGTGAATCTGACGCAGCGCGAGAACCTCCGGTTGCTCGGCGACGCTGTGCCCAGCTTCGCCGAACCCGCCGTCGCGGTCGCGGCACTCGCCCACGCCGCCCACTACGGCCAATGGCTGCGCCGCCCACTCGGCCTCGTGCCCAGGCTGGCCGGCATCGACGTCGCGGCCGCACGCGGGCTCGTCGACGGCTTCCTCGCCGCGCACGCCGACGGCGGCTGGCTGCCGGCGCCTGACGTGACGAAGTTGTTGCACTGCTTCGGCATTCCGGTGCTCGACGTCGTCGCGGCGGCCGACGAGGACGAGGCCGTCGTGGCCTTCCGGGCGCTGCCCGGGCCGGTCGCGCTCAAGGCCGTGGCCCGCGGCCTCCTGCACAAGAGCGCCGGCGGGGGCGTCGCACTCGGCATCACCACCGAGTCCGAGCTCCGTGACCGCGCCCGTGCGATGCGCACGCACTTCGGCGGCGACCTGCTCGGCTACCTCGTGCAGCCGATGGCCACCGCCGGCCGGGAGTTCCTGGTGGGCGTCGTCGGCGACGCCTCGTTCGGCCCGCTGGTCGTGTTCGGCCTCGGCGGCACCGACACCGACGTCATCGACAAGCGCGTCAGCACCCTGGTGCCGGTCACCGACATCGACAGCCACGACCTGCTGCGCAGCCTCCCCTCGCCCAAGGCGCTGGCCGGTGTCGACGTGGACGCCGTCGCGGCCACGATGATGCGGGTCGGTCGGCTGGCTGAGCTGCTACCGGAGGTCGCCGAGATGGACCTCAACCCGCTCATCGCCTACGAGACCGGCTGCGTCGTCGCCGACGCCCGGGTCCTGCTCCGCCCGGTCAACCGCGCAGACGCCGCATTGCGAGCTTTGCGCGTGTAGCCGACGGACACCGCACCTCCCGTGAACTGAAGGCCCGCGCCGACGACACCATCGCCGGCGCGGGCCTTCAGTTCGTCTGGACTTCACAGATCAGGCGGCCGCTGATCGAGCCGACGGCGATGCGGATCAGGTGATCCTGGCCGCCGATCCACGACCGCGGCGCGACCTCCTCGGCCTCGGCCAGCTCGGCGGGATGGTCGACCACGCTGGACCGGCCGACCACGACCACGCTCCAGCCCTTGCCGGTGTCCGGGTCGATCTCATCCACCTCGAACGCCACCACGGCATTGCGGGTGGCGGCGGCGAGCTTGCTGCCCGCCCCGGTCCGGATCAGCAGCGCCCCGTCCCACACCGAGAAGTTCACCGGCAACACAGCCGGCATCGCCTGATCGGTGAACACGATCCGGCCCAGCGGCACCGTCTTCAGCAGCGCCAGGCACTCGTCCCGGTCGAGCACTTCCAGGCCAGCTGCGTCAAACATGCGGTCCCCCTTCGGATATGGCTGTGTGACCAGAGCGCAGGCCCTGGTCACACAGGTGGTGCTTG
>Ga0307511_10001012_pt1 | contig 29850 bp, 27 predicted proteins | sample 13_EM_MG_FD_200266 | JGI IMG/M metagenome (GOLD analysis project Ga0307511, IMG submission 200266) | Populus trichocarpa ectomycorrhiza microbial communities from riparian zone in the Pacific Northwest, United States - 13_EM | ecosystem: Host-associated > Plants > Roots > Unclassified | place... | reverse complement strand
GTGAGATGGGGGAGGGGGAGTTTGTGCGGAAGTGGATTGGGTGGTTAGAGGAGACGGAGGTGGGTGTGGATGTTAGGTATCCGAGTTTAGAAGAGGCAGTAAGTGAGGCGGCGGAGGTGGGGGTCAGGTAAAAGGGTATTGGAGTGTGTCGTTTCTAGATCTATGCTGGTAGTCTATTTCTTGCGGCTGATATGGTCGTATATGCGTGCGCCGGCGTTTGTTATCACAGGGAATTCCATGTGCAGTGGAATTATGTATGCTCAGCTGAACAGGTGTGTTTCTAATAAAACTTGCAAACCTTTCTTCCAGATTAGGTATGATAAAACTACTCAGCTTGTAAATAACGTTGTTATAGTTATAAAAATTGCACAAAGAGTCTGAGCAACCTAAGTAGTGATGTAGCCGAGAGGTCGTTCAGAAAATAAGTGAAGCTGTGACTGGGGTGTTTGGTGCATAGTGGTACAAGAGCACTGGTTCCGGTGGCATGATATATTGTTGACTAGCGGTAACAATGGCTGTACAACTCACAACCGCCGCTAAATCGCTCCCACAAATGAAATACATTTATGCTGTAGTGATTGTCAATATCTCTGTAGCACACTTGGCGACCGCATGAGCCAACTGCATACATATGGCCAGGCGAAGAGCATATTAGGTGAAGAAGATGATGGATAAAGCAACCGATCTGATGGGTTTATGGAAAGAAGCATGGGTAATGCAACAGCGCTCAGGGTGGGTAGTTAAATTATAGCAGAATGAGGCTTCAGTTAATCAGGATGTCAAAGTCGTGCCGTCCTACACAAGTATCGCGGGATATACGGGTCAGAGGCAATTACTGTACCTCTCATCTGAATACGAAAGCAAGCTCTTGAGGTCTTCCTCATAACCACCCTCTTCTGATGGGGGTGCTGATGCATAGGCATATGCGATACTCCCAACTTCAGTGTCAATACCCTGCAGAGCTTGTGCTTTCGAGGCATGCCAGTAATGGTGATGATAATGCTGCACGTTGGCGTCATTAAACCTAAGAACCGGCACCTACGAGGCGTGTACGACACTGCAGGGCTTTATCTTATTGTATATTTGTAGTGTAAATCCATGAAGGGGGTCAGGCAAAGATTGTGGTGAGCACTTCAATAGAGCCTGACCCGAGCACTCGGTAGACAGGGGATATTGTCTAAAATTGTAGTGGGCTATGGGGGAGCATCTCTGTTTCTTGTGGTCAAGTATATGCATATCAATCTTATTCTACCGTTGTGGGATGCAGGAGTTTTGTTCTCTACTTGAGCTTTGATGAAGTTTTCTACTTGAGGGTGATGTTATTTTTCTACTAGCGTGATGGATTGGGATGATGGCACTGATTTTATTTTGCTTTTGTCTAATATCTTAACACCATAAGGTCCATTTCTTTCCCTCTGCCGGTCGTGCAGATTAACATGTTTTTTTGGTTTTTTTGGAGTCTATACGCCGATTCGACAGAATGTCATGCGTTGCAAAACTACGTACATCTCTACCCGCCAACTTAATCAAGACTGTAAAAGAGCCAAACTACCAATCCGACCTTTCCGGTTGCTTCCGCCCTCTCTCAAAATTATATATCGATACTGGAGGCCAGCGTCTGCGAATCTTTGCCTTCATCTGGCCTTCCTGTACATGAAATGAGATTGTCTGATTGAGGAAGGTGACCACCGAACTGGTGGTCTTCCCTGCTCTCTTCTGTCTCCCCAAAAGCCAACGTGCTCTAATAATACCCTGTATGCCTATTTCCTTCACTTCCTGTATGGTGTCTGCCATGGGTCGTTGGCAAGATATTCCGTGCACCACAAAGGCCCTTGTGTCGACATACTCCGAGTCGGCTGCCTTTGCTCGCTTGTTGTATTTGGCAGGTTAGGGTCTACCTGCCGGTCGTTGCACCTGACGTCTGGTAGGTTGTTTTTTGGTGATATGGGGGTCACCAAGGTCACGTCCCCCTCCTATTTTTCAAGTCCGCTATCCTTGGCCCCCTCCTCCTTTTCTTTCTCCGTCCGCATCCCCTCCTTCTTCCTTTCTCTTGCTTCAACCAACGCCTCCTCCCGTGGTTCGGTCGAGGCATCCACCATGTCCGAGGATGCCTGTACGCCAACTTCTACCAGCAGATTAACATGTATGCACCTTGAACCCACCGGCTGGCTTATCATACGTCCCTTCCGGATGTGTATACGAGTAGTGCATTTTAAAATAAGAAAAAAATATCGATCCTCTTCCGGCGATATTCTTGTAAAGCTCCTGAATATTTGCCGCTAGCTAGTGGGGATTATCACTGATAGTGTTTACTTAATTGCAAGTACGGATATAAATCATGATTAGCTGAAAGTTTTCAGGCTTTACCTTTCAAAGGATATAAAAAGAGAAAAGTCAGATGGGGAAAAGGGCGAGTAACAAAACTCGTGCGTATATCAGGCACATACTTGAGTAGGTTCGTGGTCTCAATGTCCCTTTGAAATGCATGAAGTCCGAAAACCATACCAGATTGGTATCCACTGCTGCCAATGCCGGTTGTGGGATATCCATTATAAATTGTACTGACTCAGGATAAATTAGGGGCATTAGAAATAACTTTTATTTTATTTTATTTTAGTCTGTACGTCGGTTCGACCTAGGAGCATGCGACAGCCCTTTGAAGATTTGGCATCCACGGAACAACGGGCTACATAAACGTCTAGCCTCCCGAACCTAGGAAATAACATAAGAGATCTTCCAAACAGACACAATCCCCCGCCGCCAGGCCCCCTTCCGGGCCCTCGATCCTTATTCTGCTCATAGATTTAAAGGTCTCCACCAGGTCCACCGTCACCCTCATTTTCCTCCTCCTTCCTTTCCTGCATCTACCCCATCCACCTGTTCCCACAAGCTCCAATTTCTCCCAATATATTCCCTAGAATTACATACCAACGGAACATGTTTACCGGTTTCCAGTTTATAGCATGCTTCTGCCCTACATACCAGGTCCTCCCACGGGTCCGGCGCGTATCTCTGGCAATCCAGTCGATTTGGGAATAGATGGACCTATTGCAGTCAGCTTCTGGAAGTCGACAAGGCCAATACCGCTACCGCTGGGGCCAATAATGGCCTATGGTTAGTTGTATGTATATAGCTCTAGCTACGCATACCTTTATCACTTCCACTGCGCTATATACCAAATTGAGTAATTATGTAAATTACCAATGAGCAGCATAGTGGGTATGGTGCCCGCGAATATATACTGTACATATACCGTTATAATAGCCAGCAGGCAAAAGAGCCAACAACGAAAGTCTCTCTACGTACTTCATTGTAATACTTCTCTCCACATTACTATTTAGCCCCTCTTTCTAACAAGGGAAGCAAATATGGTTGTTCAGGTAATAGTCTGGGGAGTACAAACCGTCCCATGAAAAAGGTCCCCTCGTGTGGGGACCCGCCGGCGCCTGTGTCAGACAATTTCAGGCGTGGCCTGTTTATGCATTGCGAAGACTTTTTCATCGGACTGTGTGTCCACGCGATGATTCATATGAACTTGACCTTCCGCATAGAGCTGGTGAGGTAGAACGGCAATGAAATTGATTTCGTGTGATAAGAGTGTTGGGACCTATATTAGCCCTTTGGGCGATGGCGGAAATTTAATATAAATTTCAGCCGAGATATACTACATGTAAGAAATGGAAATGACTGTTATCACGATGGTCTATCTGCTTCATTGCATTCAGGTAAGAGAAATGAAGACTTGATTGCTTAATCTCTTCATGCCGGGAAAATTGGGTCCCTTATATACATATGTGCGACACAGAAAAATAACTTAACATGAAAACTCTTTTCTCCGTAGATTCTTTCCTCCATTGCTATCCGATCCATACATTCCGCAAACTTACCCACCTTGCTATTGGCGGGCCCGTCCATCCACCTCTAGCCGGTGGGTTGGATCCACCTACCCATTAACCGATATCTGTGATGCAGGATTATCATATTCCAACAGTACATAGGTTCATGGGGGCCGAGCTGACATACTGGAAGTATAATGTTGGATGGCATATTAAAATCAGGATTCTTTACTATGCATCATAAAACTCGGGTTTGGGACAAAGGGGCGAAGAGTTTGTATACGATGTGCTTAATCAAACGACTTGATCTTCTAGATCCTCTAACCCCTCATAGCTTTTACATTCATGTATGTTTGGAGTGGTCATTGTAGAGTGGGACCCTATGCCATTAAGAAACCCGGCGGACACAGGGTAGTCATGAATGGCACTAGGGGGGGAAAGCAACTCGAAATTAGCTCGGGGGTGATCCAGAGGCTGGAACACCTACAATGAGGACAACCACATTCGTAGATAGAGGAGGTCGTGAAAAGTCCGATGAAAAGAGTGACCGAGGGCCCTGGTGTGAGTGAGGGGCCGCGGTGGGACGCCGGGGGGGCACGGGGGCACAAGCCTGTCATTGCTACCGGGTGGCACCCGGCCAGCCTTCCCACTACATCACAAACCGGGCTGTTGGTTCGCTCACGTATACAATTTTAGATTTTTAAACATTTTGATAATAACTCTCCATGAACATTTGATAACTGATTAGATATGAACGTATAGAGCACCAAAATTTCGCTCTTTGCCAAAGAACTTCAATTGCATCGCCATTTATATTGTGCACCTTTATCGAGCTTCAGCTAATGTGGAAGTGTGGAGTTAGGAAAACATAAGAATAACTTGCATTCTGTTGATTTTCAATCGAAGCATTGAACGCTGTTCGAACTGTATCTTTTACTCTGCTACTTGTAGTAGGTAACATCTCGAATGTGAGATAGTATAGTGCTATTAAGATAGCAAGTAACAATAACTTAATCGCTGTAGCCAAAAGGGCGTAACTAGCCAGGTGAGCAGAGTGAAGGTTGTAAGAATGATGTGGTTACAATTCTTTGGAAACGAGTGAATTTTTTAACTCAGTACTCGGGTGCACATCTATAGGGAACGCATGACGAGTTGAAAAAGAGCGAATGTGCTTCATATGTTACCTCCCCCCCGTCAGGTATCTAATGCTCATGTTTTTGAGTTGTTTGTTATCAAAGGTATAAGGATCTTAAAAGGTTGGTATGGTTGCTGAATGGGTTGGCTGAACTGGCAATTAATAGATTAGTGGGGTCGGTTGAACAAGCTGTCAATAGCGCCCGATTGACAAATTGCCATGATTGATTGGTCAGAACAAATATCACAGCGAGCTGGCACTGCGCATTTAGTTTTTTGATGGAATCTAGCACATATGTCGAGGGGATTGGGGTATTGAGAGTCTACAAAGCATAGAAACAATAATGATCTGTCATCCAGCTCATGTCATCGCACATCATTCTTATTCCCTCATTTAGACAATAAATAAACATACAAAGAAAGCCCAATAAAGTTCACAGTGCAAACGCCTGCATATCGAATCTGTACATGTAACCCTCAGTCTACCACCCTGACCCATAGTACCCGCCTTATATGTGTATATAATTACCCCTGCACCACGGTTGAGGACAGTAGCCTCGCGCTTACTGGCACTGGTAGTAGTAGTCGTTGACCTTCACACATGTGTATGGGGAAACACAACCGGTGGCCCCGGTATAATTAGCACCACCACATTGGCCCCATTGAGCAACGGTGCCTGCACCCCCAGTGCTTGGGGCCGTGGAGGTAGCAGTGGGCACAGAAGAAGTCTTGGTGCTGCTGACGACTGGGGGAGAGGTGGTTCTTGGGGGAGTACTTCCACCAGAGCACGAGAACGGCCTTGGACCAGGAATGGAGTAGGTAGTGGCACCGGCATACAAGTTGAACTTGATTCCTGGGTCAGATCCAGAGTAGATACCTGGAATGTTGTAGGTAGTTGGGTTTGTAGAGCCACCGCCGGTAACACGGAGTTGGGCACATTCCATCTATTTGATTGCAGATTAGCGATGTGCAGGGATGAAATAATGGTAACATACGTAGAGCTGAGCACCTGGGTAGGAACTAGCAGCGTGAAGAGCAATAAGCTCACTACGGAGGAGGTAGTCTCCTGGTGGGATGCAGGAGGGGATAGTCACGGTGACCTTGCCCTTGTTGCCAATGAGTTTAGCAACGGCCCATTGTCCGTTGGTGAGACCATCCTCATAGATCTTGAACCAGCCAGAATTGGGGATGGCGCCGGTGGCAGAGTTCACTTTGGCCATGTATGCCATGACTGCCATCACCATCATTGAAGTCAGTCCTAGGCCCACTGAATACGCTCTTCGCAAGAATTCGAATATATAGGATAATCACTTACTTGGCCCGTTGTGGGAGGCATCAATAACCAATCCAGTACTCAAGTCTGAGCCCAAAGTGTGGCTCCACTGAAGGGTAATCTGGGAACCAGCGGCCACGGTCTTGACGTTGGGGCTGATCTTCACCAAGGGGTTTGGCCCACCATTACAAGCCAGCTCGGTAGCGGTCACATCGGTGATAGGACCATCGTAACTGGGTAGCCTCATAAAGTCATATCGGGCCTCCATCGCACCGTTGACACCGATCTGCTGGAAAATGGTGTGAGCTTGGACAGACCCTGCCATGAGGGCTGTAGCGAGGAACGTCAAGTACTTCATGTTGCAAGAATGTATAAGTGATCGTCAGAGATGGAGCGTCGCTATGTGGTGAAATGAGGAAAGGAATGAAGCGGGTGAGAGTGGATTATATATCTCCCCAATGCTACAGACAATCCGGAAGTGAGAATGGGCTGGTCCGCGCGGGGAGTAGCTAATGTATGGTATTGGCATGTTTTCCAAACAACCTTGGTTGCTATATACATACATACTACTTTGGTTTAAGGAACATGCCAACTGCAATATCAGTGATCACCGCAACCCAAAAGTTCAATAGTTGAGGACCCAATCCCTGCATATTCTCCGCGTTAGCGCGCTCATCGGATCAACATCATGGAATACCGTGCCTCCCTGCACCGCCCACCGGGGTAACGGGCTAAACATGCGTGGCTAGACAACCTTATTTGTTCCTAGCGCCAGGTAGGTGGGGTTCATGCTGCATTCTTCAACCGGAAAATTCAATCCGGCGGCCCTCTAATTCCGAGGCGAGACGCATACCCCAGCTTAGAACTTTTTTGAATGTCCCCAAAAAGGCTTTAACCCGAGAATGCAAAGGCTAATTGGGGCAGGGCGCCTCGCTAATACTGCAACGTTGGCTTCCCCACAAGTAAGGTGCTTGGCTTGCTCTGTAAGTATTGTAAGGTTACGAGGTTACGAGCGGAGGAATCTTGAGAGAGAGATATATTCGTCAGGCCTAGCTAGAGATCGCTATAGTCTTAATGCTATGGTTCTCATGTCCTCCTCCTTATTTCGCCAGCGGATTCCAGCTCTTTTATCCTTCATCCTTCTCGAGTTATCCCAATAGGCCATTTTAGGCTTCCCTGTTCATGCCCGCATATCCCAATAGGCCATTCTCGGACTCCTGCGTTTCCCGTGATGTCTCCCGTGATATCGCACGTGAGAGTAATTCCTACAAGTATATACATATACATAAGAGATCATTATCGGCCTGCCTCCTCCAACTCGGAAGAATGCAAGAGAACATCACTATGCCGAGTCACGATTCTTAATGACATGAGCATCCAAAACCACGGTTCATTGTAGGTATCTTTATTTTTGTCTGGTATGTTCCATGGACCCCATTGGTGTAAGTTTGACTATGAAGGATTGGTCTGAATCCGACTGATTCTGCAGCTAGATAGGGCCTCTGTAGTACACGGCCTCACAATATCTACGATATGGGCTTATGGGTGTTGGCCATCTAGATCTTATGTTCTACAGTCGGATTCAACTGGGTCAATCAATTCACTCCGAGCACGCACGTATATTAATCGCCGTCACTTCCAAGTGCTCCACCCCAGTCCACCCTAGGTACTACAAATCTAGAAAGTACCCGTGCAAGTTTTGATGTCTTTACTCAGTAGGCAGCACCATGTGACTAGTTACCGAACCTGCATTCGTTCTAGATCAGTGGGACTTTGGGGGGGTAAAGTAGGTATAGTCAGACATACGTACAATTCCATGCCATAAGTCATCGTCCTAGGTCGATTTTGCCGCTAAATTTGTCAAAAATAGCCACCCCCAAAAATATTACTGAAACTCACCACCCCCCTAGAATCACTTGAGGTTATTAGAGGTTGCCGAAAATTTCTACTTTACAACTGATGACCCATTAGCTTGACGGCTCTACAGAGGGTGTAGAACTCACGGAGGTCAAAATACATCGCATTGCCATACAAATACTGTTATCGTAGCAAATCAGTCTCATCAATAGTCTTATGCCTCTCATCAAGGCACATAGCCTCGTACCTAGCTTGAGAACTGACCAAGTGGGGTTGGTTTGGAGGCAACTTGACTTTAGTCTTCCGGCAATCGAAGTCTCGCGACAGTTACAATGTTTTCCTTCTGGTTATATTTTCCCGCAACTGTGGTCACTGGCAAGCTCTCCAAAGCAACTTGTTTCGACCAGACTACCCTTTTCGAGGTAGCCTAACAAACTGACTGAGGAGCCATTGAAGGAAGTGGTACTTGCTTATGCTTAGGAATGTCATTGAAGCCGGACAGCAGTGTCCCAAGAAACATATATTGGCTCCCCAATCTTTGATTAATTCATATGGTGGTGCTCATCTTGTGTTTGTAAATATAGTTCAGCCGTTGTCGCGCTGTGCTCGATGAAGGTGGAGCCTTCCTCGATGCTAGTTTGCATCCCTGAATAGCTTTTAAGCTGCACAACTTTTGACGACCGTTAGTCACTTCTTGCTGACAACGTCATAGCAAACCCACGACACATTAAACACAAAGGAGAATAGTTCTATCCCAACCCGTTGGAAAATGTGACGCTGTTAGCCTGCACTAGTGGATACCTTCTGGGACTCCTATGCCTTTCAAGGAAACATATTGAGGCCACAAACCTCATCAAGTATGTGTTTTGTGGCTTTCTGAAGTCCTAATTTGAAGACATAGTCACTGGGAGCAATACTTCAACTCCCATCCAATTTTCAATAGAATTCTTGCTCCAACAGGTTGCAACAGTGTACTATATGGAAACAAAACTGATATCGCTCCTGAACCCTGTGGCGCTAACATCGTCACATCTTGTGACGGGTTATGGGATATGTTTTTTTTTGGTTTGGAAGCGTTTACTCTTAGTAGGATTCGCAGTGCACCCTGTCCTCAACTACTACCTAAGGCCTATTTTGGACTAGTATTAGTAAAGATGTTCACTGACTAGTACTTCGCACAAGAAAACCTCCCTTGACTGGGGATCTTTGGGCGAGGCAATTTGAACCTACAAATGCTAATGCGAGCTGACTTGTTTTATTTTAAAGTTGCAATAACCTACATAATAGATCTAAGGTCCAATCCACAACATAACTCGAATATGGGACTCGATCACAAAGGAAATTACAGATCAGCTGGGACCCCGGCTCCCGGTGGTTTCAGGAGGCAACACAAGATTCGAGTACAAACCACTCGGCCAAGGGAGCACACCTTCCCATCCCTAATGATTAGAGGACGTAACACTCAGAGCGGGCGGTACGTATACAGGTCGTTTCATACCTTATACTTCTCCAGGTATAGGAATATAATCAGACATCGATGTTGCCTTGTACGGGCTATATAGTTGAATGTTTGGTTTTCAAGTTCCTTGGTATAATAGCAAATTGCAACTAGGTATAGTTTTCTTTGTTCAACTACGCCTTTCTTTGTGGGCTGTATGGAGTTTTCTTGCTTTTTTTTATGTCTGTACTCTCAGTCAAGCTAAGTTATGGGGAGAACAGTCTGAGTAACTACCGGTATCAACCCGGAATTCGCTCTCAAACCATACTGAACGCAGAATCCATATTTCCTATCAACCTAGACTATCTATTCTGCTACAAACTGTAAAAAATAGAGAAGGTTAGGATACATAACATTGCGACTCTACTACTGCTCCTGTTTGGTACCATGCCGATGTATGGTAGTCTAATCCTTTATTTATTGAAATATCTGCTAATATAGACCTGTTGAGTCCAAACAATATTTGAAGCAAAGGCGAGTTGTAACTCAAGTGGGAGCAGAAGAGATACAAGTATTTTTTTTTTATGTATAAATGAGATACAAATATGATTCAAGTTACAAATGATAGGTTTCCAAATTTAATATCCGTATAGGCCTATAGACACGCAAAGTTTGCTGGTGTGCCGTTACAGCCAGGAAAATACTATCGTATCTTTCTCACGCTGCCGTGAAGCCTCCATTTAGGTAGAATATAAACATTGTCAGATGCTTTACATTAGGCTGCTGAATAGATTATAGGCAGTGCAATGAAATCACTATGGTTTACAGCAAGCCTGAACCAGAATATCTCAATCATGGATACGATTTGTTGAGGAATCTGTAAAAACACTTGCTACCAGAAGAATACGACATGGGCAAGCAAGTATATTGCGGCGCTGCATCCGCTCTTGTTTGGTATATCCCTAATCCGTTAACTATGAATTATCTGCTAATATTATTTAGTCTAAGCAGCGTTTAACATACCGAAGGCGGGTTGTAACTTTGGCATTGCGAGCTGAGGTAGAGGAGATACAGGTATGATGCTTTGCAGTTACTTACTACACTAGGTAATGTGCTCCCGCACACAACATGTCAGCAGCGCTAAACCTGCAATGGGCAGCGTCCCACAATCTCATACCGACCTCACCTAGGTGGTGTATAGCTAGTATGGATGCTGCATCTCAAGAGGGTAGACACTCTCAAGCGGGGTGTATTATTCTAGGCATGTTGGCCAGCCTCTGGGCTCCAGATCCGGCTGTGCCAGCGTGGGTACATACTAGGACTGGAAGCCAGGGGCCACAGCGAGCTGTCAAACAGGTTCCTAGAGGGCCATCCTTCACCGATTTGGTTTCAAGCCCTTACCAGGTTATGTAGTTTGCTTGCACGGAGTATATGCAAAGTACGAAACAAAGAAATACTCCGAGGCCAAAAAAGAGTATTTGTCAGCGTGTGCCTCATGAAACACTAAGTGCTTATTCGAAAGGATCTGATTCTTTTGAGCCTTATCTCCGTGAAACTATGATATTAAAGTAATGTCGAATTCTCAAACTCGATAAAGACCTCCCTAGCATGCACATGGCCACCATAGGATGTTGTAAATATGACTATTTCTCCGCTTTTGCAAAATGAATAGTCACTTGAGCAACAAATGTAAGTCCAACAACCAAAACAAACCGGTTTCTTCTCCAATACCCTTACCTCGCAAAAACCTTTTTACCATCACAAATTAAACAGCTTTTACCATGTGTATTAACATCCAGATTCCTTGTCGTCACTGCAGCTACGTCTGTGTGGAGTTCATTCGCCCGTGCTGTTTTCCCGGGAGTAGGCACTGTGTCCGAGATACATCCTGCCAGCACTTCAACATTGAATGCGTCCATTGTCCGGTCTGCACTATCAATCGTATTAGCCCGGGGGTCGAACTTGTCCATGGGCTCAAGAAAATGAAATGCTAGTAGGGGATCTGGTATCCCCAACTAAAAAGGTCCGAAGCTACAAGTATTAGGGAACATGACGCTAGAAACATGACGCTAGAAAACTTCCTGTACAAGATTCTCCAGGGTCACGCGGCAGATATCTTAAATGTAAATCTATAAATAGCGACTCTTCAACCCGTACGGGGAGTGTATTATATGTAGTAGTAGACACACAAGATGTGACTCTGGCTGCAGGAAATGCGGAAGATACGCGGAAGCCGGCAGGCTCGTAGCCCTGGCGTGCGCGCATGGGCAGATAGGGCGGAAGTGGGGAAGGTGGGAAGACATGGATGAGCGAGGAAGATGATGTAAGATTACCAGGTTACAAGCGGAGTAATTGTGTGAGAGAGAGAGAGTGAGAGATGTATTCAACGTCAGGGCTATCTAGATATCGCTATAGTCTTGAGTGCTAAGTGCTCTGTCTTCCGAATTATCTAGCGAATTCCCCGTTCTTTTATCCTTCCGAAAATTTTCCAATTGGCCTTATTAGGAACCCGGTTCTGCCCCGCATATCCCTTTCCTGGGTTCTTGCAGCCCCCATGATATCGTCGCACGTGAGAGCACTTCCTACAGATGAGCGAAGAACGTGATGGGGAATACACGTCGATTTAGTGGAAATGTTTTTCCACAATTTGGACCTACTTTGATTTAATGAGGTTGTTGTCTTTATTTTCTAGAGGAGGGCCGGAAGGGGCGTGGCAGCGGAGGTTGCGAAAGCTCTATTGGGGAGGAGGCCGATAGCGGAAGAGGGGCCGATTGGAGATTTATTACGCTACGATAACTCTATCTTGTGGTAATACGAGATGTCGTTAACTCGCGGTGACAGCACAGGTTGTCATGGTGATGCCTCTCTTGAGGCATATATTCAGGTAGGGTCGTGAGTGTTAATTGGTGAATATGCCATTTACTTGAAAAGATGTAACTTCGAGTTTGATTTACCAGACATGTTGCTCAAGGACCAAATTTGTATATATATATATATATATATATATAGCCTTAACTACATCAAAATCAAAAGAATAGGCCCCTATAATGCACCTAAGATATACATTACTAAGCCAAAAGTTCTTGACCCATTCACCCTGCATTGCTATGCATTTCTATATGAGCATCTTGATAGGCACTTAAAACCCAGCACAATATATCTCCATTGCACACCCTACGCCTTATAGTAATATGTTCCAATGTAATAATGATCATAATAGCATCACACAAGTCGTGCCACTCGACAACGCACACCTAGGTTTACACTAGGCAATGGAATTGAACTCGCAATTACCGATGCTTGCTCCCCACTTCTGTAAATGTTTGTTCAATTTCTCGAACCTCAGTATACGTAACTACAGTCACACGGGGGCTGATACATGTGGTTACCGGTAGAGTTTAATGGAACCTTAATCTTCACCAGTGCCAATAACGACGAGGTTACTACGACAGTTCAAAGGTCAGAATGACTGAATTCACTCGTGAGAGCTCCAAACATATATAAATACCGATATTCCGCTCCTACAACCCTAGCCTCACCTCTGCCCCTCCCGTCCTGACAGACTTCATATGTAAATAATCATGCCTATAAAATTGGATATCTCGCGAGCCTGGAAGTGGTGCAGCAGTGTGAAGGCACAGGATACCCAACCCATTGGGGGGAAACGGGGGAAGGTCGACCACTTAACACCAAGGTCCGGGGTTTCCTTATACTAAAATATTTGGACCAGATGGGAATTATGATTAACCTTTTATTGCCCTATAGATCCCCGGGTGACACAAAGCCGCCACCAGCGCAATTCGGGAAAATGAAAGAACCCCTCTGGAATGCGTCGAACTCGGTCAAAGGTCTTTTCCGCTGGAGATCCCCGCCTGGTTCCAGATATGGTAATGGGAAACGAAAGTTTGGGGGGAGGTTGGTTGTGCCTAGGGATACCTTGGACGATCAAGTTACTATTACTCCTAGAGCAGGACATCTGAGGCTGGAGGACCTTCGGAGGGAGTTGGGGAGGAGGGAGCTCGAGGAGGGAGGTATGTACTAGCTATCTCTCAATAGTTCAGTCACAGTTATAAACTTGGGCGCCGCATTTCGCTACTTCGCGAGCAGGTTCGAACGTTCCTAATTGCAGTACTTTCTTGAAACATAGGATCGGAGATGCGAATCCGGCAGCGATCGCCAGCCGACTCAGCATACTGTGCCTCCGATGACGAACTTAGAGATCCGTTTGAAGATCCCTCGAGAGAGGGAAGTCAACTCTCCCGGTGGTCAACAGCCGGAAGTCTGATTAGCAAGACTCATGCTCTGAACGGCAGCCAGCTACCGTGAATTCTCAGTCGGCTCCGAAGGTGAATATGCGACTCGTGAGTTTGGGAACTGTGCTATTCTGAATGTTACCCTGAATTTCGGAACATGCAATTACAAAATTGTGATTCCACTTCCTGTAAACATAGATTGAGACCCCTTATGGGCTAGTACTGTATGAGAGCTAGATGTCGAGCCCTAAGGATATATATAACGGTACAGGGTGACGGGGTAATGCAATTCTTGAGATCGAATAAGTAAATAGTTGCAGTCTATTCTGAATGCATGGTACAAGATGAGCCTTCACAGCAGAAGGATACCAATGGGCAATAAAAAAAAATTAGCTAAAACTGTGGGCCGAGTTTAACATGGACAGAATGTCACTGGGGATTCAAGATTCAGCCTGGAACCCGCCCAGGGAGTTTTGATTTCAATCTCCAATGACACTGGCACCCAAATTGGAAAAATACTTGTGTGAGGAGACACAACCCGAACTCAAATATAGATCTGGTGGCAAAGAGAGCTAATCACAAGAAAAGAGAGGAGATAATGCATAGGGGGCCCCGAGGAATGAATACTGGAAACATACCTACGCTTGTACCCACTTTTTAGATGTATGTACTATATAGCTGTATATAGGTCAGCTTTAATATATACATATGCATACCGAGTACATTCGGGATATCAGTCATACACCCCCGACAGTCTCCTGAACTAGTCGCCATGTGCATTGAAAATATGTGCACGCAATCGTCACACCACACGGTGCTGGCCATGGGTAATATATGCAGTGCAGTATGATTTCCAAAAATGTTTCTATTCAAACATGGCAAAGCTGGGATACAAAAAGAAACCGTTGGACAGATATTTTCCTAAGTATACCCTAGCACCGATCAACGTATACATGTAACTCATATGAGATGCTAAAATAATTATGCCTCAACAAATAGGTCAAGCATAAACAAGAAAAGGCCAGATCCACAGCTTGGATAGACAAAACCCCGAACAAAAAAATGCACAGTGAGAACTCTCCGACACGTCCATTTTCATCCCTAATCTGGATCATACCTCGGATTTCCCTTACATACCTTGCTCACAGCTAGCTCATACATCCCCACACGTCCCTCCCCAAATCCTTGCAATCTCGCCTCATGACCCGCTTCTCTCGCCTCATCCTCCAACGCCGCAACATCCCCACACAACAGCATCCCCTCCTTCACTAACCTCCTTACACATTCCTGTACCCAAGTCCTACTAGTTAACTCTTCCGGTGGCTCCCCCACTAGCACCGTCGCTCCCACGGGAACCCCAGTGACAACCTTCTCAAACCTTCGCCGGTTTAGCGTAAATGGACCAAATCCATCCGGTATCACACCAATCTCGAATGCTAGGATGGTGCTTTTCTCAAATAGTACGCGGGCAGCTGGAACTTTGATGTATGCCCAGGGAGCTAGCCCGTTGAAGTTTGTACAATGGTACACATCACCAACCTCCGTCATACGCGAGTCGGGGATGTAGAATGCCCAGTGGTATTTTCCGGGGCGATCTTCAATACTGTGTAGAAGGATATTGAGAGAGTGTTTTGACGGGGGCATGGTTTCGTGGAGCGGACGTGCGGTGAGTTTTGAGGATCTGATATCGACTAGGGTATCCGGATGAGCTGTGAGAATACAAAGTCACGGTTCAGCCAGGGAATGAGGGGTGGGTTTGCAGATGAAAACCACGGTAGCGAGCATACATAGAAAATATGCGCTATATATAAACGTTTTCCTCCGCCAGTCAGACAGATGGTGAAGTTGTCCTTCGGGAGGTGGAATCGTGGGGCTATCGTATAATAGCCTAGGTGGCACCGGTAGCTTGACGGGTCGGATCCAGCCCCGGCGGCAATACGACAGCAATGTGGTGATTTGTGAAATGTGGGGCCGTCGGTTTAAGGCCCGAACCTTCTCGGGATTAACAACGGTTTTATTCGGGAGGATTTTTGATAGCGATGATGATCTGTTTGTGCTTTGTCAAATGGGTGACGCGCGGGGCTCCAGTTTAGAATCGGGAGGGGTAATGTTGCTTGGCGTATGCCAGGGATCCGTGGCCATGCACGTTGGGCTGTCAGCAAGGTATCGTATTATGTAGCCTCAGCTACGGCAATTTGGCACATGTAATGGCATTGAATATTTCCACTCGTCCCCTCTGTTTTATTAAACCCAGGCATCATTTACAGTAAACATGGGGAGCGTACAATTGTCCGTTTGTGTTGTGTTAACAAGTTGCCGGGGTCAACCAGACCATTGCTGGGGTCGATGTGGTAGCATGGTAACCCCCGCTACGGGCCTAAAGGTTCTTATGCGATATGACATCAATGCGATATAGGGTAAGTTAGACGGCAGTTACCTACCGACACTCTGGTGAATATAGCTTTAGAATAATATGAATCTAGTTGTATGTAGTAAATCAGTAAAAAAATACACTGCCCCGTCACCGCCGCCAGGGCTTTTTCTCAATGATCCATCATGGCCCGGAGGAAGCTCAGAGTAATCCTTGAGTGACTGATGAATATCCCCATGTTCGCCGACTTGGAAATTGTTTTGAGATGATGCAGGAAGCTTTACGACCTGAAGAGTCTTGTGGGAATTTACGCATAATTGGAGGTGCTCCGTATATACGGATACATCATGTCTCATCTTATCCGTTATCAGATCTAGGGGTCGCGCTGGAGGCCTGGCGTCCTGCCCCACTGAGCCCCAGTTGAAATACCTAAGGGTCCAATGAAGCCCGTGGCGCAGCACGTGTCGGTAGGTACCGGTACGGTACTAGTAGGGTACCCGCATCCACTGGCGGACAACATCGTCCAGGGATGTTGTTCGCGGTATTCAAACTCAAGTTATATATATGACGCAGGGGGCCATGCCGAGTCGGAGGTTATACGGAGAAGGCTTGGCAGAATACAAATAGTACGTTTCGGAGCATGATTCTTTTTTTTTCTTCTTTTTTTTGAAATCTATACGCCTAGTCAGCCTAAGGCTATGCGGCGGCCTGGAACCTTTGACAGAACCTTCATTTGGAGCGGTCGACCCCCGAGAAAACTAAACTCCCTATATACAAACTGTGCGAGACCCAAATCCATCCACTGTATAAGAAAAGAAAGAACCAGTCGGGGCAATAAAGACGTGATATATAAGCCGACATCAAGAGTCTTCCATCACTAGTCACTGCGTTCCATCCTTCTCCTACCTCTGTCAAAGTCGTAGGCTTCAATCGGTAGCCAGCGTCCCCTCACCTTCAGGTGGCTCCCGAGTGCCAACTTCCTATCAAAAAACACCACAGCGGAGCTGGTGGCTTTACCCAATCTCCGGATACCTCCCAGGAGCCAGTGTGCCCCCATTATCCCCTTTACTCCAACATCCTGTATCATATCTGCCATGGGTCTCTGACAGGGGGCCCTATGGATCACCATCGCCTTGACTAACGGTCTGTTATCGTCAGGAGATGCGCTCCGAGGGGGTGTTTTGGCTGGTCGGGGTCGCTCCCCAGCCGGTCTTGCTGCTGAATGTGGGCAGCCTGTTTTTTTGTAGCCAGAGGTGCCGCTACCAGAGCCTCGTCCTCATCCTCATACCCGGATAGGTCCTCGTACATCTCCCGATAGCTATCGGAATTGTCCGATTCGTCCTTCATCACCGTATCCTCACTGTCCTTGGCTCTCCCCTTCCCCTTCTTCTCTCTCTTCCTCTCCATTGCCTTCTCCAACTGTTCCAAGGCCACTTTCGTCTGTGTGCCATCCTCCACCTGTACCACCGTCGGTTCCTGGATATGGTCGGTCTGGGTGGCGATCGTTACCATCTCGGCTGGTAGTGCCTTACCCTTTGCCTGCCACTTCTTCCGTTCTGCCGACACTGCCTTCCCTGCCTTCTCTTGTGTCTCCTTCTCCGCCTACGCCTTCCACTTCTCCTCTGCCTTCTCTTCTGCCTTCTCTGCCCTCCGCTCTGCAACCTGTAGCATCTCCTTCATCCACACTCCATTCTCCGCCAACATGGCTACCGAGCGAGTCTGGTCTGCTAACCGCTTTTCTAACTCAGAGGAATCCTTCCTAGTCGTAAGCTCTGCCAATTGCTCCCTGAGTCCCACGATCATGCCATCTCGTGCCTCGAGCTTATCCTCCACATCGTCTTGCTGTTGGTAGGACTCATCCCTGTCCCTCGCAAGTTTCAGGTATGCGTCGGAAATTCGCTTTCGGCCCTCACCGTCCACACTTCCATCCTCACCGAGAATTCTGAGTATTAGGTCCAATATTTTCATGTCCCCGTCTGTTTCCACCAGCTCTGAGTTCACGATGTTGACCGTATATGTCAGTAAAAATCTCGCAACCTCCTCCCACTCATCCCCTGTCATCCTACTCATCCTCCTCAACCTCCAATTATGGCCCATTTGGTCCACAATCTCCTCATCCTCACTGTCGAGAAACCCGGCCGGATTTCCCTTTGACACCCAAGGGCCACCGTCATAATGATCCTCATCACTGATCTCTCTACGAGCAGTCTCTTCCTCATCGAGCTCCCTCCCTGCCCACAACCCTATGGCGTCCAGCCTAGCTAATTCACGGGCTGCCAGGATGGGACACCACAACCCCTGTTCCTCCTCCGCACTCGCCCTCGCTGATACCCGCCGGGTTCCAGTCCTGACGGCTGGAGTAGCTTCCGGTGTTGGTAAGTGAGGTGCAGAGCATGATTCTTGCCATTGTCTGTGACTGAGCACCATCCTCCACAGCTCTAGGTTTGGTTGCCAGTTTTTTGCATCAAGATTACTTACTTGCGCTACTTACAGTGTAGTTAATAAGGGAAAAAGAAAGCAAAGGAGGCATTTATCTCTCAGGCCTACACTTCACAAATGAAGTGGTCCCTATTGGTTCATTTACAACTGAGATTGAATTGAAACATTAACTTGACTCACTAAGCTGTAGACATATGCATGTTTCAGGGGATATCGCCTCCAAAATGTAATGTAATAGCTTTATTGAGGGGTATATACAGTACAACTCCGCCCGGAACTTAGGACGTCAATGTACTTTTATACAGCAATCACGATAATTGGTCTATCGTTCATTATTGACAGATAGTTCTACCAATGCGCAGAGGGCGAACGATTCACCAAGTTATTGCATATTCCAGCGACAAAGATCAGCAACGCATAAACATAAACGGAAAGAAATAGAACCATGGTACTGGACCGATGTCCTGGCACAGTAGATCAAACTTCCACATTTACATCTCATTGGGCAGTCAAGTAGATAGACCATTTCTCTATCGAAGGGAAACGCAAGTATTTCCTAATTCTAGCGCTGAACGTGTAACCCTACTTTATTGCATCTTGTATTCCTATATGCTTATTTGAGCCTCTACTGTGATACCTGTAGCTGTAAATGATACAACCAGAGCCCAAGAGAACATTATATGTAACTATAAGCACATCAATAATAAGCCAACTCGCTTAACTCGCTTAACTCGCTTGTGTCACAGTAATTCTAAACTTATTTGCTTCAATTTTCCACTAGTGAAGTGTAAGCGCGAGTTAGCGCGATGCTTATTCGTATGAAACAGAGACCTATGGGAGGAAGTAAAGTTAAATTGTTGACTTATTTAGATGCCCACTTGGTAGAGTATATAATCATGTTAACACCCCAGCTACATGGATGTCTAACCCTGCAGGACTGACCAAAGCATTGATCTCATGGGAGAGGATTGCTGAGGGTAAGATATCCAACAAACCAGCAACTTGGAACATGGCAAGATCGCCTGACACCATAGTTTAGATCTACATCTCCCCTGGATCTGCGCTAATATAATATCGTGGGCTGACCGCTTGAGCCTTGGCAATGGCCAGGCGTGGTACCTACGGGGCCCCAACCGCTGAAACACTTGGGACGAGATGGAACATTCATGGGGTAGGACAACCTCCCATTGGCTTCGAAGACCGAATCGCGCGCGAGGAGGGATCCCATGTGCCGCAGGGGGGTTCGGCACTTGCAATTGGGGCTCGGGTACGCAGTCCCGACAATTTCTTGGAGGGAAAACCTAGGCTTGCCGCCCTAATGGCACGAAGGCGGAATTGCCAGCGTACACGAGGAGATGTGACTTCAAAGCCAGCCGCACCGAATGGCTTGCACTATGGTCAGTCTAGGTCTAGATTTGTCCGTTCACCAGCTACCACCTACCATTCTGAAGTGTTCAATAGTGATCTTAATCGGCCACGATCTCCTCTTCCTAATGCGCAAGGGGCCACAAATCCTCGGGACCCAATCGTGGGCCAATATCCCCTTGTCTCGCCGATATCAAAACGATATTCACAGACTGACACAGATTATGGAAGGTCGGATAGAAACAGGTGTTTTGCCACACCTTCACCAGCTGCAATTCTGGAACCATCACTGTATGCACATAGAAATGGTGAACCTTCCGTGTTGTCATCTTCAGCTAGGCTAGGCCATGGAGTACCGGCATGGGAACTAGGAGCTGGGAGTACCATCCACCCACAATCACCAGAAACGTCGTTATCATCGTCGGAGCCTCTATATATACATAGCTTCTGTTCCAGTGAGGCTACTTCTAAAAGGCACACACCTCCTCGATCGGATAATTCTGGTCCTGACAGGGACTCGGGGGGTCCTGGGAGTTTAGAGGGTGCAGTCGGGCCAAGGCAGCCTAAGAGAATATGGCGGTCTAGCCCGCAGCATGATGGGGATATGGGACATCCGGAGAGTGGGGGAGGGGTAAATGGCACTTGCCGTATGCTAGCCCACAGGCATACTAAAGTTACAATATTCAGTAGGGGAGGTGATCATGATAGCCAAGGAATTGAAGTTGGGCGCTTGGGATATGAAATGGGAAGTGGGGCTAGACAAGCGCATAGTCAGAGTGATCGAGAGGTTGAGCGGCCAGAGGCTGAAACCGAGATTTTGCGGGTCGGATGCGGAAATCTACAAACGCATGACCAGGGTAATCTTCCTGTGGGGATCACATATACACAAATACAGACAGCCACATCCACTCCCGAGCCCGCCGCAATCCCCAACCCACAAACCATGGCGCAAGTATCAACACCAAAGCTAGGGGGCTATTTTCGCTCTGTGAATCATCGTCCTGGGTTTAAGAATCATAAGCAAGAATCTGATGATCCCGAAACGGCTGAGCCCCCTGGCTCGAATGCAAGCAGTCACTCTGACTCTTTGGAATCACCCCGACAGCTCTCAGGAATTTTAAACAGGGCACCAGCTAGCAATTTGAGCTCCTCGATGGCTTTGAATTCTCTAGCCGATGGGGGTACCGATAGACAAGAATCAATCAGCCTTATTAATAAGCAAAACCTACTCTCAGTTCAATTGTCGAAAATGACTACCCAAGGGCTAACTCAATGGATGGCGAAAAAAGAGAGAGAAACGCGTAACCGTTTGAGGCGGGAAGGACGAGATAAAGGTTTTCGGAACGAGCAAACCCTACTCAAATACGTGAACGACCGCATAGAGGAGCCAAGCAAGAGTGATTGGCCTGGTCTCAACAAGTGCCCCATCGAGCATGCCTGGAATAATGAGAAGAAACGGGCAAACCGTCGTGAAGTGGAACGAGAGAGATTATCGAAGTACAGAATGACCGATGACACTTCTCAGTAATGGAAGGCACATCGATACTCTCAGGACCAGGTGACATGGTACTCTGCCTGGAATAGGGTACTTAATGACTCTTTTTGATAACGCTTCCCCGTTTACTGAAAAATTGCCTCCATACAATTGCGTTAATCTGAGCTGCTTAGGCACGAACCCGCTTTCAGCAGCCTCGCCTTGCGGCCCGTTGAGCCATCATCCTCATATACATATTTGAAGATTTGGCGGGTTCGTCACAACCCTATTCCCGGGGGGGGGTCCTACGCACGTGTTTCTATGGGCATATCGCTGACTACACATGTATGTACATGTCGATATTTTATTCTCATCTTTGTGTTTGCTGAATATTCCTGTAGCATGGATAAACATCGCATCGCAGAAAAAACACTGTGTGTGGTGTGTAGTTAGAATAAAAATGAGGAAAAAACAAAGGGGCCTGTATTGTGCATAAATATTAATTATCAGATACTCTGATAAGCACCGGCATAAGGGGTTAAAAAAATAATTGTGAATAAGACTGTAGTTTTAACTGCAAGTTTCTAAGATATTGGTATATGTGCTGGTGTTCACACAGATATCTAATTTGAAACATAGGTATTGGCTTGAGCTAAGGTTAACACAATACTTACAATACTGATCGAGATATCGGTATGTATGCTCCAGACAGCCTGGGGGAATAGCGGATATTAGGCTTCTGAAGCTATGATAGTCATATTACGGTAAAAGGTGACCTGGGGGAGCAGGAAATTCTGGCTTGTTCTTGTTCTCACCAACTTAATTCATCATGTTCTATCATAGCTCTAGGTCATAAGTGTTAGCCCGAACGCGTTTTTGCACCAGAACTACAAGGTTTTCTGTATCCAGCCATGTATGTTCCCGAGATATCTAGTTCCAGTAGCAAGGCGCATGGGCCCTTGAACATTCGGCCTGAGGGGATACCATATATGTATAATATCTCCCTAACTTTTGAGTCCATCTGGCTCGAAAACAGTTGAGTTATGATTAAATCCTTAAAAAGGTGGAAACCCCATCGCGCACTGCAGTAGATATTGAGGCAAGCTGTTAGGTAAACATTTTCCCGAAGAGTATCGAATAGTGAATTAAACTTATGCGAAATAGCCTGTAGGTGAGTGCTGGTGAGCTGTTCAGAGGAGAGTTTGAGTTTCAGTGTGGTTGTAGGTTCGGGGAGTAAATACTCTTTGCTGGGGTACAAGTACACCCCCTTTTTATTACTATTTTCAAAAGAATCTTAGTACTCGTATACAAGTCCATAAAGGGCGCATGGCAGGCCACCAGTAAACCCAGGTAGATTCGGGGTTTGGCAAGTTAATCTGTGGCCCGCGTGTGGTGTAAGACACTCCAAATCACTACCCACAGGGGAGATATTGGATACTCAGGATTAGAGTAAATTCACTCGATTTGGGCAAGTCAATAAATATGAGACATGATAGTGGGTGGTGATAAGCACATCTAGGTTAAAACGGAACTGGATTCAGGGTAACTGTACTACCAGCCGTGTACTATTGTCGGTGACTGTCACAAAACAAGCCTACATTCAGCACGCTTGGTCGGCCGGGTTTCACCAACTTCGAATCCATCGATCAGATCTAGAACAACTCCATAGGTATGAGATTCGAGTACAATTCCCTTTCCTCGTTTCTCCTCCTGACAGACCATGGCGGCTAAGGGCGGTAGATTTACTTGCCCCCTTTTTGAATCCACTCGGGGTTCCGGGTGCCTCGTCATATATCCCTTATTGATGTGCCTACGAGTACTGAGTTTTAAAAAAAAAATTAGTAGAAATACAGCGGCCAAACAGGCAATCATGAAGTTAGCGAACGGCGACCCTCCAAGATCGGGCATAGAAACCAGGATAAAGAGGGCTCTAGCTGCCAGAGAGCGTATGTACACCACGATTTCATGGGTGAGAGGTCACATCGGTATTTCGGGCAATGAGAAGGCAGATACTACTTAGGGGCCCTAGCTACCCAGGTCAGATTACTGAAACTACCGGCATGGCTACCGGCTCTTGTTTCGGGGCCCTCTCCAAGGCCAGAAGGAAAGCACAATGCTCACAGCCCGGGCATGGCCTACGCAGGGTCGTCGACTGCCTTCAGCCTGCACTTAGGCCCGCACCCGCACAAACAGAGGCCCGGCCGAACCCCGTGTGTACGCCTACTGCGCCTGTCTAAATACATGAGGTTGGGCCAACTGCCCCCTGACTGTGGGCATTCTCATAGCTGGCGATGATGTGCGACACCGCTCACACGCATTCTAGAAAGTGGCGCCATAACTCCAACACCTTAATTAAGCAGGGCGGTTGAATATACAGCGTATTCCCGAGCCCCTCAACCGACTATGCCCAATAAAGTGTTACCTATATTATGTATCATCAGACGGTGGCAACATATGAAGACCTACCGGTAGACATGGGTTACTTATACGTAGTGGTAGAAATGGAGCCGGGGAGCCAGAGGGCCAGCACCTGGATCCACCAGATCTGGAAGTGCAACAGGGGATAGGTAATGCGGTACGAGGCAGGGCTCTGAACATGCGTGTAGCTGCAGGCCGGTACCTTCCTTAGCCAGACTACCGCAGCGCCTACACCTGGGGTGTACTTGCACAATTCCATCACGGAAGAAATAGGGGCCGAGCGCTAGACACCCATCAGCAGCTATCCTGTCTCGGAGTAACGTGTAGTTAACTATGCAGTAGGTACGCCCAGTCTCCCATCGAATGTCTCGCAACGCCGCGGCAACAATAGATAGATTCGGAAGAGGAGTAGCAGCAAGATCAAGACCAAATTGCGCATCGGTTCTTACGTCATTGGAAACACTGGGACTTTGCCCTCCACCTTCTTTAGACGTAGAGTAGGTACCTTAATATCGGCATAGTGCCGAGGATTCTTTGTATCGAAATCACTGCCATCAGTTTAATTCTCCCGTCCCTTTAAAGTACATATAATGGCACGGGTCCATCCCTGAATCCGGAGGCAATGGATTGATTGTACCCGGGGGTGGACCCAGGGATTTGCCTCGGTTTATATCATGAGGTGATGCCGAGATACTTATCACTATGCTACCCCTGGGGCAACGTTGATAATTCCAATATTGACGCTAGTCTTTTCTGTTGGATTCTACTCTCACGTGAGAAGAGCAAGGGTGACGGATCACGAGAGATGCAGGATGACCGATGGAGGCAATTGGGATATGAGACAAGACGTCCAAATGGAGGCAATTGGGATGCTGGCGATTAAGGATAAAAGAAGCGGGTTTTCCTAAAAGAATTCATGTTTTCGAGAGGATAAGGCAGTAGAACCATAGCATTCATACTATAGCGATCTCTACATAGCTTTGACGAATACATCTATATTTCTCTCTCAAGATTCCTCCGCTTATAACCTCGTAAAATTTACATTTTCCCCGGCAACATCATCAATTGAAATACGAGGCAGCAGGGACGTTCACACTGTACTCTTTGCATACTACCTGGACACAGATCGGTGTACTTCGCATGTCGGCGGCAAATACGTCATTTATGTTCAGCATTGCGTTCGACTACATGTTGTATAGTCCAAGATATCGGTCCGAATAGGGGGTCTAAACTTGAATAAACCTGCCTACAAGAAAAAGGTGACACCAACAATAACAAGCCGCTGGCGGCAACCAGTGACTCTCAGCATATATTCACCTCATATCGTACCTTTCGGTGACAAGAGTAGTAGTCTAGTGTAGGTTGGCGAGGGGGGTCAATTCTTGTGGCATACGTACAGTACATTGATTACGCACACTTACTGTAGGTATTCCTGTAGAGGTATTTTCTTGCTGGTTGCATGTTATTTACATTGCAGTCTGACGAAAAAAAGCAACATATGTATCTCGGCCCCGCATAGCTGACATTACCTACCTATCTGCCACAGCTACAATATGGTTCACGTAGCATATATGATCTGCATGCATGTCATGTATGGGAGGCCTGACCATAAAGTCCAAATAAGGAATCATAGAAGGAAACAATATCAAATATAGGCAAACCTCGCTACTAAATTCCTATCGATACTACCTTTCCCTAGTAGACACTACAGCAATCGAACATGTCGATGTCTACACTATATAGGCAGACAGTGATCTCCGAAGAGAAAGGATATGGCATGATTGCGACCGCGGTAATCCCTCAAGGAACCGTCATCCTCGCCGAAGCACCTATGTTTCGATATCCATCCTCATCCTTCACCAGCCTTCCGCCCTCCGTTGTCAACAAATCCATAACCGACGCCGTTTTCAAGCTTTCCAAAGAAAAGCAAGCTGCTTTTCTCGCCCTCCACTGCGCTCAGTCCAAAGCAACCTCACTTGCACCCCCATTCCTCGGAATCTGCGTCACGAATGCCTTTGGACTGGGAGGCAATGGACGTGAAAGCGGGATTTTCGAAGTCGCTTCCCGCTTTAACCATAGCTGTTTGCCAAATGCCCACCATGTCTGGAAACAGGGGCGGGGGGTGATGGAGGTGACTGCAATGAGCGACATTCCCGAAGGCGCAGAGATCACCATGTCTTACCTCGCATTATCAGAATTTTTTCGGTCCCACAAAGCTCGACAAGGAATCCTCGAGGAGCGGTATGGCTTTCGATGCGATTGTGGTGCTTGTGCTGGTCCTGAAGTCCAGGCCAGAGATAAGCGACGAGTGCAGATCTCACGAATGGACGATGAGGTTGGCGGAGGAGTCTTGATAGCCACGAATCCGGCTAGAGCAATGAAGTTCTGTTGGCAAGTCATTAAGTTGATACCGTTGGAGAGCCTTGAAGCAGAGTTGCCAAGGGCCTATTTTGATGCGTTCCAGCTTGCAATTGCTCATGGGGATCAGGCAAGGGCATCGGCATTTATGAAAATCCAGCGAAGGCTGAGGAGGTTGTTTGAAGGGGACGACGCTTCCGACATGACTCCGGAGATGAATGCGCTAGTTGAACAGCCGCAGTCTCATTACGTTTTCCAAGCGGTTTCAAGGCGTTGGCAGTCGACTGTCAGTATGAGACGGGAGGAAGATAGTGCAGGCTTTGACGAGTGGCTATGGATGAGGGCCGAAACTTAGAGTCACGATTCCGCCGGAAATCATGGATTTGATGCTGCATGTACATGTATATGCGATCGGTAAACGGCGCATCTCCGATTCAATCTAGGCCAGGCCTAGTGTCTCTTGAGGGTGGGGGAAGGGATGTACTTTTCGTATAAACCTAGATAACCTTTATATTTCGGGGGCTTCCTTTCTTTTTCTCATCTTGGGTACCTATTCTCTTGGGCTTGCATCTAAAAATTTTACTGCAGCCTTATGACTTGTTTGCCGGCCGCTGGTTTACGGGCCATCCTCGCAATACCCCTTATCGGGAATCCATGCGAGTAACGAGGTTTTTGCTCGAAAACCGGATCAAAACGAGAGGTGTGCACCCATGTCCATACATGAGCATCTATATAACTCCCTTGCTCTAATCCCAACTGTTTTTCACACGGGAAATGCGGTGGACGGGGGACACATTTGATTTTTACAGCAAACAGCTCATAATTCCAGTTGTGTGGTATAATTATCCCTAGCTAGTATAAAAAATGGAGTAACGATCGGTGCTCACGTGACAATCGACATGGGTCCCATAGGCTCCCCATACCAAGTTTGAGTATGAAATCCTAAGGCAGCAAGCATTTGCTCAATACGATCAGCTGGTCTATGGAGCGTATCTATTCGTCTTGTATTATAAAATGCCTTAGGATCCGAAAGATGGCTCGGTTGTGTCTGAATCGAAGGTATTCATTATTGTTGGAATCTACTCTCACGTGAGGTAAGAAGGAATTAGATCACGGGAAACGCAGGAAGACCGATGGGGCCAATTGGGATGAAACAAGGTTGAACCGGGGTCCCTAATAGGGCCAATTAGAGATTCCGCGAGAAGGATAAAAAGAGCTGGATAATGGCCGGAAGGATAGGAAGACAGGACACTAGAATCATAACTTTCAAGACTATATCGATCCTTAGATAGCCCTCTCCTAATCCCGTAATCTTACAATTATAACTTGCTCCAGCAGACCAGAAGTTTGCAGCTTCTGCTAGTTACTTTTGATGATTGATATCCTGCCGCTTGTGTTCTGGATAGATGACTGCTGCATCTTCAACCTGCAATTGATGAAAATGCGTTAGACCCTTCACGGTCAAAACCCATCCCTTTCTATCTCCACCTGTCCCATCACCAACCTTTTTAAAAGGGAGAAAGCACATCCACTTGCAGTCCTTTGCTTGGGATTTTGTATCCCACTTTCGCTCCTCCAGATGCCTAGTATTCCGTTGCTTGCCATGATGTGCACAAAGATACTCTATCCGCCCTTTCACCCCAACAACAATAACAAATCCCGTATCGAGTGCATAGTCCTGTAGGCGGCAGTAGGCATCATTTACTCGAGCGTGTTTTATTTGGTTACTGGTGGGGTTTTGCTTTCTCCACTCGAGCGGGTGTTATTTCTCCACTGGCAGTTCTTTCTTCGGCGAGTATCTGGTCTTATACGTAGTTATGGGGCAGGGAACGGCCCAGGGGTTGGTAGTCTGGCCGAGTTTCCACTCGGAATTCGTTCCCTCATATGCCTAGCATCAATATGTACGAGTACTGATTCACCACAAAAAAAAAGGCATCATTTGGGAATGCATATTTTTCTCCCGTAATTGCTGTATGTTGATGCACCTCAGAGATTTCCTCTGTTGTACTTGCCATGTTGCGCGGGTGGGCAGGTGGCGGCGGCGGCGGTGTACTACAGGGCTTGCTGCGTTTTGTTGTAGCTGTTGTTGTGGCCGGCCGCTGTTTTTGCGGTTGTAGTCTCGATGATGGGTCTTATCTAATCATTGGACAAGTACTTGTTACCTGCCCCAGCCCGGAGAAACTTTCTACCTGTCTGGAGTCATTCCGAGAAATACATGGACGCATTACTTGCAGGCACTTGCTTCATGAGATGTAGATACGTCGGGAGCTGAGTAGCATGTGGGCGGTAGTGAAACCCAGCGGCTACTGCTATAGTCTAAAGGATGTGATGCGCAACGTCTACCGGTAGCCACTTCCCTTGCCTAACCATATACACTGCAGCAAGCTCCGGCAGACCGAGCCCGGCTGTCCACATCGGCTGAAAGTCTCAAAACAGGATGGATGGCACGCGTTCTTTCCCACCTATGGTACCCTTCCGATTCATGATATCGGTGGTAGTCTCACTGTCGTAGCAATCCCACATCGAAAGTCCCGTTCTATGTCCTGGCCTCCTGCAAGGTACATGCTCGCCGAAAGTAGCGCCGATCATTGCCCCAGCCGTGCTGGCAAACGGTCTTCCCAAGGCCATTGAGATACATATCAGAGTCAGGCTGTTACCAGAGACATTGACAGAGGATCACAACAAGGGAGAGGCCTTCATACGACATAACCTCTGTTTGTGGCTTAGTGCTTTTCTAGACGTATGGTGGCTAAGCGAAAAAATAAGAGTACATACATATCACGGCCACTCTTAGAGATTCTCCGTAACAGTCCCGCCATATCCCCCTAATACCAATCTGGCAATATATACTGGTAGTGCCCACCACACAAAGCATCAACGAAGCAACGCAAGTAATGAATATGTAAAAAAAAACGTAGCAACGCAATAGCTTCGACTGATTTACCATAGTCGATTTGCGAGCGTCATCTCCACTAACAGGCATCCATTGGTACCTGGTCATGAAAGGCTCGGGAGTGGCCTACACTACTCGGGCTGTTCCATAACTACAGTATTCCACAAACATTCTGCATGGAGTTGTAGAATAAACCCGCCTGCTCACGTTTACCCTGAACTCATTCAAGCACCTATTAAGCTTTTTTGCGCCATATTCACTCGGCTGCCCACACTAATGCTTGCCCCAGTACTGCCAGTAGTAACATTAAAGGAAGGGGACTAGTGCTCAAGACCGTTACCTTGAACCTCTTCTCAACGAAATTCGACGTCCTGAGTGAAGCTCGCGTTGTGCATATCTCGGGAGCTGTGCGGATATTGGGGTTGCGTTGCTGAACGAAATGGGATACCGAGCGAGATACTCCCCGTTCACAAGGTACCTATATACAAACAAACCCAGAGCTTTCGCTCCCGAGAGATGGGATGTTAGGTATGGAGCAGAGGCCATACTTGTGGTGAGTGGGTTGTCTCGGTAGTGCGGCCTTTTAGTAGAGGCGTAGTCTTAGTCTGGCTTGGCGTAGTCTCGGCACCTGACCCTCGTATCGATAGAGAGATAAACGGGCGCCGGGTATGTATATATGTAATTCTGCCTTCTCGGGCGTTTTCCCTTCCGCCAACCCAGCTTCACCCCTCCCACCCCGTT
>Ga0307511_10001011_pt1 | contig 29892 bp, 42 predicted proteins | sample 13_EM_MG_FD_200266 | JGI IMG/M metagenome (GOLD analysis project Ga0307511, IMG submission 200266) | Populus trichocarpa ectomycorrhiza microbial communities from riparian zone in the Pacific Northwest, United States - 13_EM | ecosystem: Host-associated > Plants > Roots > Unclassified | place... | reverse complement strand
GGATCTTCCCGCTGCTCAAGTTGAGCGTCCCTCATGTCCTCGTCCAGCCACTGCAACAGCTCCGTGACATTGGCAGGTCGTCACCCGAGTGATAACACGTGCCAGGGCCCAATGTCTTTGGCAAACACGAGTACTGCAACTAAGGTGAACAAACCCAAACGCGGTCAGTGAGCTCACATCAGGGTTATGGAAGGGGTTACTACTCACCTACTCCTGCGATCTTCAACGGACTAGGATACAGAGCAGTCGTCAACTGCTGGTCGGGACTCGGGAGGGGGGGATAGGGGTGTTCGAATCGACCTATTAGTATAATGATAGGGCCGACAAGCGGCAGAGCCCACGACCTCGGAAACTCAGCTACTGCCGTTCTCCGCCTTTTCGTGACGTCCTGCTCAGTTTCCACACCCGATTTCCTCTTCGTCCCTCTGTCGGGAACCTGTCCCAATTCCCGAATCTTTTCCTTCGCCTCTTCAAAATCTTTCCCACAGATCACTCTGGTCTGCCATTTCAAAAGCATCAGACGAGTGAACTCTGATCTCAGTTCTTCAGACCGGCGCTTTGTGATTTGCCACTTGTCAAAGTTCCACAAGATGGCCAAGCAACCAACATGGACACTACCATCACTGGTGATGTCAACATTTCCAATGAGCCCTCCGAAGTCCAGGACAATGGTGACCCACCCACCATCACCCCTCCCATTGCTGACGATAACATGCCCCACGTGGAAACTGCCGACGTTGGCAGCCCAGATTGTGCTTTTGACGTTAACACAAACCATGCGGAAACCGCCAATCCTAGCAGCCCAGATCGAATTTTTGCCCAAGTCATTGGGTAAGTGTTGCCTCTGATTCCCATCTACATGGGATATCATTGCTGATATTTAGGTCTAGGTCTATGAGGTCTATGCTTCCACTGACCAAGAAAATCCTTTGAGGAATACTTGCTGTCACTGCCACGAAGTGTTTTGATGTGTGGCGCGACGTCCAAGACATTTATCCCATCAGCATTGTCGAGGCACATAGGCCCACTGTGGCTGAGTATGTTCTACGATCATCGCCCCGGAACTGAACTGATCCATATGACAGACGGCTTCTCAAATGGGCCAGCCACCCAGACAACACCTCAATCAAGACTCCAAGGGGCGGGATACTTAACATCACATTGGCAGATCCAGCATCATTGTACTTTGACACGGCCACTGGGTACCTCTCTTCATGAGAGGAACAAACCTGGGTAGTCAGCACTCTTCTTGGCGAGACTGACCTGTTTTCGACGGCTGGACAGAGTTCCAGTTGAGCAAATATTGGGAGAATCCTTACACGGATGACGTTGCGAAAAGTTCAATGGTAATGTTGCTGTTCAGTGTCAAGCAAGGTACGCTGCCTCCTGGATTGGAGGGTGCCCACGGTTTGCCGCCAGTTAAGGTCACAGTGTACTTGAACATCCTCGGCATTGTCGTTCTTGTGGAACCATCCAAAACTTTCAGCGAAGTCCCATCGGGTGAAACCGCAAAGGATGTCAGTGTTGATTGCATCTGAGAATTGCACAGTCGCAAATACGGGAGGGAGGAGGGAGAAGACCCATTGATATAATCAGATTGCTCAACATAATGTCCTCACAATATGTATCTTCTTCTCCCTCTGCAACACGTCTTGGACCTGACAGATCATATTCTGAACTGAAAACGGTCGGCTCAACATTTTTCTACTCTTCAACGGGGACTTGAACCCGACGGAGACTAAACTGGGAACGTGTTGTGGGTAAAAATGATTTCAAATTCACCACCGTTGCGCCAGGAGCTCGAGTCGATCGAACAAAAAACAAGACCCCTCCCTTCAGTCGTGGGGATTAGTAACAAGTGCGTACGAGGCTCGTGAGTCCCTCAGCGCTCGGCGAGAGCGGCAGCCCACGGGATGCAGAATGTAGTCGAAGTTCAGAGTCGTCGTCGTCATCGTCCAGAGTCAAGGAGTTTGGACTTCGCAATTTTTCGTTTTATGCCCCACTAGTTGTGACGTCACTCTTCTACCCGATGCTCACCCGGCTCGAACTCTACCTCGATACCTCGCTTGGCACCGTTGAAACAGTAGGATATGTGGCTGCGGGGTGTCACCATCGCCGAATGCAATTTGGCTGGCGACTGGTTTGTCCCATGTGTTACAGACACCGGGGGTGCCCACCTGTCTGCTCACCGGCTGGCGCTCCGAGTGTAGGCAACTTCCATAACACTATGCCTCGGCATATTCTAGAATAGATCTCTCTCAATCATATCAATTAAACGGTAGGTTTTGAGCGCAGGAGAGCGAAGGCATGGCAGACTTGGCGAAGGGCAGACTCGGATACGGGCCTGACGGCCGAGGCGCGCATCACATAACTTGTTAAATGTTTCCGCTCGATTTGGACGAGTGTCTGATTGTGAGTTGGGTTGGTCTCCGTCAGTTTCAAACTTACCAGGCTGTACGAAAGCTCCCTGTCGATGGGGACTTCCAAAGTGGAAGGGATGCAGGGGTCGGACAAGGTGTGTCACGGCTGCACTAGACCGTGACGCGTGACGGGTTACAAATTTGCATCTCCTCTCAGAGTCTCACTCTTCTTGAGTAACACGCTCGACCCCTAAAAAAAAAAAGATGCCACCGACGAAGACTCCCACATCCTCGCTATCAGGTAATCATACGCCCCGCTTCCCATCACTCCATTTAGCCATAACTACCACCACAGTATTTGAACTATTAATCAAGCGAGTTTGGTATCGAACTCTGGCCGCAATCTGGAGGGTATCCTCAGGGGGTGCTCCTCCGGAGACCTCTACGAGGTTCCCATCCCCTGCCACAAGGCTCCCCCTGGAGGTTGTTCAAATGATCGTCGCCAATCTTACAAATAGCACGCGCAGTCTCCTCGCATGCTCTCTCACCTGCCGCTCCTGGTATATCGCCGCCGTTCCCCACCTCCACCACACCCTCACCACCTCAACCTGGTATATGTGCGAATATGCAAAACTTGAATGGCCCAAGCCACTCCGGAACGCTCACAGGCTTGGTTTACTTCCCTTTGTCAAAAAGTTCCAGATCCAAAGGAGAGACCCCCAGTTCTTCAGTGGATTTTCCCCGAAAAGGTTCAACTGTTGGACCTTGCGCCACTTCCTCGCGTTAACCAATGTCCAAGAACTCGGGATAGACCACTTGGACATCCCTAGCTTCATGTCAAGCATTCAGCTGTATTTTGGCCACTTCTTGCCAACTCTCCGATCTCTCGCCCTGGGGGAACCAAAGGGGACCCGTCGGCAAATCATATACTTCATCGGATTATTCCGACACTTGGAAGATCTCAAAATTCTCTACGATAAGCCTGACCCCCAGGAGGGGCCTGAGGGCGACGTGACCCTCATTCCATCCTTCATTCCTCCGCTGCGAGGACAGCTGACGATGTGTTCTACGGGCGTGGGGCTTTCGAAGGACATGATCAACTTGTTCGGGGGGATCCGATTTCGTTATCTGGATATCTTCAACGTAAGCGGGACGCAACCCTTGCTGGGCGCTTGCGCGGGAACACTGGAAACCTTGCGGCTGTATCCGAACGACCCCCGTGGTAAGGAACATTTTCGAGGAAACGTGCGGGTGCTGACAATTCCACAGCTTCCTGCCTTGAGGACTTTTATCTATTCCGAAACAAGTCGCTTCGAACACTTGAGTTCCGAGTGCGACATCTTGATGCTGCAATGCGGGCTCGTGCGACGCTTCTTGCCGAGAGCCTCCTCATAATTGCACTGATGTCCATCACATCCCCCGTTTTCTCCAAGGTCGTCGTCTTTTACCGGGACTTTGACTTCCGTGGTGTAGCACCCATGTGGCTGGATTCGCCTCTCCGTTGGCTGTCAGGGCATGAAGTGGCAAACGAACTCCAGCAGCATGCTAAGCAGTTCGAAGTTTTCCGGAGTTTGCGGATATGCCGGGACTTCCAGCTGGTGTTGTGTGTGGATGTCTGGGAAGGTGCAGGAGACTACGCGTTGGGATTTTTGGAACAGGCTGTGGCAGTGGAAAGGGCGAAAAAGACATTTGACTGGATTTTTCCGGAACCTCTGGTGATTTACAGACCGCGGAGGTCCCGCCAGAACCCCGTAGAGTATCGGGTTAGGAACCCATGGATTCCACTATAAAATTGTATAGTGGCCGAAACCTAGCTAGGGTTACGGAGGGTCGGATGTAGCTACTAGCTAGCCAGCCCTCTCCCTCGCAGAAAGCAGCAGCATTTCTAGACCACGATCTCGGTGAAGATCACCTCATGGATGCACTGGGCCCTGGGGTACTTTAAACCGCGAGCGCACCACTACGGCCTGGTTACATCGTGTTGTCGTTGTTGTTCATTTGAAAGAAAACTTTCTGAAGGTCGTCGCGGTTAAGGAGCTTGAGAAACATGCGTCGGCCCGAAGGAATCGTTGGACTGATATTCCCCGATGTAACCCGTGACGCACACGCAGGCTGACTCCTTCGAACTGACACTACCACTATGATAACCTATGTATGCGGAATCAAATCACTTACAAGTTGACGGCCTGAATGTAGTCGGAACCCGGGTTGCTGACCCCACCTACCTCCAAATCAAAGAGCTCTTCGCCAGGGGTCAGAAGAGGGCGTAAATAGCAGTACGTGTCATACACAGAGCACACCTGTACACAACCCAAAAACTCGGATGTGCCCGAGAAACGTTTCTCTTTCTCCTTCTCCTTCCTCCCTATTGTTTCAGAATCTCACATCTGTGTGTCATTGCGCGATCTTGTGGGTTCCGATGCGCGGGTTCCGGACCCCTTCAGACTGGTCTGGCCGATCGTCTCGGACTGGTGGTCGTGGTCAGCCGTTTTCTGGTTCTAGAGCCGCATGGTGTCGTTTTCACTACGCCCTGTTCGCTTGCATGAGACGGCCCAAGTCACTTTCCTTCAGGACTTTCGTGGCTCTTGCTGGCCCACGGTTTGCACCCCTGCAGGTTCTACCTTCGTCAGTGGAAAGCTGTATCCTGTTTCTGTCTGTTGGAGCGGTGCTCGTCCGGAAGTTGCGAGTTTTGCGAACGCAACGCAACCTTTCTCTTCCGCCCAAATGTGCTCTCGTGCTGAATAATGTCGACTCTCGGTAGCCCAAGATTTGTTGTCTCGCGTGACCATCACGTCCGTGCCTTCGTTGGGTTCATTACCGTTGCCTTTTACCGAATTATTGCTGATGGCTTGGCTTATCTTCATAGGCATGTCACCGCAGTTGAGCGACCTCCGATACTACTGCGGAAGTAATGAGGGAGATGCTGGGTCATTGGGTTTCCTACGGTACCTGCAAACGCCGGTTCCCCGATTTGGACTGACTCAGAGGATAGGAAGACGCGTGGTGGTGCATCTAAGCCAGTTGCAACACGGTCTAGGTGTTGGTGCGTGGCCGCAGAAGGGAAGGCTCGTGGGTGGATGGTTTGATTTGGGTCCATCCAAAGCGAGACCTTCATTCATCGACACTGCCGTTCGATCGGGAACCGACTAGGGTTGTTCTGCGCCACCTGCACAATTCCCGTCCGCTCCACCACGGGCTACTACTGGAGGGATGGTTTGTTCACGCTTGCCGCACCTATTTAGCGATTCGATGCTGGACGGGCCCACCAGCGCGGCAACGCGACCTTGAACGTGTGCTGGCGCCACGTCGAAGCCTGGTAGGGCTCGCTTTCTCTCAGCCAGACGTTCAAAGACACCTTTCATGCACTCGCAATGGGACGCGGCGGCGACTTCCAACAAGCTCATTCTGAAATCACTTCAAAGGGTACCGGGGGACCTGTCAAGAAGGACCTTTGAATCGACGATAACGATCGATGTCGTGATCCGGTGTTTCCTCACCTCCACCCAGTTTGCGTCGAATGGCGATAGCGAGGATACAAACGCGTAAACAAACGCACGAACAAACGAACAAAATGCACTATAAAAGCAGTCGATGTCTACGATAGTCACCAAGCAATCTTTCCAGATGGTCTCCCTTCTCACCGTTTCTAAAGCCGAAAACCCCGCCCCTGGCAGGTATATCGTTACCCTCAAGGAGGACGTGTCGCTTGCCGCTCACGTTAGCTCCACCCAAGCCAACATCGCGTCCACCGCCAGTAATATCACTCACGAGTTCAACCTCATCGATGGTTACGCCGGAGAGTTCACCGACGAAGACTTGAATGACTTGCGTTCCCACCCGGATATCGCTTCGATCGAACAAGACAGTCTCGGTTGGTTCTGCAATGAGACCATCCAGTCAGCTCTCCCTCCCACTTACCCGGAGCAAGCTGTCCGATTTCCGTCCGATTTGGATAGGACTAACGCCACCTGGGGTCTTTGGAGGATCTCATCTAAGGAGAAGTTGACCGGCAATGACCTTGACTTGAAGTCTAAGTACAAGTTCTATAGCAGCGCTGGGAAAGGCGTAAATGTCTACGTCATCGGTATATCCCTCTCCCTCACAATCTAACCCACCCCCCGCTTACCGAACCCAACAGACAGTGGTATCGACATCACTCACCCTGCCTTCGAAGGACGCGCTTCGTGGGGAAAGACCTTTGGCCCATGGCCGGACAAGGACGGAAATGGCCATGGGACCCACTGCGCTGGAACCGCTGTTTCTGGGCCATACGGTGTTGCCAAAGCCTCCAAAGTCATCGCTGTGAAGTTATAGATGACAACGCCAGTGGCAACGCCTCTCAGTTGTAAGTCTTCTTCCGGGCCCCCTTTCTTGTCACCGGTGGTGACTCACCCACCTCACCGGACTACAGTATCACCGGTGCTGAATGGGTCGCGCAAGAGGTAGCGAGGACCGGCGTTCCCTCTGTTGTTTCCGCGAGCTTGCGTTACGACCCTACCATCGGTATTGATAGTGTCGTTAAAAAGGTACGTGCTGGGCGGATGGGACGTGGTGGCAACACCACCGACGTGATTCAACCTTTAGCTTTACGACCGTGGTATCACCGTCGTCGTGTCTGCCGGAAACAGAAACAGGGACGCAAACAACCAGTCTCCTGCCCGCGCTGAGCAAGCGATCACCGTCACTACTTCTAATATCAACGACACGAAGGCCGACTTCTCCAATTATGGTGCCGCCGTCGATATCTGGGCAGCCGGCCTGAACGTCACTTCCACCTGGAAAAACGGGGGGATCAACACCATCGACGGAACTTCCATGGCTACTCCACACGTTGCCGGTTTTGCCGCATACCTGCTCGGCCTCGACAGCACTTTGACCCCAGCCTAAGTCGCCGCGACTATTAAGAGAAAAGCACTTAATGGTGTTCTCAGCGGTGTCCGTGAGTTCTTTCATTCCGCGCCGCGTGTTTGACCAATGGACGCTGAAGCAGCCTCGTCCGTAGCTGCCGGTACTGTCAACAAGTTGCTCAACAACACGTCGTAAATACCGTTCTCGGTTTTCCGCGTGCTTCATCCTGGAGAGCGTGGGAAACCCAAGCCCGTTTTATTTCCTGTTATCCCGGAACTTGTCGGACGAATGTAAACTACTCCTCACGACTGTATTTGTATTTTCCCCTAGGCTGCGTAATGTGAACTATTGTGAGCTATGGAATGAATTTCTAGCCCTAATGCTGGTCCCAGTCTCATTTATGGTGCCCTCGATGACGAATGGGGGCGCAAGATATAGATCTCGTTCACCGTAATCGAACGCGATACTCATGGACCTGGGACTCAAGCTGGAACATTGTATACACGCATATCTCAGTGAAAACAGGGCCCTTGCAAACCTGCGGATAGTCCACAATCGGACCGGGGTTGTTCTCAAGTGGGGATCTCTGATCGCCATACGTAGCAACGAAAGTCCAAAGACCTCTGACCTTTTTCCACAAACCCAACATCCCTCAGGGTGCCATTCAGGAATATAGCGGATGACGATCTACCACCAGTCGGGCGGGTGTTTGAGATCTCAATATCGTATGGTAGAAATGCAACCTGCCGAAGGCCGTTTGTGGATTTCCGTTACACGACCTCAGATTTCGCTCGTGAGACCCTAGGTTCTGCCTCTTTGGCAAGAGCGCCACCTCAGGTCAAGGCGTCCCACTGGGCCACTCCATGTCTCCAAAACTGAGGACATTCCACGCGATCGACGATCCTGTCCCGAAATGTGGAACTTTCTCACTCTCGACCCTCGATACGTTGACCCGTTTGGGACAAACCCTTCCAGCGCCTCGGTCCGTGCATGGATGGCCTTGTCAACCTATGCGTTTACCAGATCAAATCCTAAACGTTGAATAATAGCTACGGACGGCTCTGTTCCAGAGCAAAAGGGAGCGCGTAGAACAATAATACAATGTCCCAAGCAGCCCCACCATCAACAGGATCCTTCCATGGTCCACCGCACGGCGGTGTGGGTAGTTCGGATCGCGACCGTGGTGAAGGTCCTTTTCACCCATCGCTCCCGCGACAATCACGGAAACTGGAACCTTTTATTCAAGCCCATCAGTGGTTCGTGCTATTGTTTCCCCATGGCGATTGCGGGTCTTTTGTTCATTCTGCGCCGTAGCGCCATGTTGTCTCTGAGTTCCAGGAAATGGCCTGCGGCACAAGAGCACGGATGCCCACACTCACACACTCTCGTCTTTCCGTGGTCACGGCAAAAGCCCTCTAAATACTTACAAATACTGCGCTGGCTGTGGTCTACACCAACCTCCCAAATACGCTCTACATCACTTCCTCCGTCTATCGAACCTAGTTTCCAATGACCAGAGCCACAGAGGCTCTGCCTCCTCCTACCATGCCCACGAGTCGCAGACTCAGGACCGAGGTCTCACGCAACGGGAGCATGGTGAGCCTCACAGATTTTTGACGAGCAGGGAATACGATTTGACCAATTTCACAGCCAAATGCGTGAGGTTTTCAACCCCACCTCACCATCAACACAGCGCACTCTCCACCCGTCCCACTGGAGCCATCACTCCCTTTCCGCTACACCCCTCCTCCCACACAGAGTGGCCCCTCCCCCCGTCCCACTCCCTCCTATCGAGCCTACCTTCGAGTGCTTCACCCGAACCCCCGGCGGCCGTTTAGATAGCGGTCACTCCTCATCATCCCCCCTTCTCCCACCGGACGCCAGCTCGCCGGAGTGTGCCCCTCGCAAAGCTGGTCGAAGGAAGAGGTTCGTCTCCCGACACCCGAGGCATGAGACCCTTCCTCTCTCCTGCCGTGACATGGGCGAATATGTCGCCAGTCCTACCCCCCGTTGTCCATAATTACCGTGGACGTCACACCCCCTTTCGCCAGGAAAGTGAACCCGTGTTCAGTCAATCAGTTTCCGCGGGTGCGTGTGGTCCCGGAGCGCTGAGCGGTGAATTTGGTATCGACCGGAGGACTGTCGATAACCGCACTCCATTTCTCATAACGAGGTTCAGCAAGAGCTAACAGTGCGTCGGCTGCTGTTTCCTCCCGCTTCACGTGTGGGGAAACGTGCTAAGCTCTTACAAGGTAAATCCCATCTTCACAGCTGCTGGACTGGAGGCTGACAATGCGTTTGTTAGGGCGAACCGCAGATTTGTAACTTCGGATTGGAAAGCACCAAAGGCACGATCTCAAGGATGGTGTCCAGAGGCGCTGTTGGAATTCAGCCCCCAAGCTCATCGAAAACAAGATCGGCTCGCAACGTCAAATTCCGACGCGTACTCATTCGTGATGCTGATACTCGAATGCGTCACGGAGAAAAGATGGAATTCCCATATGTAGCAACGAGGAACTCAAAGAACGACGTACTTTCTCCTCAAACTCAGCACTCCTTAACGTTCCATCCAGGGGTGTAGCAGATGACAATCTGCCACCAGCGGGGCGGGTGTTTGAGAGCTCGATATTGTATACTTAGTAGAAATACAATCTGGCGAAGACCGTTTATAGATTTCTGTTACACGACCTCAATTTTCGCGTGTGAGACCCCAGGTTCTGCTTCTTTGGCGAGACCTCCACCTCTGGTCAAGTCACCCCGCTCCATATCTCCTAACCTGAGGACATTCCACGCCATCGATGATCCTGTCTCGAAATGTGAAACTTTCTCGCTCCCATCGACTCACGTTGACCCACTCGGGGCAGAGCCTTTCAACACCTCGGTCCATGCATGTATGGCTTTGTCGGTCCATCCGTTTACCCGGTCAAGTCTTGAGGCTTGAATAATAGCAACGGGCGTCTCTGTTCCAGAGGAAAATGGAACACGTTAGAACATGGATTTAACACCCAAGTAACCCCGCCCTCGGCAGGGTCCTTCCACGGCCCACTGTACGGAGGTGTCCACGACCGTGGTGAAGGCCTTTTTTACCCATCGCTCCCGCGACAATCACGGAAACTGAAACCTTCTATTCAAGTCCGTGGTTTGTGCCATTTCCCCATGGCGATTGCGCGTCTCTTGTTCGTTCTGCACCGTGGCGTCACGTTGCCTCTGAGCTCCAGAGAATGGCCCACAGCACAAGAGCACGGATCCCCATGCTCACGCATTGTCCTCTCTCCGTGGTCACGACACCAGCAGTGTCTAGATTCTTATAAATACTGCGCTGGCTAAGTGGTGGTCCCTACCAACCTCCACCTCCCGAATACTTTCTAACTCACATCCTCCCTCCATCGAACTTTCGCCTCCAATGACCAGAGCCACAGAAGCTCCCCCTCCCCCTACCATGCCCACGAGTCGCAGACTCAGGACCGAGGACTCACGCAACGAGAGCATGGTAAGTTTCACAGATTTTTCACGAGAAGGAACATACGATCTGACCACTTCCACAGCCAAATGCGTAAGTTTTCCAACGCTCCCCCGCGGCGCGGAAACTTATTGACCGAGCTCGTGCAGAGTAACGTGTTAGGCTCTCGTGAAGTAAATTTTTATATTCACAACTGCTGAACCGGAGGTTGACAACGCGTTTGTTTAGAAAGGCGAACCGCAGATTTGTGACTTCGGATCGGAAAGCACCGAAGGCGCAGTCTCGGGGACGACGTTGTGGTCGGAATTCAGCCCCCGAGCTCATCGAAGCTCACAACGGCGAATTCCGACACATATTCATTCGCGATGCTGATGCTCGAATGCATCACGGAGAAAACGCCGTTCTAGTCGCCGGTTTGTAAAGTGGTAGCATTAGTTTATTCTAGTAGCTGGGGATGGGTCAGGGTAGCGGTTGGCAAGCCCTCTGATGAGCCCCTTCGCAAGGGTGAAACCCATAGAATCAAGCCTTCTGCTTTAAGCTTCTGTACTTACACATATCCTTGTATCGGTGTGAAATGCAAAAATATTTGTTTCAATGTGGTCTGGGGAGCACGCGCTCACTAAGTCGCACTGGAGGCCAATGCTCAAACAGATAGCTGTTAACTCGACAAAGAATGCTATGCTGATGACGACGTCTACATAGTATGGTGATGACAAAGGACACGAAGGTTACAGATGCACCGCTTATGAGGCAACGAATAATCGGCATCTCGATCCCACTCCATCCTTCCCGCGTAATGTCGGATATCCGACACGAAAGTTTCTTGCACTTCGTCGGCCGCCCCAGTGGCAACCTTCAGAATGATCTCGCTCAACGGTGTCGAGCGGAGAATGTCGATGTGATCCGCCGTGGAATCCCTCCGTGGGAGATAGTCGCGATAGGCTTGTGAGGCAACTGGAAAAGAAGACCATGAGTAAGGTGCCGATTGTGGGTCGCAACAGTACCTCCGGTCGTAATCTTTATCCCGCTTGGGTTCCACTTCTTCCTCTTCCACCTTCAACGCACATCGCACCGAGACTTGACAAACTCACTGTCCGACCTCCTTAAATCATTTTTATACCATCAAGGACCTACGGCGCACAGGGATGAGTCGTTTACCAAGCACAATCGGGCCCTATGACCCACGTTCCCTTGGGATTCGTTGTATGGTCAGTACATTTGTTGTCGATACAACTGGGTCTGTGCAGCGGCAGGTCCAGAGGAGGTCTAGTAGTTCCACATCCCGGATCCTCCTTGTCAGCCGGGGTATCTTTGTGGTGTTGTAGGTGCCAAATCATTTTCCCTCTGCGAGGCGACTTAACTCCGTATTTTTCCCGTGGCCGTATCCACAGAAGAACTTCATGGAAGGAGCGTTAGGTGTTCACCTTCCAGCGAGTTCGTTCACTTGGTGTGGTCGCAAACGTTCGCCTTCAGCTTCCTCTCGTTACGGGCCGGTGATAAAACCCGACCTAGAAAACAGTCGGCGTGTGTTCCAGGATCCATGTCCCGCGTCGTCCGCCGCCATGTTCTCCCTCCATGCGCACTTGCCCAAGGCAATGAAGTGTGCTTTGCAGCTCCACCACTTCGACCCAGTTTACGATCATTTCCCAGAAAGTGTGTTGTCCACACTGCTTTGTGCTGAGCTGCCCCCCTCTGAATTTTAGGTTGGATTCTAACCTACTCTGTGCCCCCCTGCTTAATCGCTTGGACTTAGAGTTGGTGTCGTGGGTGCGCTATCGCCGCGGGGGCGGGAAACACTCCGACTGATGTGTTGCGACGGTAACACCCCCGGCCCGTTGTCCGCTAACATTTACGGAAAACGAACTCTCTGTTTATAAGGTTAGCGTTGGGATTTCGTGAGGGTCAGGCGGGAATCTGAGACCCATTCCCCCACGGCGTTGCAATCTTGCATCAAATATCAGTGGTAATTGCACAGCCAGTGTCAAGCGCCGGAATTTGACCCTTCTTAGAAATGAATGTAGGACGAGTTGAGGATGGGTATCTATGTGAGGTTGTGGACAACTCTACTTGTACATATGTTACACAGCACCTGTTCGGAGATGCGAGGGTGGGTCGCATAGAGTAGAGAGTATAACCCCCTTTCGATATCAATAGGGTCTATACAATCGACGCATAGCTTTGGTGTGGCGTTTCTACGGGAACTCTATGCAGGGGATCTCCGTACCGGCATGTCTTGAAATCTTTCCGGGTGACATTCGGATGTTTCAGTGCGCGCGTTTGAGAGAGAAACGATGTCAATGTTGGGGGGCGGGGGATCTCCATTTTTAATCCGCTTTGCCGCCCCACATGAGATCCGATACCATTTCCTCCCTTTGAAAGTCGATTGACCTAACCCCGGCCCGTATACCACTTTCAATACCCTCATGCAGGTTTTCCTTTCTGTGCGATAAGATATGAACGGCCGTGGGAGTAACCCGCTGTCGGCCCTAAGATCGATCACAGCCCCCACTCATTTCATTTCCCCTCTGCATCTCCCGCCCTTCTCCCACACATTCTCATACTAAACGATCTACGCAGCACTGCAGCACGCACACACGCCCACACACATTCTGACACCACGCTACACGGCCCTTGCGGACTTTAAGAGCCGCGCCTGTTTACCCTCACGGGTCGCCCAGAGGGAGAAGAATAACTAGATCGGGGAGGCTGTGTGGAGTCGGAAGGATCGAATGCAGATTATGGAGATCGAATGGAGGCGGAATCTGGTAGATACATCTCGATTTCTGTCTACATGGATGGTTCTATATTCGCGGTTCGTGTCCCGCTTGTGCAGACCAGGGAGGGAAAGAGAGATTGTGTTTTGGATACATGGGTCATGACAAGACAGGGGCTGGAGAGAACAAGAAAGGTGGGGGAAAAGAGGAAGGCGAGATGCACAAACGACGACGCTATTATATTTACACATTTGGGAGGGGGAACTTCAATGGCTTGCACGCGCGGAACACACCAAAACACCAAAAGACAACGGAGTGGCAGAGGAAAGCGAAAGAAAAGGAGGATAGTAGGAGATAAGTAAATTGACAATTGAGTGCAAAGTAGCGGTACGGGCTCCGCAGGTGAAGGAGAATATGTGTTGCTACAACGTCCAACGGAGGGTAATGGACAAGAAGGGCACAGGGAAGGTGAGAAAGGGTGGAGGCGAGGAGAACGAGGATTAATCGTGAATATGCGTCAATGAATTATAAAGCGTTGTGAGGGGGAATGAGAATGGCAAGATGAAAGGGAGGACCACGTTCTAGGTCAGAAAGGCGTAAAGGCGCTCTAGGCATCAAGCCCATGGCCAAAAGAAAGACAAAGCAAGGTCGGTAGCAAAGGGAGAAGGTCGAACATACGAATTTGCAATTACCGACACATGGATCTGCGCGTGGGGGAGGGACCGTCTTCTAGTCAAAACATTCCACCAACGGAATGGTCGGACGTCAAACCTTTTTTCCTCAAGGGGCTACGATCGGCGTCCATTGTCCGTGTTCGGAGTCGCGTGTAAAGGGCGTGCACGAGAAAAAACACCAAACCGCCGCCCTTTCGTCCTGCGCAGCGAATTCAGAACGCGATCACCTCCACGACTGTACCTGAGACAGCCTGCCCCCGGGCTGGACCGGTGGAACCTGTTTCGGTTGAATGGGTGTCACTGAGGTAGAGCTGGAACGGGAATGAGCCGATCTCGGAGTGGAGGGTTGTCGGTCCCTCTCACCCCGGTCCCCTTCTCTCTCCCTATCTTGCCCGCGTTCCCTCTCGCTGTCGCGATCCCCATTCCGATAGCTTTTCAGGCTCAGAGACCGTGTTGAAGCCGACAGATCGACATCCATATGAGCCAGCCCCCCACTGTCATAGCTATGTCCCCGGCGGTGAGTATGATTCACCTGCTTAGAGGACGTTCGTAGAGACGAAACGCCATGCCGGACCGTCTGTGACTCTTGATCCATCGGGGTAACATTGGAGAACCGGAGGGGTGGAAGAACAGTGGGTGAGGTTGCCTGCGACCTATACGTGTATGCAGATGGTCCGAAAGGGATCGGGTTGTGGTTCGCTCGGGGCCGAATGGAAGGCAACGTAGTCGGGGTAGAGGCTTCGGTTTCCGGGGTTACCGATCTTCCCCGCAATCTCGTTATAACGTACAGCCTGCGAGCTGCGCGGGATACTGTTTTGTAAATCGTAAGAGGAGAAAAAGAAAAGCCAGACGCTTACTGCGGTCGATGTGGTCCATTCTTCGGCTGTCCGCATCTTCCGGACGGTCCATCTCTTCATCGGAGTCGGCAAGAGGATCCGTAGTGAGAGCTCGCTGGAACGCATCTAAATAAAGGTATAGTGGATTGGAACCGTTGGTCGCCGAGTTTTGCGGTATGGACTCACGGTCAACAAGGGAGATACCGCGAGTGCTCTTCTCAGACGCTGCGACGGACAAAAATGGGTTGAGATGATCAAGCTGCGAAGAAAAGAAATGGGGCTCACATCTCCGGGAAGGGGCGGGAAGAGAGGAGCGGACTGGAGGATAAGGAGTGTGATGTTGATGGTGGCTGGTGGAAGATGTATGTAATGACGATTGAGCGAGGTGGCTCCTCCCATTGGACGACTCTGATGGAGTCAAAGGCGTTTGATCGCCAGGTGTATAGTACCTGAAGTTTTCTCGAAACCTCGTGGTTTCCTCGCGGAGGGGTGGTGTCGGTGGCGGTGGCGAAGAGCGCTGGTTCCTAGGTGGAGCATAACCAACTGTAAAACACGTGTAACGATCAGCACGATGTTATCTCTCTTGATCAGCCAGATAAAGGGCACAATGGAAGAGGTGCCGAGAGTGTGACCTCGTGGTTCAGGCAAGGCTTACCTTTTGGGCCGGAGGGAACGGTGGGAAGCTTCCCCTTGGCCCGCTTCTCGAGTTCCTCGGTCTCGATGAGGTCTCTGAGGATGACACTCCGTTGATTGGACTTGCGCTTTGCCCATTCTATTTCTTCCGGCATGTCGACGTTTTCCATGCCCATCTCTTCCTCGGTGAGTCGGTGGATCCGAGGCATTTTCCCGGGGTTTTTGAGAGCGAATTCGTCCGCGAAGGGATTAGGGGCCTGTGGGCCTTGGTAGTAGTGAAAGATTAACCATAAGAAGGCTCTCGCTCTAGAGGCGGACGATAAGGGATGCGGGAGGAAGAGGTCCATGAAGTCTAGCGGGGTTTCGAAATGCGTCGTTCCGAGGAGCTAGGGAAGGATTGAATGAAGCGGAGTGAGCAGAAAGCGGAAACGGGACTATACCATGGAATATGATGACAGGACAAAGATCAGATTTACGACACTGGTCGTTGGGAGCTGTCCGGCAGCCTAGAGATAAATTTGTGTACGTGACCTGCGAGGCCATGAGAGAGAAGGTGTCAATTGCTTACGGCATTCTCGAGAATAGCATTAGGTGAGGTTGGGGGTGTGCCTCGTGCCTCGAAGGGTAAAAGGGCAGCCTTGAGACAGTTCTTGATCCTGGGAGCGTCTTGAAGGTTGCCATCTGTCTTTTGGAGGGAAGGCACGGGGTGGTAGCTCCTGAGCGCCGTTTTCATTTCAGGAAAAACTAAAAGGAGCGAAATGAATGGGTCGCCGCCGCAAAGTGAGAGAAAAAGATACGGACAGGCCATGGTGGTATTGATCCTTCCGACGTTGGTGAGAAGGGATATCTTTGCGAATTCTATCGCAAAAGCCGGGGTTTCGACCATCTTGTCCTTGAGGACCTTTGAGCACTTTGGGGAACTGTACAGTGCGTTGACGTAGAGATCGCAGAAATTAACGACAGGCCTGTCCGGTGCCTGATAGTCGACGAATGCTCTTGTCCTGTCCGAGAATATGTAGTAGAGGAAATCATATTGGATATCCTTTCGCCAGAGAGGCTCTGAATCGACACGTTTTATGGGCTGAGCCTTCCTGGCGACATACTGGGTGGTACTGAAAAGCGAAAGGGAAGAAGGATTCGATCAGGCTCTGAGTTGCACGGCGGGGGGTGGAAGAGGGTGGGGGGGACGTACGGGGTGCGCTGGTTTGGCTGCCAGACGTTGGTGTAGGTGGAATACTGGGGCTGGTCTGGGGACCGTGTGGAGGAGGAAGCCATGAGAGGGAAGGAGAGGGAGGGGGATTGGAGAAGGAGAAGAGTGAGATGAGGAACACGAGGCTTGCACGAACCGTGTCCATCAGATGAGAGTGATGGGCACGATGCACGAGGTTCTGACGGAGGCTTTTGTCCACGGGTCTCATCATCCTCCTCCTCGACCTATCCAGCCTCACACGCTAAAGTGCCGCTCAGACCGTCATGGACAAATTCGACGACGCGACAAAGGTGCGTGTTCCGACCCGACGCGTCTTCTCCAGCCCCCACCTCACCCCCCGCTCCAGCAAGAAATCTCCCAGTTCATCGAACAGGAACAGGCCCAGGCCCGCGTCCAGGAATCTATCCACAAAATGACTAGCATGTGTTGGGACAAGTACGTTCATCGAGATTTCCGCATTCCGTTCCCCCGTGATTGACGAAAAAACGAGGTGCGTGGCTGGCACACCTTCCACACGTTTCTCTCGCTCCGAAGAGTCCTGTCTCTCCCACTGCGTCGACCGCTTCCTCGACACCAGTCTCAAACTCGTCCAGCTCATCCAGGAACAAAGAAACGCGGCCGGCGGCCAATAGTCTTCAAGAATAGACCTTGCTTCACGTAATCCTCATGTCTTTATAATCCCTGCTCAGCCACAACTGCATCCGGAATGAGAAACATAAACGGCGCCAGCGCCTCCTATCTTCTCCGCAACCTGACCGGTATCACGACCTCTTTGGCCCCTCCTTCCGCAAACGAGCCCGTCTCCAGGTACCTGGCCATCATCGTATCTTTCTCCCGCCACAAGTTCCTTAGCCATCCATCAAACGCCTCCTTCTCGTCATCAGGCACCTCCGTCTCCACCGCCTCACCCTGCTTTTGCGGTAACACGTTGGGGTTCGACGCAGAGATGTCGCCTATCGGCACGTTGTGTGATACATCAAACACCCGGACATGCATGTGGACCGCGGGGGGAGGAATCCTGTCAAAGAAAATCGACCGCAGGGTGTAATACGACTGTCCGTACTTGAACTCGGGGATTCCTGTTTAAGCATCATATGTCAGCCACCAAAGCTCGGTCCGATCCCTCATTTCCCACACTCACCAGGGTACGCCACAGTAACGTCAATAACCTTGAGATTTGATATTCTTGGAGCCAAAGCCCGCAAACTGTGATGCAACCCCGTGGATCTCGGCATGAGGGTATGAGCCATATCTGGCTAGAAAACCGACCCCGAGAGATAAATTATCTGTCAAAGGCGATCACTTCGTCTTTATCTCGGTCACTCACAATCCCCATCTTGTCCGCGTACTTCTTGCTGATCGGTCGAGTGTTCGGGCTCACGAGGGTACCCTCAGGGTACAAGATAAACGTGAGGGGGATATCCTGCTCCTGGGCACGTTTCCCGAGCCAGGCAAGGCGGTTCGCGAGATACAGCCTATCGGACGCCCACGAACGTGCCAAGAAGATAAAGTTGTAGAATTGCATCCCCTGTGTAATTCAGATTCATCCCGTTTAGTTCATCGTCCTCAATTGTTGCCATGCCAAAACTCCGGCCACGGCGTTAATCCACAACTTTCACTCACCCACCCGACAATTGGAACCCACTTGAGGGACTTCTTCAGTACAATGTACACATCCCGGTGTGTGTTCATGAAGTACGTAAGACACCACGCATACCTGGATGAATTGTCGTTAGAATAAAACAAGGCGAAGCGCAAAAGGGGTGACATAGACTCACCACCAATCCGCATATATCTACGTTTTCCGCTGTTAGAGCGTTTAATGAGGAGTAAAGGTGGACTTTACCTGATGGTTGGCGATCAACACCGACTTTGCGGGAAGGTTCAGTGTTATGTTTCCCCGGGAATCCTTCTCGACCAGCTTCTCGAGTTCTTCCTCGGTGAATTTCCCCGGTCCTTTGGTCTCGAATGTGATCACCAAGTTTGTAGGTGCGAACCACGAACACATCAACACTGTGAACATGACGTAGCGAGTCGGTCAGCATCCATACGTAGTGTCAAACTGTCATCCCAAAGGATCGCGGGGAAGCCTAAGATACGCGGCTACGGCGCGTGTGGCCACTGATAACGTGTACGGAATGTGAAACCTCACCTAGAAGCATCCCAAACGCCCCCTTAGACTTCCTGATCCCACCATCGTACAATCTCTTCCCAAATGGAAACAAATGCAACACTCGCAACGGCAACAAGAACACGAACTGCGACACGTTGACCAACACACACCCGAGGTTAAACACGACACCAAAAGCGACCGCGTTCAAGAACTGCGCCCAACTTCTCCGAGGCCGCTCCGATATCGGCAAACGGTGCAAGTGGGCCAAATCCGAAGAGGGCGGCGGTATAGGAGAGGGGCTGTCTGCGAAGACTGTCATCCGTTGTGTTCTAGCTTTCGTCGTATGGGAAAGCGGCGTGGTCGTAGTCTGCGGGATAGTCGAATGTGGCGGATGGCGCTGAAGAGGCGTCTGGGTGATGGAGCGGCCGCGATGTGACTTGCAAGGAATCAAGTCGCCCGCTGTCCACGCAACCCATCCGGAAATGCGCCCAGATCGATCAACTGTGCGCTTACCGTCTTTAGGATGACCCGAGCGTGGATCGTTCTCTCGATGCCGAGCAGCCGTTGCGCTGATCGTGCCTTTTGCGGCTCTCCTTCAAGTTCAAGGACCCTCCAGTGACCAAACTGCAACAGATCGTAATTTTATCGTGCCTAATACCTAAGTGTACGGGACAGAAAGTAAGGAAGGAGTGATGCCGCCGTACTTGCAGAAAATTAATCGCGTCCGTTCGTCACGTTTTGGCTTTTGGGTTTGTGATCAGGAGAGGGCGAACACACGCTAACCCTGCGAGCCAAGTTCGGCGTACCTTCTTCGCACCTGAGGCTGTCGACTGTCCTTCCCAACAGACGGCCTGAGTAATCTTTGTGATCGATCGTCAATCCCTGCTGGGCAAACGCGGTATCTTGGAACCTGCCTGATCCAGCAGCTCTGTCCCGCGATTCTTTAGTCGCTCCTTCAGCACTACAGCAAACGGATCTTGTTCGTCGATGTCTCCCAGAATAGCCTTGAGGAGCGCACACAAGTTCATCGTCCAGGGAGAGGCCAACATGTACGATCCTTGAGTGACGAAAAATTAGAGCTACGTCGACAAGGAGCAGGGTTCGGAAAGCTCGCACTCCCTGTGGATCCCGCGCCGCGGAATAGACACGTCATAGCAAAGCACACAGAGGGAGCAACAGCCAGAGCAATGGGTTCCTCGTCGCAGAAGTAGTGGCGGGTGAAGATGAGCAATAGACTGTCCCGCAAGTAATCCCAAGTCTCCGATTCTACCAAGGCATCACGTTTCCGGTAACTCAGGGATACGACCACATAGTTAGCAAACGCGGCTAAACGGGATCGAATGGGTCAGTGAGACTATCGCGCCCAGGCAAACACGTACAAGCATCCAGTAGATTCTCAGGATCCGAGTCAAGAGAAGCAAGCCACACGTCAGCGCAATCAATGCCTTTATCCTTGCCAATTGACCCAGGAACCAGTGTCTCGAGAGCAGTCAAGGCATTCAAAATGTCTCTACCCAGAGTCACCACACTCGAATCTCTGGCGGCGATCTTCTTCCCAAGAGAGGAGACAAACGAAGGCATCATCTGCGGAGGAGACGTCCCTAATGCCCCAGCCTGCCAGAGGATCGTCAAGAGCATCAATAGCCGGCGAGTTCGCTCCACCACCTGTGTATCATCCCCAAGAGCCTCATTCGTAATCGATGACATGGCTAGGAATCGGTGAGCCGGAGGTCAAGGTACGTAAGGGCCAAGGAGACTAACCCAAGGCAAGCTTCATAACAAAATTCGATCTCATATCTTGTTTTATCAAATTCACCGTCGCTGCCAGTATCTGGCCCTCCGCGTTTGATATAGCTTCTATAATCATATCAAGGACTAGTCCATTGAGTCGCGCCAACCGAGTGATTCGTTCGATGACCCACCCTCGACGTCATTAATAGAAGGATACACCTCCACGAGGCATCTCATCATCTCCGCGTGGCTCGGGACAGGTGACTCGGTATACGATCTGAGGAGTAAGTTTGCGAGCCTCAGGGGTTTTCCAAACAACACCGTAATATCTTCCGCGGGTAGCGTGGAGGAGTTGGCGTACTCAAGGTATCGCCCCAACACCATCTAGTCGTCGTCCAGATTGATGAAAAATTACGGAGGGGAGGAATTTACCGTGAGAACGATCGAAAACTGGACTCTGCACTTATCCAGGGCGTCCTTAATCTCGAAATCCCATTCTGGAGTGTCTATTGGTGGTAAGTGGTGAATCCAGGTTGCCGTCTGGGTTCTGTAAGGTCTCTCGGAACGGGAGGGGTCTGGACTCACTTACCCAAATCAAGATCGACTCTATCCCTGCAATTCTACCATCACTCCATTGCGTCCAGGCCCAGAAGATGGCCTTGCTGAAAGATACCAAGATCCTCTGGGGCACATCAAGCTCCACCAATGGGATTATATGGGAGATCCCGAATGTAGATGATGAGGGATGAAAAATATTTTGAACGTGTCTCAGAAGGACTGCGGCCCGGTGTGGGCGGAATTGCGAATCCGTCTCTGTCTCGACAACCTGTAGAGAGCGTAAGGAAAGGACCGTTGAAATGCAAAGACTGTGATACCCCAAGAAGAGACAAAACCATCGCCTGTGTTAACCTTGCCTGTGTCTTGGACAACGGAGATATATCTCCCGAGTCTTCCTGAGGTGAGGACGACAATTGCTGAATATACGCGTCCAAAGCGGACTGCAGAATCGAACTGTGAGGACCATCAGACCAAGTTCAACGAACCACAAGCGTCCGTACCGTTCCTCCTCTAGTAAGTCGGGTATTCGAGATCCTACGGGACGCAAAACATACACCACAAAGGCGAGGCGAAGGGATATCCTGCACGCGGCGGGAGAAGCGTCCTCGGAAGCGAACCAGCCTGTCGTTTCTAACCAGGATACTATGTGCAAGTTCCAGCAAGCGCCAAATTGCGCCGACTAATCAAGGTTACCTGGTAGTTGAGTGGCAGCTCTGAGCATATCATCCTCCCTCTGCTTTTGAAGGCTAGGAAGGTGAGTAAAGAAGCAATCCGGATGATCAACCAGAGCGGAGATCCGGGCAAGCACAACGTCGACCCAACAGATTACCAAGGGGGACGAACAGCCGGCTGGCACATGCCGCGCCGCAACCGTACGGAATACCGCTCGGTACTCAAACAATAACGACATAAAGGATTGATTGGCTGCGGACCGCGAGCTCTTAGTGTGATTCGGTTCCACTTTTCCCGCCACGCACCTATAAGGGAGAGCGTTTTGAGAGCTTGATCCACTCCCATCGATAATTTTGTTGAAGAGAAATCGTCCAAAAACGCAAAGATCGCGCCTGCTGCGCCTTCTATCGACCGATGAAACCTGTCGTCCTGTAACACGGAACCCTATCAGATCACACGATGAGGTGAAGACCTAGCACCAGTACCATCAGAACCTCCTGGACAGGAATCGATCTAAGGGTGGTTATCGCATCCGCGATCCTCCCCACCAAGTCGTGACCTGAATATTCTGGCATCGTATGGGGAAGCTGTAACGCGAACTCGGTCGCGTCCCATTTCTTCAAATCGCTCTCGGGCTCAGATTCAGTATCGCTGTCGTACATCGAGGTTTCGAGAAGGGTTCGTGACAATCCGTGTGACAAGCGCGAATGTGACAATAATACATGGGGTGATTGGGACTTGTTCGAAGAAAAATACACGATGCAAGTGAGAGCACATATTCTGCAGGGGATACACCAGGAAGTCGATAGATAATCAATCCCCGCGAGTGGGATCACATAGATGCTGAATGCAGAATCGGGTTGTTAGATAGACATCACTGGAGAAACTAGCACCGTGGCACGCACGTTGAGCTTGACCGCGTGGTCGTGTCTCCTCTGCGTTCTGCATTTGTACCCGTACCAGCAATCTTCGAGCTGTGGTCCATCTGGGCGAAAGGTCCGATTACTACCAGACACCAAGGGACGATCAATGAGAAGACCCACGTTGCGCCTTGAGTTCTCGCAGGGAATTCAGAGTACGACGCCCCATGAGCGTCAGTATGCATTCCTTACACATGGTTTTACCCTCAGACCAGTCTGGTACCCCCGGGGACACGTAGAGATCGACAAAGGATGTGTACATCCAGGGAGTGCTCAAAATCGACCCGATTTCCACTCCGTTCCAATCGAGGTGTCCCGGCAGGGTCCTAATCGCCTCGTTTCGTGAGACAACGCATGGAAGGAGGTGCCAGTCTGGGACACGAAAGGTCAGCAATCTGCCTGCAATGTTTCACGGGAGCACGAACTCGAGGAAGACCACAGTTGAGTACTCAGATAAGGGGTGTGACACTCATCGCAACACTCTTCGGCATCTTCAATCCCGTTGTCCAGGATCACATTCTTACCCAGACCTGGGACCCAGTTGGTGTCCATCCAGGATGTATCGTAGTTTTTCTCCAGAAGGTAGCCAATGAGCCCTGGCCAGTTATTGTCGGGATAAGTATGATCCCAGTTGGGCTGCTCCACCGGGAGGTTTTTCGGCTCGTCGAAGGACCGGAGGGACCGGAGGAGTTCCGCGGGGGTAGAGGGACTATCCCATGGCATGGTATCTGGTGGAGGTTGAGTATCCACGGATGTAGCATAAACAAAGTAAACGACACACGGGTCTGCATCCAAGGGTGTCCCGCCACAGCATTCTGTGTCCAGCTAGACACGAGCGCCATGAAGTTGTGAACTTGCCACATCTCCGCCACCTCGTCATCGGAAAATTCGCGGAAAAACTTTCTTCGCAGGCCTTGGGACTTTTCAAGATACATACTTGGAGCATCCGTGTCCCCATCGTTGTCGTCGTCGTCATCACTGTCGTCTGTGTCATCCTCGTCCCGGTCGTCCGGCCTTTCCCCAGCTTTTCGCAGATAACAACCCGGGAAAAGTTCGTTCAGAAGCCACTGTCGGTAGAGTGCCCGCCGGAATCGCAGGGATTCACGTGGGCTCAGAAACGACTGGGTCCCGGTCTTCCCGTCCTTGTGTCTGTTTCCGAAGCAACTGTCAGCACACCCACAGATGAATGGAAAGTAAAACACACGTGGTACTGAAGAACAGCTCTAGTTCCGTCACAACCCTGTCATTCTTGGCCAACGCTGCGACATATGGGGCCACCACCGGGACTTCATTATGGGAGAACTTTCTCTCCAAGGGGAAGTCTCCGACGTAGTCCTCTCTGGATGCCAGGTATTCATCTCTGTTGAAGTGTAAGAGGCGAAGGGCGCAAGGTAGCAGCTCAAAACCGATATGAGTTCTGGCCACTGAAGTGAGGATGGAATTCGGATGGGCCTGGAAAACCCCGTGGAAGGACTTGGAAACCAGAATGGTTGAAAGTAGCGTCGCAAAATCGGGCAACGACGTGAACACGCAGTCGATGATATCTGGGCTGAGAGGAGCGACCATGATTGGAAGTAGTGTAGGGTGGATGCGGGTTCGTTATTTTATAGCAACATGGCCCCTGTGATTCATGAATGCGGTTGCCTCGATGGTTGACTCGATCACTCTAGTCACCTTGCTCCTCTCGTTCATAACCGAGTCAGCCGAACAGCTGATGAAGGTCAAGATCAAGTCATGGCACGCAATCGCTCAATGGCGATGGGACACCGGAAACACTGACCACGATGAGGGGGACGGTGAAGGTGATGTTTGTGGCATTTGTCGCGTACCCTACGAAGGCTGCTGTCCCACGTGCAAGGTTCCGGGTGACGATTGTCCTCTCAGTGAGTGCACACGCGTTCATTTGCCATTTTCCCTCATCAACGGTCGCGCAGTATGGGGTGAATGTAGCCACGTTTTTCATATGCACTGTCTCCTCAAGTGGATCGGAACACCTGCCTCGAAACAACAATGTCCTATGGATCGTCGTACGTGGGGTACGTTCTCGCTCGTGGAACAAACGACCCGGATTACTAAACCCACGCTAGTCACCGCTGAGAGAAAGGTTCCTCAAGGGCAACAAGGACAGTGAGGTCTCGGTGTAGAATTTTGTATTGCAGGTTTTGTGTTATGACTTCCCCCGAATAAACATCGACATGTTATCAGATGTCTGCAGCTCCTGTTCATCCTTTGAGAGTAACGATTCGAACGTGTCATGAGATTCTTCCGACTGTAGGACCATATCAGTGGGCAAGTCCGACCGAACCAAAGAGTCCGTACCGTGCCATCGTGATATACGAGTTCCTCCCAGGGATCGTCCTCTTCTGCGCGGATGTGGGACAACAATTCTCGTCTTTGGATGGAGAGCCCTCCCAGTACATTTTTCTCATCTGGCATAGATTTTCGGACAGAAACCTGTACTTCCTTTGCCTGTGGCTCAGGTTTCTCTTTCTTGATCACGTCAACTTCATCGGGGTCTTGGGGAGGACCATCGTCCTCCGAGCCGGATTCTTCACCTCCACGCCCTCCTTTCTTCCCAGAGAGGTGGTCCATATAGGTCAGCGTCGGGCGAAGCTGGTGCGTCTCGGCAATAGGGTGCAGAGACAACCTTCCTTAAAAATTATTGAGTGTATTACAAATGACAGTGAAGAAGCGCATACCGTTCCTAACGACTCCCAGCATGTACGTCCCTGCGCGGGGAATTTCCTCACTGCTCATCCTGACTTCGCTCAAACGTGGTTGTTCCCCTTCCCTCTGCTTCACCTTTGACTCCTGATTTTTCTCCTTGTCATCCTCCAGTCTTGCGGCACCTAAGATCGCGGCCCGTTCCTTATTCCAGACCTCAGGGCGAGTGTCTGCAGGAACGTGGACCTCCATTTTCCGGACGTTAGGCTTTATTCGAGCCCTGATCCGCTTTCCGCTCGCAGCGGCAGAAGGAGGGACTTCCAGAGGGCGTGTCAGGAGCGGGAACTGGAGGACAAGGACGTCGGGAGCGAGAGTGTTGGCGTAGTGGATGGGCATCACACCCACCACCTCGTCGTCTCCATCCATGGAAGCGTGTGAAAAAACCCAATCCAATCATGGCCGATAAGACCATCCTGCTCCTCAACCCGAACTCGTCTACATCTGTGACACAGATACTGCAGGAGAGATTGTCGTCATATGCGACACCGGGGATTCGTCTCAGGTTCGCCAATCCACCCGCGGGGCCACCCTCGATCGATGATCCGATAACATCTGTTCTCTCCGCTGCGGCCGCCTGGAAGTTTTTGGAAGACGAAGGGGTACTGAGCGATGAGTCTATCGCCAGTATCATCGTGTGCTGTTGTCAGTCATAAGATTTTCGATTCTGTGCTCGACGAAACGAACCCCAGCTAGTCAGTGATCATCCTCTCGCCGACATGCTACGGCACCACTACTCCGGTTCCATCTACGTGTGCCATATCTTAGAATCCTCGGTTCTATCCTCCGTCGGGTCCCGCAAACCGTTCGGCATTCTCACTACGGGGCCATATTGGAAAGAGCCGTTAACGGAGGCCACAAGGCGGATCGTGCCCGACAACGCTCACGAGCTCTTCCTCGGAGTATGGTGTTCTGGAGTAGGAGTTCTCCAGCTCGGTTCGGATGGGCGTGATCACGATCGTCAGGTCGAGAGATGTGCGGCCGAAATGGTGGAGAAAGGAGCACAAATAATCATACTTGGATGTGCTGGTGCGCCCTGACACTCCTCGACAGAGATGGGACGACGGTGATTCAATCTGACTTCCTGTAGCAATGTCGAGAATGGAAGCGGTTATTCAGAAAGGGATCTCAGATGCGGGGTTGCCGGCGGTACTCGTGACCGACGGTGCTGTGGAAGGACTCAGATTCGCCTTGCGTAGAATCGACCAGTCGTCAAACACACGGTAGGACGGATTTGCATGAGAGGATGAGCACTCGTGGGAATATTACTATTTAGCGCCGTACTTAGCCAATGGCACCCTCCAACATTTGTCAGTTCCCTGACCCCGTCATCTGCTTTTCGGCGCGCGCGATGTCGACCCTCCTTCGCTGTCGAGCCGGCAAGGTTCTTGTTGCGCGAAGGTACTTGGCAACTCATGCACCCCTCAAGGAGAAGGACTGTACTTCCATCACTCCGCCGTACCATGCACTTCAAGAGAAGCTCGCGCTGGTCCGCAAACTCTTGGACAACCGGCCGTTGACATTGGCGGAAAAGATCTTGTACAGTCATCTGGCCGACCCTGAAAAGACGATCAGCGGTAGAGGACTCAAGCGGGGGGAGACATATCTTCTTCTCCATCCACAGGTGTGTGGCTGCTCTGTCCATCAACCCGGCTCAGGTTGTGATCTTGATTGATCGAAAGAGGGTGGCCATGCAAGACGCAAGTGCACAGTACGCGTTTTTACCCCGGTTTTCAGATGACAGTTTACTGATCAATGGGGTATTTCTCAGAATGGCTCTGTAAACCTCCGTCCTCGTGTCAACATCGTCTCAACTCGCTGACCCGAATCGGCAGGTTGCAATTCATGAGTGCTGGCCTTTCCAAGTGTGCTGTACCAGTCAGCATACACTGCGACCATCTGATCCAGGCGTCAAGTGGCGCACATGCCGACCTCGAGGTGACCACGTTCTGCTGGACCCCGTGAAACGCTTCTGATCTACGGAACAGAGCGCCATCATCTCCAACAAGGAGGTGTTCGACTTCCTGGAAAGTGCAGCCAAGAAGTATGGGATTGAGTTCTGGAAACCTGGCTCCGGAATCATCCACCAGATTGTCCTGGAAAACTATGCCGCTCCGGGGATGTTGATGTGCGTGTCAGTTTCTTATCATGATGTCACAGCGAGATGACACAGCCATTTTTAGGCTTGGAACCGACTCACATACACCCAACGCTTCTGGTTTGGGTATGTTAGCCATTGGGGTTGGTGGGGCGGACGCTGTCGACGCGATGACCGGAACGCCTTGGGAGCTCAAGGCTCCGAATGTCGTCGGTGGGTTTGGTGAAGACGTCGTTTTATAGCTTTTCATCTTACCGCCACACAGGAATCAAACTAACGGGTGATCTCAACGGATGGGCCACAACCAAGGATTTGATCCTGTATCTCACCGGGAAGCTGACGGTTAAGGTAAGAAACACGCGATCCCGGCAGGACGCGATCTTACCGTCTTCCAGGGAGGAACTGGCCGCATCCTTGAATACTTCGGTCCTGGGGTCTTCAACCAATCGTGTACCGGTAAGTTCGACGCATTCGGGCACACTCAGCGTGCTTGAGCGAAAACTTTCAGGACTGGCAACTATCTCCAACATGGGTGCGGAAGTTGGTGCCACCACGTCGACCTTCCCGTACACCCCGAACATGCGCGCGTATCTGCATGCCACGGGGCGTGCCCCCGTCGCCCATGCCGCGGACCAGGCGGCCACGAATGGTTTCTTAGCGGCAGATGAAGGTGTCGAATACGACGAAGTCATCGAGATTGTAATCTTCCGTTTTCTTTTGGGCCGTTCTTGTGGTTAACGGCCTGCCAGGATCTCTCCAAAGTGGAGCCTACGATCAACGGCCCCTTCTCACCTGATTTGGCTACTCCTCTGTCCAAATTCGCCTCATTCGTTAAAGAGAACGGATGGAGCGACGAGTTATCTGCTGGCCTTATCGGCTCCTGTACAAACAGCTCCTACGAAGACATGGTAATTTGGACTCGTTCAGGACCCGAGCGTTGCTGACTTTCTATCAGACACGCGTTGCGAACTTGGCTCAACAGGCGAAGGATGCCGGGTTAAAGATGCAGGTAACACGATGGTGTTGCTGTTGTTTAGCGATCTTGATTTTGTTTCTAGGTCCCCTTCCTCTGCACTCCGGGGTCCGAACAGATCAGGGCGACGATCGAGCGAGACAAAGTTACCGAACTCCTTGAGGAAACCGGCGCAACAGTGTTAGCCAACGCATGTGGTCCATGCATCGGACAGGTTCGCGAAACATCCTAGTAATCTGGCAATTGCTGACTCCAATCCAGTGGAAACGTGATGACAAGAAGGGGGAAGAGAATGGCAAGTCTTTAGCATACCCGCTTGATCATGCACTGAACCCTTGGCAGCCATCCTCACCTCCTTCAACCGGAATTTCCGCTCCAGAAACGATGGGAATGTCAAGACCATGAACTTCCTCGCTTCCCCTACCATCGTTACCGCCATTAGCTATGCTGGAAAGCTCTCCTTCAACCCCATGACGGATTCCCTTGCAACGCCGTCGGGCGAACCGTTCAAATTCCAGCCACCGGCAGGGAAGGACTTGCCATCGGCGGGTTTCACTCCGGGTGATGTAACCTATTACCCAAAGCCGATGCCTGAACCCCAACCAGAGACCGATGTCGTGATCCGGCCTGACTCTCAGCGTCTGGAAATCCTCCAGCCTTTCGAGAGCCACTTCGGGCCTCACAACCCCCGGGGGCTCGAGTTACCACCGTTGAAGGTTCTAATGCGGGTGCGAGGAAAGTGCACGACCGACCATATCTCCGCCGCTGTGAGTCTGTCCCGCCCAACTGCGTAAAAATACCCACCAATCGTATCTCTAGGGGAAATGGCTGAAATACAAAGGACACATCACTAACATCTCTGAGAACCTGCGTAAGCCAAGGTTTCCCTGTTCTTCCTGTTTGCATCTGACCCTCCTTTTCCAGTGATTACTGTATGTACTTACCGCTTTACCTCCTGACTGGGGCCAATTTAACTGGAGCCAAGGCCATCAATGACGAAGGTGGGGATATGAACGTCGCCTTCGATCGCGATCACGATGCCTCACAACCCGAACAAGATACGATACCCGGCGTTGCGAAGCGATTCAAAGCTAGGGGACAACCATGGACGCTGGTCGTCGATGAGAATTACGGCGAAGGTAGTGCGCGTGAACACGCGGCCCTGCAGCCCAGGTTTTACGGTACCTGTCGTCATGAACTCGAGGATCCTCGCGTTGGTTACTGATCTCTTCCCACAGGGTGCGCAATGATAGTCGCCCGGTCTTTCGCGCGTATCCATGAAACCAACCTCAAAGTAAGAGTGGATTACTGAATACTGTTCATTTTCGGCGTGCTGACGGTGGGAATAGAAACAAGGGGTTTTGCCCCTAT
>Ga0307511_10001010_pt1 | contig 29918 bp, 18 predicted proteins | sample 13_EM_MG_FD_200266 | JGI IMG/M metagenome (GOLD analysis project Ga0307511, IMG submission 200266) | Populus trichocarpa ectomycorrhiza microbial communities from riparian zone in the Pacific Northwest, United States - 13_EM | ecosystem: Host-associated > Plants > Roots > Unclassified | place... | reverse complement strand
TTTTTCTATTTATCCGTAGTGCTCCATAGTCCCGTATCTCTCAATAATTCCGAATATATGAGATAATTATATTAAAATATTGTTGTAGCCGTTAGATTGATGGGTGGGCTGGGCCCATTGATGAATGGGCCGGCCATTAGCGCGATTGATGGGTGGGCCGGCCCAACCACCTTTAGCGGCCCATTGATGAATGGGCCGTATTGACGTATGGGTCAGAACACCAGAGGCCCCTATTGCCATATTTTGGCCCAATGGACTTACCGATTTACCCATTGTAAGGTATCTACGTAAGGAGGCAATATACATACAGCACGCTACGAACACCCTTTTACACCTCTGTAGGCCTTGTATAAAAGCGTTGTGCATCACGACACCGTTCCTAGAACAGCTTCATGCGCCAGATACTTTTTAAGTAGACGGAGTAGTGGACCTTGAAACTCCCAAATTAAAAACTATTGTTGAGTAGGCATAATTATATTGGCAGCTGCTGGCAGCTTTTAGGCCCGGTACCTGGGCATATTAGGTACCGTAGCATCCTCATCTCTCCCTTGTCCCAAATCTCTTTAACTCCAGCCATCTCAGTGGAGGGTACACCAACGCCGCCCAAGCAAATCCGACATAATTTCCCATCTATCACACACACACATGCTCCATTAGCTCCTGTATATCTCAGGCTACAAAAGACTTTGGAATTTGTTGGAGAACATACATCGGCCCCATACTCCCCCACCCCCTTTGCAAAAGGCCCAATATACCACACCTGCGCCATGCACAAAATCGCCCCTACCCATCCTACCAGAAACGCAATCACCGCCGCACCCCCGAGAGGCAACTTTGTCCGATCATTCCAATTCTCCAAATTGAACTTCACCATCCCCATTCCCTTATAGAAGATTAGATGCTCTTCGAGCATAATCGCAACCCAGATAGTAACCCAATACCCCATCAACGCCAGAAAATTTGTAAATATCGTTGCTAGGCTCTCCCTTCCTACGATCCCGCAGATGGTGTATATGATCACGCCCAACGTGTTCCAGGCGAACCGCGGAACGTAGTAACACCATTGCCCGAGTACTTGGAAGTCAACCCCAGCAACATAGGTGGGAGCGGTCATGTTGGCTACGAGCCCCAGGGCGACAATGACGCTGCAAAAGTTGCCAAAACTGCCGAGAGGTGAGTATCCTGCTACAATCAAGGCTCCCTGTGAGGTATCGAGGGCGGATAACCAGTCTTCGTCCGTAGTAACCCCGGTAGCGAGTCCAATCCCCAGTATAAATGCGAATGTAAAACTTAGAGATAGGCCAATCATCGTTACGCAGAAAACCTTGGCTTTCGAAGTGTTTTCGGGGTAATAAACGAAGAAATCCGATGCGCCGCCAGCGTAGGTGATCGCTGCCGAAAGACAGAGAGAGAAGAAGGAGATCCTATTCCCCGTGAGGGTTCTTGAGTCCACAGCCTCATACAGCTCAGATGAAAGGTTGAATTTTGGCCCGGCAACCCCAGCAAGAATACATAGTACCACTATCTGCGGTATCCAGGAATACCGCTCATACCAGTGGAAGATGGAGTATCCAAATGTCGTAATCGCCCAGGTGATCACACTGACTATAACAATTCCAACAACGACACTCATTGAGTTGTCCATGCTTACCGCACTCAGGATCTGCCCTGCAATAACTGCGTCGATAAGACAATATCCCAATGCCACAATGATATTCAACACGACAACCAATTTTGCCCCCCACCATCCCATCGAATATCTAGCCAACACCATTGCTCTAAGCCCCGAAGAAGGGCCAAAAGTGGAGATGTATGCTACGGGAAGACATCCGATGAGCATGCCGAAAACCGATAGTAGGCTAGAGTCGAGGAAAGAGAGGCCGAAGACTGAGGGGCCGAGCATCCCAAGGGTGAGGTTATTTGCGGCAAGATTAATGCCGAACCACAGGAGGGAAATTTGTCCCAGGGACGCTTGTGGCGAGTTTGGAGCATGGCGCTCATAGGGGAGGACACGTTGAATACCCCGACCTTCGAGATTATATTTGATGAGGGTGGATTCCCAGCGCTGTAAGAGGGTCTTATTGCTCGTAGGTGGGGTAAGAACATTGGCTTGATCTTCATGAGCCGAAGCCCGAGAGTCGCCATCTTTCTCCATATCTTGATCCATTGCGATGATCAACTACCTCTAACTGCGTCAGCACCTGTAAACTCGATAGAGAATAGGATAATGGAAGCAAGGAGAGGGGCAAGCATGATCCTTCCGCTAGAATTATCTAGATCAAGTTCAACCGTATAATCTCAGCCCGTTGTCTAATATTTAGTCACGTTTCTCTGTTGACAGACACAGACAATCATATCAAGACAACGGGCACCGGTGCATGCTTGAGTTTACCTGGGTACCAAGTACCTTGGAGGACATTGACTTGATCTATAGACGATATATTCTTTGCCGGTTGGAGTCATGGTAATTCCCAGAGCTGGAGGACCAGTATGGACTTATATGATGAAATCGTATAGTACTGTGTGCAATGTTGCTGGAAAAGTGGGGAAATACGATATAATGGGTCGGAAGCTTAAGCTCAACGGGTACCGGTGGGGGAACTACCTTAATCAGAGAATTGACGCAGGAGTATATGCAAAAAAGGTGATCCCAATGTTCTGGGAGGTGGGATTTCTGATAACAAAATTTTCTTTTTCCGACGAACTTAAGATGGTTTCAATCCCCTGCAGGGATCGATAACCGCTGTCTCGCACCGTACCAGACAGACTAAGGCATCAGGAGCGAGCGAGGAACATAAACTCTTGCGATTTTGCGATATAATCAATTATGCTAACCACCTATATATCAGAGCAGAAATCCACGAATACAATACCGGTATAAGGGGTATTCAAGTTAGAAGCCTGCGAATATTTGTTTGAAATTTTCGATTTTAATGGTAAACCGTGTTTGCGGAATTATCTCTCAGACAGCAATATAACCCCCCATTCTTAAGCTATGATTAGATGACTTTGATCTCTCATTGAAGCTCTACAATATCTGTAAGTAAAAGACCTAGGCCTAGGATCCACCACTTACCACTTCATCGCGGTGGACTCATACATTAGCCTCTTAAATATTTACGTATCCTTCTCACCAACGGAGTATCTAGTGTATATTGTGCATGGGTTGTACAAGGGAGGGGAATGGTTTGGTACCACAAGAGTCGTGCTTGACTTCTCTATTCTAGAAAATTATCCTGCCTGTTATGATCATGGAACTGAGTCCTTATTCGCATTTTTTACGGTAGTTAAAGCATTCCGGAACCTTTAATGTAGGAGTTTGCGAAATGGAGTTACTCTTGGCAGTACAACTCATTTTGGGGTTATAAGCAAAGGCACTTGAGATATGTAAAATTGATGATATACCTCTCGCCAGACTGCTTCCAAGTTTTCCATCTCTGAATCCAAAATAAATCTAGAGCGCTGACGCACATGATGCTTGTGCTCGTGTCTAGACGTTTTTGATATCTTACAGTAGCCTCGCAAACTCTTATTGATTAGTATCTCGGGCTTGGCACCGAAAACCGGCCCTCATCCACAGACCACAGAACGAATCTAATGACACAATCGGTCAAGTTCAGATTCTAAACCAGGCCATGGAAATGATGTGTATGCTTAAGAATCTGATAAAGCTAGTCATATGTAACTATGGTACCGTACCCTTTTCAGTTGAAGCACGCCAGGAAGAAAAGCATACCTTCGTGAACTCCGTCGCCAGAGAAACAAAACCAAAACACAACCTCCTTCGACGGCCCGTAACCACCTTGTACCTGAATATGTCAACTAGCTAGGAGCTTGGGTAGCCTCACAAACAACCTGAATGTATGTTACCCTAAATATATAGTATACTAGTAGCAGACCGGCGATTTCAGGCCCCTTTTCTTTTTACAAATGGAAAGTTACAACTTTAGCGTGCCATGCAAATTTTACTTCTTATCAAACTCTTGAACCATCTACATCAAAAATCAGTCCTGCTTTCCATACATCACCACATTAATGCATTATCATACGATATATATACCTATATATCATGTATTCAGTTAGCCTCGAGCTGGACTGATGGCAGCTCTAGGGTTACTATTCCGTTTTTAGTATGGGCACGTGCCCTCATTTTTTCCCTTTTTTATTTTCCCCCCCCCTTTTTAGAGTAATTCGGTGCACGTGAGTGTTAGGGAAAGAGTTACCCTGAGCAAAGCTCTAGGGCTACTCTTTATTTGGGGGTAGTACTAGTAGGAAGATATGCTACTGAACCCTTAAAGTTCCTTATCATAACTATAGCGGGTAAGCTTATGTAGGTTGTCATGCCATAATTCTCGTCTCTTTGGAAATACCAGCTCCGTAACTATATATGCCTACTGGTAAGCAGGTTGGACTCCAGTGCAGTGAGAGTCTATGGCCCCTAGTAAGGGGACATGATACCAGTACATCAAAGTACTAAACTCAATGCATCAGGTACCAGATGGACCCGAACCCGGATTTCTTCTGCAACGGCAATAAGGGTGTAAATCATCCCTATTTCACGGCATAACCCTAGCCCTTAAAGCCCCAAAACCACCAATTCCGCAGCGCCGGAAACCAAGGGGTGTGCTACTGAACTACAAGGGATTATACCTCGTTTTGCTCATAATCAACATTCGGCATACCAGAGTATTTGTTGTTTGAATTTAAGAAAATAAAACCTAATCACATACAGAAGATAATTGATAGAATTAAATTAAGTAATGGATGATCTTCTGATACACATTATACAAGTTTTGCCATCTAGTTTTCCCAAAAACTCAGCCTAGCAGTAAGCATCCCACTATCAAGCATTAAGTCAAGGGGCATAGAGGCCCTAGGGCCTTCCTGAGATGGCCCTAGGGCCTTCCTGAGATGGCACTATTCTCTTGTACAGAGGTTGATATAACCCAGGGCCTCCAACTATTGGTTTTACCAGCTACAGTAAACCAATTATGGCTTGTTGAGGTTACTTTTAGCCGTTTTTGCACAAACATTAAACACTAAGGTGTTTATCCAATTACGGCCACCTTCAATAGCAGTAAATTAGACAGAAGTAAATCAGATGGAGAAATGAGATCGAGGAGCCAACTAATAATTGAGCTTGTCTTGCCTTAGGCTAGCCAACAAAATAAACAGCAACTTATAAATACTGTGATTTAGCCTTACTAAGATATAGAGCTGATTCGATGAGCAAAACTCATCAGGCTTGGTAAGAGAAAATTGCAACCCTTCAAGTATATAGAATTGTAATCCTTGCCCCCACGGCGTGCTCCAAGCTTACCCCTCTGCAAGATCCTTTTGGGAGCCACGCGGCCGCTCCCAGTACATTGGCTTCGATGCATCGCGGTAATTGCCGTTGTGGATCTGAAGCAAGTGACTCTCGAGCCCGTCTCTGGGATGTCCATGCTGATACAGAATTTGTGATCCGAATCCTCCATTTTTCAAGAACCCAATGCCCTTCTACTGCCAATGATGTTAAAATCTCAAGATGATAGGCAATAACTTCAATCTCTCCCTTTGACTTAACCGCAACCTGAAACATAACACTCATCTTGCCCCTCATTCTATGAAGTATCTGGGATTCAATTTCAGGTGTCAATGGTCTATGGATACTCTTGTTGAATCCTGCTTTAACGTATAAACCTCTCATAATCGGCACACGCAGACCTGGCCACCTGGATTACTATTGCCAGCGCGCGCAACAGAGTTCCGACCGGCTACCCTAGGGATGTCAATCCCAAAGCTACTAGTAATTACCCTGAGCTAATTCCCCTTCGCAACGTTTGGCACTCATGACCACTTCTAGAATCCAACCACGCTTACTCCAGAACCTGATAGACAAGATATATAGGATTTCTATCAACTTACTCTCCGGTCCTAGCCCTAATCAGATTGACTATTCGGTTCCTAGAACCTCCACCTCTCCCCCCCAATGAGGTAGATCCAGGAGGGGGAGAACGACGAACCATAGGAGGCCGTGGAAGAGTTATTCAGTTATATTCACAGAGAAATGAGTGGTCAAGGTTAGGGAACATCCTTCTCCTATAAGCCAGACGTTGCTTTGTCCCGCGCTACTACTAATTTTGTTTCATTTGCCAGTCGCTGCTCCTAACGTTCAGTTATTTTCTTCGTGTATATAGGCGCCGGCAGCAGCAAAATTAACTTGGAGGCCGTCTGAACCCAGGGGGCTTCCGCTGGCTCATCATGGCTCCCCTAATGGGGCCGCATATGAGTAAATGAGTCTATAAAAAAAATTAAAAAATTAATCTCCCCCTCAATCCTACCTATACGAGACTATGACGAAGCTTGATGTGCCCCTCGAAAAACTCTACAAATATATGTAGACAGAAATGCCCTAAGCTATGTCAATAAGCATGGATTAGATCCTCTCAACTGGTATATCTCCAGGAGCGCCCCGCCGCCTAGGGACTAGACCCTCGCCTATCCTCGAGCTCGGAACCGCTACGTTTATACCTTCTCCCAGTCCCAACCACAGTGCGGCTTGGGGTGCCCTAGGTTCAAGAGTTGCTCTCACAATCTGATAAGAGCCAAATAGCCTAGAGCTCCGAATCCACTGCAAACGTGTTCCAGGCCTTGCTTCCATCAGATTGTCTGCCTAGTTTCTAACTCCCTCCTCCCGTTTCCCCGTTGGGACCGATTCTTTGATACTCCAAGAAATAAGGGAAGTAGATATTAGTAAACATGAACCAATGAAGATGGGGAGTTAACTGGTCATACCCAGGAAATCCTCCTTTTACACCGCTCATAGATTATGCTTTGTGTTTGCCTCTTTGCGCAAGTATTTTATCATTAACTCTACATAGTAAAGGGGAAAAAAGGTAACTTGCAGAGGAAGTGAAGCAGCTAGTAAAGACTTATATGACCGTGAGATACATACCCAGGTAACAAGAATACTGGTGGCTATCTTAAGTAATATTCCTTTCAAATAACACTAGAGTAATCATAAAAAAGTTCCGCAAAGCACAAGAAGGGAATAAGGCATAAAAAGGTATCATTAACTGAGACCATGTAAAAGCAAGCAGCACTCTTAGTAGTGCTAATGAACACTTATATCTTTTAAAGCAAAAAAAGGCTAAGTCCCAGCGTTCTCCGAGCCTACGCTTTCTAAAATAGCCCCCTTAATGAGGCCACATATGAGTACTGAGTATATAGAAATATATAAAAAATGACGCTTTCGAAACTGCCCACCCCGGATGCTAGACACCCCCTAGCCCTAGGAGCCGTACATCCCTTTTCTCAGTAACTCATGTTGAGTAGTTCTACGGTCTGAGATATTCTGAGGCCGAGATAAGAAGAGCCTGCGATTGATAACTACGCATAGCCATACTCTACGAAGGCGAATCTCCAGATCAGGGTAACACTATGTACATACCCTGCGGCTGATCTCCAATTACATACCTCCGTCATATCGCATCAGAGCAATAACCTTAGGGCATGTTATGCCTTGCCTTTTCAGATACACAGAAGAATTACCGGACTTGCCCATCCCCAAAGAGACATACACAAAACCACAGAACATGCACAAAAAGGGAAAAGGAAAAAAAGGAAGCACGAAATATATACAAGCCTCGAGTTACCCTCAAATACTCGAACCCGAAACAAAATATTACATGCACAGTGGGCGTTTTTACCGTGTGGAGACTCCCATAACCTCGGCGCGGACCACACAAGAACTCACACCTATATATATGATTTATATATACTTGCGCTTGCCAGCCACAGCTGTAGATGCAATCCCCATGGAAAGGGCAAGGCGGTCCATGTTTAAACAGATATAGTCAACACTGCCTGCTCATCCCTCAGCTAAAGCCCTCCCACTATGAGGAGCAATCAGGAAGAGATTAACTAATGTCATGATCATTGGCTTGAAAGGTGAGCACAGAAAAGCATCCGGAGGAGGTAGGCGTGAATCCTCGTATCAGAAAGCCATACAGAACCAATAGCTCCCCGCCTGTAGACCCACACCTTCCCTATGCCAGTCCAAACAATGCGAATTACTCCTGCCGCTTCTGTCTGATACATCACTTCCACCTGCCTAATTCTATTACGGGTCAGCGGGGTCATTTAAAGTCAGCGAATCAGCCTCCATAACTTTCCGACTATAAGTGCTTAGACAACATAAAATAGTCGCCGTATATCCCAAAGCCTTAACGTGTGAGTATGAGTTTTCGATTTTCGATGCTAATTTAAAAAGTAACATCCACATTGTGGTTTAGCACTTGTGAACATACGAGCCGCTCCGTACCGGTAAGCCACAGTCGCGAAGCCACGCACCCCGATCGCATTTATTGGTTTGTGCTGTAACTAAACTCCAGATAAAGCATGAGACCCCATGACCTACTTTATGATAATATATTGGACTCATGGATTTCCTTGTCATTGATATCACTAATCATCCTCGTTTTGGAATTCTCACGGCAGCTTCTGACTGTACCTCGATAGGTCATCCCACCCACCATGGCTTCACATTAAGTATCTCTAGAGAACTTTTTCTCGAGTCGTATAACTTTCTATACTCCTAAGCTCTGAAACTTTTGTTCCGTCGCTTTTCGAATTTTCTTTATATTTTCATTATCAGAAGCAGCCGAAGTTGCAGAGGATATGATTCCGTACTGTGCAATTTAAGGCGTGGGGGTTCGCCAGATTCTGCATGTTCGGCGCTGAGATCAAACGTCGTGTCCCTAAATTTAAAGGTACCAAAGTTAAGGATCCGTGTAATACCACGTTACCGATATTCATTCAACCGGAAAACCGGGGTTTCATGCTGTACCATAGCCCATATGACACTGCCTGTGGGGAACATCTCCGAATCCGGGGAAATTACACTGCTCTTGTACAACCTCAAGCAGCTTGTCCATATAGAGCACCCCACACACAAATTACCGTCCCGGCACCTCCGCAGAAATCCCATATATGTATATACGTTTATTGCTCGTTTGGTACCATCGATTCAAAAGTGGGTCATCCCATGTCTAGTAGTGATATTCCAGGCTTGTACTATATTGGATATATACAGTATGTATGGATGCAAGGAATTTATATTCCTACGTGAGAATAATAAGACGCATATCAAGCAAGATACTTGAATCATTCCATGTTTATACATACTGTAATATGTGCACATGGGTTCTCCCAGCTTGCTGCATGAAATTCTGCTAGCTATATAGGCAAGCTGTGGTCGTGGTCCGTCAGGATTGTCAATTTGCCATATCTCGATGCCGTCAAGGCGCGTCGACGGCAGTTTCTCTTGTGAGTATTGGCTTCATATGTGTTTGGTTATATTAGAAACTGATGTTTACTTGCGCCCTTCATGTGCGGCCAAGGATACCTTCGCTTCCGGCTATTATCCACGGTTATTCACACAACTACAATTATACAACCTAGCCCCATTTTATAGATGTACCTCGGATCGGATCAATAGCAATATTCTAGGGATGGTCTTTTTATACGAAGTCACACTAATTGCAGGACCACCATATTTCGTTATACCTAAACCCCCGGGACCCATGTTCTATACTGATAGTAGTACTCACCATATAGCAGCTATAGCTAGACGATATACAACCACTGATAATGGCTTTGCTTCTCCGAGAATCCTTAAATCACTTGGAAGTGAGTCCTACAGCCCCTGAGGACAGGTATACCACCAAGGCCACGCTGGTCTTTCCGGCTATCCTTTCTCGTGTACGTGACACTGTGCTATTCTCATCAGTAGTACAGCATACACTGGAAGTACAAGTATACTAGGTAGTACCTACGCACCACCTAGGAGTCCCAAAATATATTCTTAAAGGGCTAATATCTCCCTGTACAACGGGCAGCATGTTCTAGCTAACCTGCAATGAAGAAAATCCCACAAAGACAGCTGGCAATATTTAATGCATGAGCGGTACCTTCAACCTTATTGCATTGCAGTTATACAGGTTTCAGGGAAAGTTTCCTGTATCTTTGAATACATTCATAGGTGTGATATTGGTAGGATTTATTGTGCGGCACGTACGACATCTGTCGCCCTGTCAGGCTTCAGCCACAGTCCAGACAAGGACTTAACCCGGTAGTGGAAATTAGACATGCCTGGATGCAGACTGAATCCCGTTGAACACGCCCTCCCTGTCGGGATGGATTTCGGCATTGATATTGTCTGTGCCCCCCATGGAAAAACTGCCCCAATGAACATTCATGGGGATGGGGCTTCAAGAACCGAACTACTCCACTTTCCTTGAAATGTATTTATTGACGTCGACATGCATATGTAATATAATTATAGCACCACACTCACCCGGTGAGAGGCATGCGTTGGTACTAGCCAGCTTTACACACGGGCTTTAGAAGTAATTATCTTGGACTGATAAGTGGACGACAATGAGATACAATAGGCCAGACACAATAGCCAGAATGAGGTCATGAAAATCACCTTGATACGCGCCCCACGGTCACTGATTATAATATGAATATATGACGTACCGCACGTGCTTTTAATGATCGTGGCTCCATATAATAGGTTTCAATTACTTTAAATATGGAATTGCTTCTGGGGTTCTCAGCTGAGGATAGAGCGCTAATTTTCCCAATTTATGATTACTCTATACGGATTTCTTACTTAGATAATAACATGAACGGCCATCGCTACCGGTCCCCAGCTTTGTATACATTACCCATTTCTACTAATACATCCATTTGTAAGACCTCACTCATTTATCTCCGACGGATTTGGGAAAAAATAATAATAAAGGAAACGCTTTCTGTATTGGCATGCTCGCAACTTGCCATTAGTCCGCTATTCTAACTTGAACGAATATAGTCCTGCTTCAATCAATTCTGCTTCACACTTCAAACATTGCCGCAGGATCCGGAATGTCTGACACCCCCCAGAGTAACAACTTGGGAAACAGTACTCTGTTTGTTGGACCCCAGGGAAGTTCCCAGTGCCACTTGCGGCAAGTGGATCAGAATATGAACATTTCATAAAGCAGCCTAGTTCAGTCTCGCCTTAGGTGCAAATTATTATATAGCATAGATTCATTTAAGCGGCATGGTCATATCACTCCAAATACATCGCAAACTTCACAATAACAGCTCGTATTCGCCTCAGTACTGCTTTGGAGTTGACATGTACACTATCTTGACTTTTACTGCCATGAACCCCCACACCTGGCGCCGTTGTGGCTTGCACTCTATACCCTAGATATTTCTGAAATTTGGGATTGTCTTTGAATGGTCATGAGGCCTAGATCCCTATATTTCCTATATTATTACAGTATAGGCCAGGGTCGTACTATACATGCGAATAAACACCAATATATATGTATGTATCATTATATAGCTAGGTCGTATCGAACAGCAACCGGACGTATACTGCGACTAGTCCCCCACAATCCTCAATTGGAGTTTCGCATTCACAGTACAAATGACCAATTAGAGTACATGAATCATTTGTAACTTTCCAATACACACTGTTATTACGCCTTCCCACTGCTTACACTTGTGACGCAGGGGCGGAGAATTTCTCAAGGAGGCTTATATTACCAGTAATCTGGCGCTTCATTTGCTGCAACCGGAAGGCCCGAAGGAACCATCAGGACGTGCTTACGAACCCACATGGACCACAAGCATTGGGATACCTGAATCTAAATCTTCCTGCAAAATTCTCGCTCGCTTTAAGTATAGCGCCTCGTATACCTGCGCCCTCTGCGCCCTAAATATACGGGGATACAATTCCGAGCTCCGGGATACATTGAGATATAATCGGGTGATCTCCTAGGTACCTTTGGATCACATGAATGCATCCCTTTCAAATATCACTTTTATATAGTCTGGTTTATAGAGCGGGGCAGTAGAATTGACAGGTTAGGCAACTGCATGCAGTCGGTAGTAAATACGTGGTGGTAACAAAGATCGTGCTAGCAAGGCTAACCCAGCCTGTCTCACGGTAGTGCTGGTGGACACTATTAACTAGTACATACATCACAACCACCCAGTCGGGTTGCAGCTGGCAGTGCCGTGGGATTTGCGAAGACTGGTAGATGGCACTTGGGCCTGCCCATGTGGAACTGATCCGAGGAAAAACTTATCCGGGGCCCCAGTCCTCTCCACAAATTTTGAGAGTTGAATTGATGTCGCCGATGTCTATGACTTGCATTGGTGGGCCTTAAAAAGCTTTCCATAGCGCCATATAGCAGTCCATAGATGGATAGTTCCAGGCGAAGGATGGCATCGTGAAGACACAAGCTGGGAGGCCAAGCATTGGTATATCTTCGATATCGATGATTGAGCTATATATCTAGATCTGAACAGGAGGTCAAGATCTATGCAGGAGCCAAGGGTTCCCTATTCGGGCAGTCGTAGACCTCTACTGCCGTTTTTGGTAGCCGTAGCTGGAACTTGGCACCCCTCTAATCATCGATACCACAGGCTCTCGGACGACCATCCACTTTGAACCCCGAAAAAAACAATTAAAAGAAAAAGGAAAAGGAAAGTAATTTGCATATCTTTTGGCTTGGATGGAACATCCCGAGTTTTTCTGAGACAGCATTAAGCTCAGAGGTTGGGGGCGAGAAAACCGGTGTGTGGAACTGCCCAGCTTACCCACCTCTTGCTGAAGGCAGAACACAAAACCGGGGCCTCGAGCTGCCAACAACGTGTGTCTTGTGCGTTTCCGGGGTTGAGAAATTGAGACAGACGAAATATGAAGAAGACGTTGGGGCTAACTGAGACTCTGGAACTCGAACTTCGGAGTCGACATCGACTTGGTATAGTCTTGGTAACACCATATATTAAGTACTTAGGCTTAATTGCGGTATCTCCTTTGACATGATCATATGAAGATACCCAGCTAAACCCCGTAGGTGGGCTGTAACTCCGGATCTAGTGGGGTTTCGTATTGCAATGGGTTCAGTAGCCATTCAGACTCAAGAACCCAGTGTTCGCCGGGTACGACAACCAAAACATACATATTTCAGGGCAGTACACAGTACCTGTCCACCTGTCCCGCTGTATATAACCGTTTGAGGAATACTTAACCTACCCTATAGAGTCTAGCCAATGTCACAATGAATCACGGGGTTAATGGCTATCAGTGAAACTCTCTATCGTTTGTACAAGCCATCAGAAACATATCCTCCCACCGTTGCTAGATTAGCACGAACCACACCCTGGGATCTTGACTCTTCACTCAAATCAGTTGCTGGATGGATTGCATGCGCGTATGCTCATGCAGCTCAATTCGAAACACGTCTGTTGAAACACTTGCAGCCTTAAGTAGAACTGCAAGTTGGCAGTCTGAACTACGAGAAACCTGACTCTTAAGTCCAGCCGACAGGTTCGAAATGAGATGTCGATATAGCCAGGTGACTCCTGGTCTTGGTCGATCTTTACCATTCAAAGTACGCTTTCGAGTGAGGGCCTGAATATCCTCGAGGTTTGCAATTTGCGGTCATCAGATTGCGTGGGGTAGAGAATAATAACTTTTCTGTGACTAAGCAATTTGGAGATTCTGATCACACGTTTGATATTGGGGAAGACCCCGCCCCCACTTCCAGGCCCGGCCCCACCCCCGCCATGCACAAGCAGAGTCACTACCGTGCACCGGTTTCTGCAGAGTGGTTAACAGATCACAAGGCTGTATGCATGCTTCATACATACAGTATGTATCACTCAACTGGAGAGACAGATAATATGTATATCAGTGGGCGTGGGCATGTCATAGTATATTTGAGAATATGGAGTATTGATTTAGATTGTACTAGGATTGGCGGGTAGCCTCGGTTTGTACCGTATAAGTACATCTACCCATAGGTACAGATCGGTTGGATGTATGCTAGTAGATCTACGAAGCGACGCCGGAAATACAGAGTAATAATCCGGGTGTCGTGCCGAAAGATTGTCAGGATACCTGAGCTATTGCTTGCATAGCTAGAGATTTTTGCCGGAGGTGCCTTGGTGTTGATGGATTATGGAATGAAGCTAGAATCGTATGTATATACTGCACGTATGTCAGCCTTCAAGATCACTGCATGGTGAAGCTCAGCCGGCACTCATTCTGACTCGATCATCTGCAACTTAGCCTTCTGCAGCAGTGTTCCCACAACCTCTGACACCCACCAACGATAGCCCAAAACGACTCTGGACACTTTTCACTGGCAGTCACATTAGCACAAGCCATTCGCACTCGGGTCAGTGTTCAGAGCATGCAAAACGTCCCACAATTACGAAATAAAAACTCTATATATTAAAACAAAGTTTCGGCTCCGAGTCCTATGTGACCGACCGGTTGAAACCGCACGGGGCAGTTTGTGCCAGACCCACAGCCTGTGCGCGGCGTGATGAGTGAATTCATCCCGTCACGTCGAGTCACGAGTGTTTCAATAGCGAGAGCTTACTGGTGATTCGCCCCACTCCCTACACCCCCACCTGCGTTGCTGCGGTGTTTAACCTTGTTTCCCCGCAGTAGCCCGGAATTTGGGGTGGCAACCTACGCACAGTGGCGAATCAGAGTTTCGGCCCCTCTTTGCAACAGCTGACAAAGTTCCTGAGGATCATTGTCAGAAAGATGCTTGGGCTGGAATTGGTATATTTCACTACCTACTGGTATTCAGCTCACCTAGGGCACGGACTACGGAATACATGTGATATGATCTCTGGCTGCTTGAAGTGGAGTGGTTTTCTGAGGCGAGAAGGGGGACCTCAGATGTAGCAAACATTGTGCCAATCTTCCTATGTATGTAACGGGATTGATCGATCTCGGAGCGATCGTTGACTGTTTCCATTGACAAGCGTTGACAAGCATGTCAATCCTTACTGAAGTAACTTGCTGGGATCCACATTGAGGCAACCAGTCATCAACGTTTTCTTAAAATAGCCATTGCTCATAGGGCGGAGCAAGCTGAATGCTTGTTTCCATGCAAGTATCTAGTATACATAACTAGCATCAAACTTACCACTGGCGACATCGTAGTTTGAAGAACGATAATCATGAGATCGATCATGTGTCCGCCAGCATGCACACCACGTGCACACCCAAAATATGGGGAACCCATGCTCTTGCATGTGAGCTAGCGCAGCGGCGACGGCGGCAGAACAGAACTACGGAGGCGGTGTGGTTGAGGTTGGGTAAGCAATAGACATGGGCACCCTAGTGTGGCGTTATGCAAGTATGGATTTGACGTGGGACTACATTTTTCAAGACAAATTTTTTGAATTGGCACCCCTTGATGTGTTCTCAGGAACAAAACTACTGTACCGGTAGCATGTTTGTAGCTCCAGACACGTATACATACAGTATATACGTGAACTGACTCAACTGGATATATTTAGAGGAGCTGACAGGCTGACAGAAGCATTCCCGAAAGGCTATCTCCCAGCCCTAGCAGCTAGGTAGCACATGTGGGAGTCCAATGCTTTTTCCACAACCTGTGCTCGGCTAAAAGGGGTAAATATTTTGATGGCAACCTTAGCTCCAGCTGATCGACAACAAGAGGTTGGGTATGTATACTTCCCCAGAGCGGAAAGTTCACTCGAGCACGATCTCTACACTGCACCTGTGACACGTGCACATGCGACCCACCTCGCTATCTCCAACAAAGCTGATCATGATAAGAGGCAACCTGCCTGGTGGGTTGCAGCGTTCCACCAAAGCTACCCGGCAAGCCGCATATAAGGACGAGCTATATCTGATAATGGTATGTATATGCAAATGTACCGGTCGTAAGCGATCTCCGGCCTACGAGCCGTGGCGGAACCATTGCGATATCTGAAGTTCAGCTGTCTATCGCTCTTTCATTAACACATGCTATCTCTAGGGTCGATGATACCCCTGTGCTGGCGTCCCAAAATGTTGGGTTTATCGTGTTGGAGTTGGAAAGGAGTGGCTGCCCCATGGACACGGGACGGTAAATGTGTGCAAGCAGACTAGAAATTTGTCTTGGATATAAAATTCTTTGGATCTGGTGGTGGTGGGGTTAATGTGACACATGCAGCACCAGGAGAAAAAAATAAGCGTAAAAAAATTACATGTAACAGTGCTGGAAATGCACGAAGTATATCGATGTGCATCAACTAATGTATCTGGTACGAAAATATGCATAAATGGTCAATTCCACGTATGTATCGCCATCTTCTCCACATATCAAATAGTAAGGTTGCTGAGCCAGCACTGAGTAAAGAGTGAATGTATGAATACCTTGCGTTGAATGTCGTGATTTTAAGATAAGACTAATCCCAAATCAGCACCATCGATCCGACAGGGGAGATTGAATGTAAGAATTTGCTGGAAGTTGGCAGAAAATACAACGTTGAAACTAGCTTGAGTCGGTTTTGAATAATCGAATTACCAACTTCCGCCGTCGTTAAATGTCTCAGCGGTAGCTGGCCCGTCCCTTAGTGGGGGTCGCGATGCTTTCCTGTTTATGGGGGGTGCATAGGTAGGTATGCCACTGGGACGGAGCGGTGCCACAACCGGAGGTTGTGAAGTTGTTCCCACGACTGTTCGACCATACTGTCACTTGAATTCATAAGTAGAGAGTTTGCGATCTCTATATGTAGCTGGGGTTGGGGCGATTTGCCTTGCCTAGTTAATCAGTTGTGTACTACTTTACCCGGAGTTCCAAATCGCTATATATTACAGTATGAAAGCTCGAAATGTGAAGGCGTTGTCTGCCCGAGGATATTCGACACGTTGTTGTCCATCCTACCAACCAGTTCTATCTTCCTTCAGTAACTTCCATGTGTAGTCTCGTGATGGGTTCTTTGCTTTTGATGCTGGTTTTCTTCATTCTGCTTGTGTCTTTTTCTATGAACTGTTGCAACGCAAGCCGATTTCGACAGAGATCACCATTCGAACACAGCTTCAACTGAACATTATATAATTAGTTATCAATGTCTTAAAATAGCATCTTTGACGGGCGTGTGGTATGCATGGCCAATGCAGTCCCAGACTGAACTCCATCCCATCAACCATCCATCTGCATGCACTTCTCGCTTGTCCCATTTTCCGGGGGTCCTGGATATGGGAGTGGTGTGTGTAGTAAATTATTAACCTTGAATTTAACCCCTACAACCCCCCTGCTGTCTAGGTAACCCCCACCCGCCCGGACCGGACAACCCCAAGGTCAAGTCCCAGGGCCTGAAGGGGCATAGTTATTTGTCAAGGGTGGGCCAGTTAGCCGACAAAAAGTTCTGGAAGCAATTAATTTGGGCGCGATCGTTGTGAAGGGGTCGGGGGGGTTTAATGGTGCGGATCGGCTTGGACTACCGGAAACCTCTGGCCCAGTCTTGTTAGCATGAGCAAGGCAAGGAGAGGAGGGATGGAGGGATATCCATTGTAGATATCAAACTGGTCACTTGAGCAGTAGTCCCTTTCGTTGGACCCAACTGGGATCAAGGCGCTGCTGCAGTTGTATCGTGAAAGTAGTGTGTGAAGTAAGTGACACTAGCCTGTCAGCGTTCACTACTCTCATTCTTCTCGCTTGCTTGACTTTTTCACCTTCGTTTTTTGTCGTCTTTATTTCTTCCTCTACTGTCTTGATTCCCCCCCAGTCCTGTCCCTCGCTCAGCCCTGGACTCGTTTTTGTCGTTTTTGGCTGCTTGCTACTCGATCACCATTTGGCTCTTTTATCCCGACCGTGCTCCACTGAGAAGTCACCCCACCGCCTCTCCTTCTTGGACAGATCTTGAGCTCCCCGCTGTCATCTGTGTTCCCGGCTCTCAGTCTTATCCTCCCTTCACCCGCAACCGGTTCCTGGGATGCCTGTGTTGCCTTCGCCGTCCTCCACTTCCAACATCCATCATCAGAACCACGGCACGTTCTCTGTCTTGAAGCTGAGCCCCCGAACCTAATCAATAGCCAAAATTCTTGTTATTCGTCATCATTTACAGCCCGCCCAGTTTCGAATTCAGACAGTTCATCTCAGTTGCCTCCAGACCGTTGGTGGAAGGGAGTCAGCCTCTCGAGATCCATCATTCTGCAGGGCACAGATCGATATTCAACCCAAATCGAAGCCAGTAGACTCGGGTCGACTCACCGTATCAGCAAGCGTCGAAGCACGAGACTACGAAGTTCTCGGATAGTCTCAGTATATGCTACTATATTATATTTATAACAACTGGTATATATATCTAGGTGTCAATCTGTGCAACTATCCAGTATCACACGAGCACGATTTCCTGCAGCTTGCCACTCTTCAGCACGAGACAAGATATATTTCTTTCGTTCGCAAATAAATGCCGGTTGGGAATAACGCATTATCCGCAAACCCAAAATATACCGAGTACGCCACGCTAGTTCCAATAAACAAAATATATCCCTAAACTTCCTCCTGAGGCGCCACCAGCATCGGCGAGACCGATATAACATACCATACCATACGTCTCATCGTTGCCCTGGCTACATAATTTAGCTAAAGGTGGTAACGAGTCAGCCAACATATATAACTTGGGGGTGGATAAGGCTGTCGTATTGTTTCGTGTGCGAATACGAGTTCGAGGCGTTTTCAGTCCCTAGGTCTTTATTAAAATTTAGGGAGAAAAGGGTCAACGCCTCGTTAGTGTCGTCTTGTCTCAGAATACAACTCTAGGCTAGACGGCGACAATAAATATTGAAAAAGCCTCTGAGGGACTATTGCAGTTCTTCCTGTGTGAACAAGACCATCAGTACTCAATCCAGCCACAGTCGGAGCGATGAATCCCAAGAATTTGAAGTTCCTAAGTAGCAGGGAGTCGATACCATCCGACATTAGCATGCATGAAAACATCGATATCGATCATCTGAAGCGGTACTGGAAAGGTAAGCCTTCAACGGGGGACGAGCGGAGGGAAAAGAGCTATATTCTTAATCTATCTGTACTGACTGGGACATAGCGTTCAAAACTAGCAGTAATGTTCTACCTGGTGGTCACCGCCTAGAGAATTTATTTTGGAGAATGTGGGGCTCAGAGAAGTTGCACAAAACGCTCTCCGGCTCCCGAATAGCAATTCTGTTCATGATGATCCAGCAAGGAGAGGAGGCCTTCGAGAAAACCCCAAGGCTCCGTATACCTGAATTTGGCAAGGCGGTTCGCACAAGGATCCAGCCTACACCTAGGCTGCCTCCGTGTGCGTCGCTGGAGATCCCTCCAACCCCACCACCGAGCCCAATAGAGTCGCAATTTACGGGGCCAGGTGGAAGGCCACCAATGTCGAGGTTCCCCTCACAGGGTGAAATTGCAAAGTCTCTTCATCAAGCTGTCCTTCAGCTACGACAGATTTCTGTTCGCCCTTCCCCACCAAATCCGCCACCACCATCTCCAGCTACGCCAATGGCATCGCCTCTATTAGCTGCGGTACAGGCAAAATCAGCTCAAGCAGGATATTTCACTGGCTCCGAGCGACCTGTGGTTGTTTCAAGCCATAGTGACAATACGATGATGAATGTTAATTCTGCTGCTATAGCTCCCCCGAGGAATCCTCCTCGCCCACCCAATCCAACCCGCAGGTCAAGTAGTTCCACCTTACCTGTGGTGGAGGAGGTAGAATCAACTGCTCCCTCTACTACACAGCAGAAAGGCCCGAAAAGGTCTGAATCAGCCGTGTCGATTACAGAAAGTACGACCAGCTCCACATCAGCCAAGATTGGTAAGAAGGTTGGTACGGGGGTTAAGCCTCCTAAGAAGGGGGCTTTGCCGAGAGGCAAAGTCAAGTTTGCTGCGGGCAAGAAGGGCGGTTTGAGGCCTGCATTGGTGCGGCAAAAATCGAGCACAAGTTCCACGGTGGTTGAGGATGAGGAAGAAGAAGATGAGGGAGAGTATGATGAATTAGCAGAAGCCAAAAGACAAATTGCCATGCAGCAAAAGCCGTTGGTAGAGGATGTTGTTAATCTTGATGAGGAGGGAGTCGTGGTAGACGGCAGTGTGGCGGAGGTTAAGAGAACTATCGAGGAGGCTAAGAAGCCAGTTATGGAGAGGGTGCCCGTTGTTGAGAAAAGGCTCGTGCTGGAGGTTGTATCTGATATAGCAGAGGGTGACGAGTTTGAGGATGAGGAGGATCACAAGGTAGCGCCACCACCCATGAGAAGAACAATCAGCGCCGGCCCTGCCCTAGGGGGGAAGAAGAATAAAAAAGGATCCTCAACGCGGCTTTCGAAGAAAAATCGAAATGTTTCTGCGAATGCAGGCATGGCAGCGCCTGGACTAGGAATAGCTGCTGCCCTCGGTGGTCCTGGGGCCAGGAATGAGGTCGAAGCGCCAGCGCAGCTCCCTGTTGTATCTATTGTTGAACCTGATTTTAGGCGAAAATTCCAGGAGAGGAATAACATCACTTGTACGGCATCCGGGGATGGTATATCAGTCCATTCTGGGAATTCCAGTGTAGGGAGCTCCGTCAGTGCAGTGGAATCCAATGGGAAGGGCAAGAGGAGAGAAAAGCTGGTGTTCTTGACAAGCGATATGGAGGCTAGGACGGTGAAATGCCAGCCGACGGTGTCGATAGCTACTCCAGCTTCGAGCGTTGTTGTAGCGAAGATGCATGGGCAGAATGTGTTGATGGTAGAAGCAGGAGAGATAAGGGGATTGAATAGCCAAAGGACTCCGGTGGCAACGCGAAAGGTGGAAATTGTCAATTCGAATGGCGTTAGTATGGGTGGAAGTGCAGGGGGAGGGAGTGGGAAGTCTGCCTTGAGTTTGATGATTGAGGATGCAAAGAGGAGGAATGGTGGGAAGGTTGGCGGTGGTGAGAAGGGGAGCCTAGGTGGGAGCTAAGTTCAGGGCATTAGTAAAGAATTGAGGGTAACTGAAAGGCTTGTATGCAGGGTTTGTTAGCAAATCCATATTGGTTTGTTTGACAGCTAAGTTAATTTGCTGAAGAGGATCATACCATATCGTTTTATATCATTTGCTTTTCTCTTGTATTTCACCTTTTTGTTTATCTTATATTTTCATATTCATTGCCTATTTTTTTATTTCTGTCTATGAAGAAAACAATATGTCTTTCTAATTCCTGTTTTCTATACTAAATCATTCTCACCTTGCATATTAGCGGACGGGTTTCTTCTTATCTCATTTCTTGTCGCTATTGGTCTGATCCCTCTTGTTCTAGTTCTAACACCCAGCTCTTTTTTGTTTGTCTATGGCTTTGTATGCGGGCGTTTTGGAGGGGGATTCATGTTTGTCATCTTGATTTGATTTCCTCTCCGTTTTGTTCCTATTCATCTTTGTGACTGAGGGTGGGCGAGGAGGACCAGAGGGAGTGAGTAGCAGGGGTATTAGGATTTGATTAAGTAGGTGGAGGGAAGTACATATATTGATCGGAATGACCAAAGTCTTTTGATGTGCATGTGAAAGTGGTACTGCTGCCGGTAATTAGTCAAAGATTAAAGGTCTTGGGCATTCATCAAGGTGTCATGCTAGTCTAGGATTTTGGGGAGTAACGTATGAAACCTACCAGCTTTCAATTTCAGGGTAATGCAACGCAAGACAAACTAACATTACTAATTGTAAACATATACTACGCTACATATCTATTCTTATTAGATAAAAGTGACCACTAGCCCGCCCCCCCCCGCTCTTAGAATATACCTATAGAACATTATACTATGTTAGTCTTATGCCACACTATTTTGCGTAGTTTGGTAAACGATCATGGGGATCCCTCGATCATTAACGCGGAGCGGACGGAGGCATAGAATTTTATACTTGTCTTGATTGTGTATGTGTGTATGTTTACTAGTATCACCCACACAAACCCCTTCCCATTACATGATCTGAAAGGTATCTGCACAGCTCAACCAGACTACTGGGAGTGCCATGAAGACCCACGACCCGTGTACAACAGTCCGTTCACCCACCGTACTTCAGAAAAAATTTATTATTGGTCATTCTTATATTACAAAAACCATGGACATGAATCAGATCATAAATATCCTTTGTGGGGATGGGTAGCTGATCTTTTCCAGCCCAGGGAGACTACTTTTGCGTGGGGGGTCTCTTGCTGCCCCGCTGGTATGTATCTGTTGTTGGTAGTAAACCCGGACTAGAACTATGTTTGATGGCTTAAACCCTTGAGGCCTAAAACGCACCTGCTAACAATTGGAGATCAACGCTTAGACAAGCAATATGTCGACAATCAAGAAAAAAAACCAAAAAAAAAACCCCCCCTTACAAAGGACCTTCGCCAAGTTAGTTACTAAGAATGAAGGTCAATTGGTGAAACCTGCAAACACCTTTACTATTCTATGCATATGGTCAAAGAGATTGATTAAGTGTTCAAGTTTCATATTACACCCACGTAGCCAAGATATGTTGATATATACAAAGATGCGTTGGCCATGCTGTGCCCAGTTTAGAAAGTATGGTAAATTACTTCTTGTTTACACTGTAGTATTCGCTATAAATTTTTCGAGGGGGCAGGTTTATTTCTTTTATTTCTCTGCTTAGACTGTTACACTTGTTCTTTTTATACTTTTACCTCCATGAAAGCCGCGAACAAGTCCACAATAAAGTATCCTTCACGCGAGTTTATACTTGTATTACTTCATATATTCCTTTGGCGCTTGACATGCATATGGCAGTCAACATTTTACTGTTGCTTACCACCAAGTTTCATCTCCCAGTAATTGCCGCTACCGTTTTTGAAGTGATTCGGGGTCTATGTAACTATAAAAAATATGGTAAGAGTAGGTTTCTATCAGTGTTCAGCACATTAAGGAAATGGCATAATCATAACTTTGTTAGGGTATGAGGATAGTCTCGGCTTGCCGTGGGTCAAAAGTGAGAGGTATATCAAGCTGAGTTAGAACCTCCGCAAAGGTTAAAAACTTGCCTCGTCTAGGCTGAGCAGCCCTCGATGATGTAGACTGAACCATAGTTTCTGAATGCCAGCAGTGACGAAGAAGCCCGTTTGTTAATATTAGTTACAGTGGTCCGAGATTCGGAGTGTGATTTGATTGGTACTTATTTGTTAGTAGCTCACGTCACCACAGCAATCCATAGTATTTTTCCTAAGCAATCCTTTCATCCTTTCTTCCCTACTTTATTCCCTAGACTGGTTCTAGGTTTCCCGTACCTATCTCGCTAGCTGTTACCCTGGACTGTTCTAGGTGTTGTAGTTTTTTCGTGAGTTGATGCTCGATGCAACCGGAGCCGGTGCTTCAGGCCCAAATAATCCTTATGCGGGCTAATACGTTGATCCAGTGCTTTGTCAGGTAATAATAGCAGGAAAGTCGAATATCCCCTTCGCCTTTCTTTGCACTGAGATTGCTTCTTTGGTGTCACTCTTGTTGTTTTTACCCTTTGCTTCACATGATCATGACACTGGTGAATGGCCATCCGTTGTTGGTTCTGGAGTGTAAAGCTGGGGAAGATATTACGGTAGTATACGTCCCTTTAAGCCTCGCCAGGATCCCCACCCCATTTATACTCGATGGTTCTGGTGTTTAATTGGCTCATCAAGTGGCCACGGGGTCGTGCGGAGATCTCATGCTAAGGAGTGGGTGAGCAAGTGAGCCGTAGTGATGCATTAAGTAGAAGAACGGAATCGATTAGAGATATTGCGGCCTGTGTATAAACAAACAAACGAGGTTGGCCGACGCTCCACTTGGCAAGCCAAGCTTGACTCTTTGGGACGCAGGGGTGTCGACTGCCTAAAATGGAAGGTTCGAACCTCCACCGTCTCAGGCTCCAGGAACGGAATACTACTGTAGTTCTCGCAATTACAAAGAGAAACAAGGCAAATCGAATGAGGCCTCCGGGAGTTGGTGATTAGCGGATACATTATTTTGAAACTCCCGTCTAAAGGCCTCGAGGTCCCGGGATACTTACTCAGACTCCTGGAAGCAAAGTACATTCCAAACTACTTTCCCTTGGTTGTTGAACTTATACTGAACCAACTCGAATGAAGGAGGTAGCGCAGCGCTAATAGTTCCGCCCCCGAACAAAGATTATGACACCTTCCATGCAGTGAAACAATCAAACAAAACGTGATTATGAAACAAACACGTGAGCACTTAACGATGGAATACCCTTGCCCAGAATCGTAATTTTGATTGGCTCAGTTGAGGATACATATACTCTAGTCTGGTTATACAATCCCATTCAGGAACTGTCCGGGATGCATAAATGGGAATTTTGCATATGCCAGGCAGCACGAAGCCGGCTGGGCGGTTCTGGATGTCAAACAGGTGAGATTGGAAGAAATCGTGCTGCCTGGCATAGGCAGAATAGTCCTTTTATGCAATCCACCTGAACCGGTTATGCGCGCCCTCATTTATGCGTCCCGGACAGTTCCTGAATGGGACTGTATATACTCTAATTTAACTTTTGGGCACACATCCTTTCTAGAGAAGCTACTTGGGTACCGAAGGAAGCAATATCCAGTGTTACCGTATCGCTGGCTTTTCCTGGACGTTGCTAGTATTCAAGTCTCTCTACTATTAGTCTATTGTTTAACTCAATCTCAGACTCCGTGTGCCTAGAGTGGTTTCTTCTGATCAGCACATCCACCGTCATTTTATTGGTTATTACTTAGTACTCAAAACCACAACCAAACCACACAAAACCTATACATCCGTTCAGGTCGAAGCGATCGAGGCTACTAGTGGTTTCGTTTGATAGCTGTGAGTCTCGCAACACAAACCTTATTCCCCCGCCGTGTTGCCAGACAATGCCTTTGTCATGTTTCCTATTCTCTAGCGCCACCCCTCACCGAGGCAGCCTAGATAAAGGTATATAAACCCTCCATTCCCCACTTCCTCTGCTCTTCTCTAACCCAGCCACGTACCCACAGTACAATAGTACAACGTTCGTACAACACCGCTTCATAACACTCAACCTATTTCACGGGCACTACAAAAATAAATAAACATGAGTACGAGCTTGGGCAGAAGCTTAAATCGACTCTTGACTTGCTTCAGCTCGTTTTCTTCATCACAACAAACTGGAGCATAGTGCCGCGGGTTTGGTAAATTGACTAACAGGTGTTAGGGATGTTGGTTAACTTGAACACTTTCTTTTGGATGTCTTTATGGCACGACAGCACTTGGTCCCGAGATTAGAGAACAGTTTCTAGAAGGTCTTGATTTGCTACAACTCCCCCGGCTCAACCCTTTCCTCAACATTCCCTTAGCGCAACTAACTGAAACACAGCGCAATAGGTTTGATGAGTTAACTAACAGCACTAGGTCTTCTCTATGATGCGATTCCTGCCTTCTACTATATGTATTGGCCATAGTTCGAGGGGTAGCTTCACTAACTGATTCTAGGGTTCTTCCGTTGCCTTTCCTGACGCATTGCCTTCAAGGTAGAAATATATGATGGGAATTATAGAGAAGGCTACGTTATTAGTAGCTAAAGATGGGATGAGGGCTATACATCAAACCCCGGGTCGGGTACTTATCTGACGCCGCGTTGTCCCCTAGGGAAATTTGGTCTCGAACCAGGTAAACCAATGATGGGAATTACGGAGAAGGCTACGTTATTAGTAGCTAAAGCCGTAAGGCGGTCTGGCTTACGATATTTATGCTTTGACTTGCCTCGAATACCAGCTGGCCACGGTATGTACAACTTGAACCTCCCTACTGCACCGTGCGCATCGATACATACACACTGTCCTTATTTCTATATAAATATATATTCGTATTTCGGGCATAAGAAGTGCACTTATTTACTTTGATCAATCATGATGTTGGGGGTACCTATTGTTGGCAAGGTGGGCAACGCCTACCTACCGCACACCACTGATTCGGCAAATACGGCAAATACGAGTCCCCCGCACCGCCATCGCAACCGCCACGCTCCGATGCCCTTTGCACTTTGGTTGAGATACGCCGATTATCTGTTGGTATATCCAGGTGCTAGGAAAATATAGAGGGGTTGGAGAATCCACCGGACGACGATCCAGAGATGCAGCCTCTCGTCAACGGCTTGGATACGGTTGGTAGTTTGCTGGGAGAGAAGGAAAAAGCAAATCTAGCACGCAGTGGTCACTCTTTTAGTTTAGTATGCCTCTCTAACATTATTACCGTCCAGCTGCTCAGGCTCCTCCTTATCCTACGGCGACTCCGACCCCGACCCCGGCTCTAGTTCCGGCTACCTCGCCCTGGCGGTGACACCTCGACCCCCCATCGCGGCTGCGTATAAGGCCCCTGCCTTTCCCTCATCCTCGATCCTAATATGGGTAACACTCCTAATGTCAATTTCGCCCTCGGTGGTTTTGTGGAATTTGAGCAGTGTTCCTCCAGCCTTTTTGGTACTGTTTCTGTGATCTTTGTTTGTACTGGGTTATGGACCTAAATCGGAAGAGACTGAGGAAGGGGAGGGATGGGGGAAGATGGATGAGAGGAGAGGGATGAACCAAAACAAGCACGCGGGAAAACAGAAAAGGGGAAAGTGAAGGCAACTGGGATAAGGTCGGGAAGGATAAAAGAGCTGGGAATCGCTGACGAATTAAGGGTAGAGCACTAGAACCATAGCACACAAGCCTATTGCGACCTCTAGATAGCTTCACTCAATATACTCGAGTTTTTACTTCTACCACGATTCCTCCTACTCATAGCCTCGTAAACTTACAGAGGGATGAAGCAGAACAAGCATGCGAGAAAGCAGAGAAGGAGAAAGGAAGGGCGGAGGAACCGGGGCTGGTATTCAATACCATCTGGGAAAAAGCAGAACAACTATAGACTAGTGGCAATGTGGATGGATGCTCGAGATGAAGATAACAAAAGACAGTGGGGAGTGGGAAAAGGAGCGTAAAGAGATGTAGGGTGTGAACAGAAGATCGTCATATACATATGTATGTACATAGCAAAGATAGTCAAAGGCAATGAATGGCATCGTTGAACTTTAGAATTAATTTTTTTACTCTGTTCTTGTGTCTTTGCTAAGAATATCTATCTGCTTTTTCTGGTGCAAATCAACCTTTTCTGGGAACAGCAATTAATCACGGAAAGCAGGCGACATGTTGTCCCCTGAGAGGAATCTATGATGGAGCGGAACACGGAGAAGGCCATGATATCAGTAGCTAGAGCCTCCCTGACCCCGCATTGTACCCTGAGCCTGCGGGAAACATTGGGGAACTACAGAGAGGGCCATGTCATTAGTGGCTAAGACCGCAAGGGTGAAGATAGAGTTTTGTTTGAGGCTGGGGGCTAGTCTGGGGGTGCTTCATTGGTCTTTGGACTTGACTTATGATAAGATTTTGTTTCCAGGCTTGCCCCGACACTTGGTAGAGACTCAAAGTGCAAAAAAAATGGGAGGAATCTAGTGACCCCCCCTCTGGTGAGTTCACTAAAGCTATTCACTTGTATACTCACTAGCATTGGATATGCTAATGATGCACATATTTGGAGTACTATATTGCTCACTTACTTTGATGTGCATCACTTTTTTTTCTCTCACTGTCATATAAGCTTTCTAACGAACGAGCTAACAATAACATCACCACCAAGGAAGAAGTTCTGCTACAGTAGAGTAGTGATATATGAATATTAGCCCCTCCCGCGTCCTAGGAAAATTTTCTGGTAGCAAGTGTGTACTGTACTATCAAAGCAGAGGGGTAACACAGCCAAAGGGACCTAACACAAGAGCTGGAGGAGGCGAGCCAGTGACTGGAGGAAGTAACAATACAGTGGAGAAAACGAGAGCTGGGTCTTGAGGTATGACAGAAGCTTCACTCCCCCCTAGTCAGCTACGCCAATAACCCCACGAGGGTATTTACGGCGCACTGCGGATGGGTAGAATGGACTAGTCACGAGCTTGACGGGATACCACGGCCTAAGCTCGAAATAGAGAGTAGCCATTTCTTTGTTTTGTTTGGTTGTCGATTACCGGCATGAGGTGAGTGATACTGTGTACCGGTTATCAGAAGAGATGATGTTGAGAGACTGATGGGTGTGGGGTTGTTATCTTCCCACTAGCGCGAAAATAGATATGCATGCTTGTCCCCCTGCTTAGATTGCTTATTTCTATGTTGGAAACCAGCCCTAATATCTACCTGGGGGCTTAGCTTCTCAGCATGCAACGTCAGTGGTCGCAATTTTTGGAGTGGGACTCCTAGTATTGGTGTTTCTCGTACTAATTTGGGAGGAATCTTGTGTTCTAGAGTCCGCCTTGTCTCTCCGCCTGGCATGGCTGTGACGTCCTACCGAAATATTCTTTTTCGTAATTTGGGGTACTTCATGCACAGCACTGGGTGCTGCTAGCCTTGCATGGTGGAGGCGTAGGTGCTGCATAGTTGGCCGTTGTGCATTTGAAAATTGTCGAATGACATTAATATTCGTCCCAGAGATATCTAGAGCACAATTAGCGATGGGGCGATGTCGCTTCTCAGGGCTTGCTTTACAGTTTGCCTTACAAGGTGTATTTCACGGCTTCCTCTCACTAGGGGTATAAAACTAGGTGGCTTAGGAAGGGCAGCCGTTCGCACCAATCAGGTAGATCTTACAGCATATGTATGTATGTATGTATGTATGTTCAAGGTTCAAGGCAGACAAGCTCGTGTTAGAGATTGCCCACACATTTCAGTTTCCTCGATACTTCGTTAACAAGTTCTAAAGGTCAATAGTGGTGCATGCTGTAATCGTGACAATGATATAAGGTGGCTCCCGTTTCCAGGAGTCAAATTCTTCACTAACTACGCATAATTACCACCCGAGTCAACTTCACCTGATTCACCGCATCTTGCAGGTACGCTATCGATATATCAAAGGATCCAGGCCCCCAGCGCAGCAAGCCGTGCGGATCTAGTCTAAGATTTAAATATTTCTAATATTATTGCATTAACCAAGTATATATAATTGGTAATTCAGATCTAGAGGTAATTCTAGTTGGGGTTTTACCTAGCTAACGGGTGAAGTATATTTAGAGCTCACAGCAAGCCAGCCCATGGCTCAGGGAAGCAATCGCACTCTGTCTGATATGCAGATGCCTAATGGTTCCTCTATCGGTATTGCAAGCTCTGGGTATGCATGTTTCCTGCAGTCAAATATACTATCTAGGACTTGGTCTGATGTTTGTGGTATCTGCATAACAGGAATGAACTACGGCAGGCGATAGAGGCTGGCACCAGGCGATTACAGGCAGAAGTGGAGGTAGGATGTTTAATCACACGGTATAAACAAACTAGAAGCTTGCAGGACCTGCAAGCTGTTATTGCCGGAGTAGAGGCAGTCTTAGAGGCAACGCCAGAGGGTCACCCTAATATAGCAAAGTGGTTGAACAACCTTGGGGTCTATTTAAGTAGCCGATATCAACGAACGGGAGGTCTGCAGGACTTGGAGGCCGCCATTAAACACGTAAAGGCAGCAGTAGTGGTAACACCAGGGGATCACTATAATCGAGCATCACTGTTGAGCAACCTTGGGAGCTATTTAGGCATCCGATATAAACGGACTGGAGATCTGCAGGACTTGGAGGTCGCCATTGAACACGCAAAAGCAGCAGTAGTGGCAACACCCGGGGATCACCCTGGCCGAGCAGGGTGGTTGAACAACCTTGGTAACAGATTGGGCAGTCGATATGAACGAACTGGAGATCTGCAGGACTTGGAGGCCGCCATTGAACACGCAAAAGCAGCAGTAGAGGCAACACCAGAGGGTCACTATAATTCAGCAGCACTGTTGAACAACCTTGGGGGCCATTTGAGCAGTCGGTATAAACGGACTGGAGACCTGCAGGACTTGGAGGGCGCCATTAAACACGCAAAGGCAGCAGTAGAGGCAACACCAGAGGATCACCCTGACCGGGTAGGGAGGCTGAACAACCTTGGTAATAAATTGAATAGTCGATATGAACGAACTGGAGATCTGCAGGACTTGGAGGCCGCCATTGAACACGCAAAAGCAGCAGTAGAGGCAACACCAGAGGGTCACTATAATTCAGCAGCACTGTTGCACAACCTTG
>Ga0307511_10001009_pt1 | contig 29967 bp, 18 predicted proteins | sample 13_EM_MG_FD_200266 | JGI IMG/M metagenome (GOLD analysis project Ga0307511, IMG submission 200266) | Populus trichocarpa ectomycorrhiza microbial communities from riparian zone in the Pacific Northwest, United States - 13_EM | ecosystem: Host-associated > Plants > Roots > Unclassified | place... | reverse complement strand
ATGTGAATTTCATGACCACTTAATATATATATATATATATATATATAATAGCAAATGAAAGATCAGTTTAGAATTCATGAATACATTGAGAAAATAATAAAGATAAAAAATAAGTTGGAACTAATCAAGACTATTGTTAAAGATTGGGGATTTTTATAAGGATTACTCTAGTTGTTTTGATATATATAGTTTATATTTTTAAAGAATAATAAAATAAATAAAATTTATATTTTTTAATATTATATCATGTCATGAGCTTCAATGTCATATTATCTTTTTATTTTCTACTTGTCTATTATTTTTATTATGTTAATGTTTTATTTTATATATAAACATTATACATAATATACTAAAATGATTGGGGTGATATTGTTCATATGAACCAGTCAATCGCTTGTTCATTTGTAATGAACACCTGAGAATTCTACAGGAACCGGTTGACTGATTGACTTGATCAATTTGAATCGGTCGACCGTTTCAGCCGTCAACTAGACTGTAACAATAAATGGCTAGTTTTTGCTAGAAATATATAAATAACTTCTCTAATTGTAAAATTTATAAGAGAATCCAAATCTATATGATATAAAGTTATTTTAAGTGCAAAAACACTACAAATTCTTTAATTCTTGATTATACTCTAGTTGGTGCTATTAAACCTTCATATTCTAGTATAATAGTATTTAATCTCATTCTCACTATACTTCAAATAATTTAAGTGCTATTTTGTGAGATATAAAGATATTAGAACTTTGAGTTGTATTATCCACTTTATTGAGAGATTTATTTATGATAACAATAATCACATTTATAAACCTTTGAAAGTTAGGTACAAACTCTTGTTATTGGTGAGATAATTTTACCAAGAAAAAATCTTGAAAAAGACATATCTTCAAGTGGAAAAAAAATGTTAGAGACATATGGCATGTAGGGGTGAGCAAATTCGGTTCGGTTCGGTTTTTACCTAAAAAACTAACCAAAATCAAAATTTGAAAAACTGAAAAATTCAAACCGGAACCGAACCGAAACTGGTTCAAACCGACCGGTTTCAGTTTGGTTCGGTTTTTTTAACAAAAAAACCGGAAAACCTGTATTATTGTTTTTTTGGGCTTTTTGGGCTTTTTTAGGCTTTTGTGGGCTTTCTAATGGGTTTTCTGATGGGCTTTCTAATGGGCTTGTAATTAATGTAAATATTATCTAATTTTGTTACAAAATTCTATAATATATTTAATATTTTTTTGTAACTAAATATTCATTTATATTAAATTATTAGTGCTAATATTGTGTTTAATATGTTTCAAGTCTTTCTAATATTTGTGTTTTGAACTCCTCATGCATCAAAGTTTAAATAACACACACCAAATTAAAATTTAAATTACAAAGCATTGCCTTCAAAAAGGCTTAAAAAGAAACAACAAATAAAATTACCATAAAAAATAAAACACTTCATGCAAAAAATATAAATCTTCATTATGCACATCATCCCAATCAGAAAGCAGATTAATATGACAAGAACATTGCACTTTGATTCTGTAATACCATTGACATCAAAACCTGGAAATCAAGATCTAAAATTATAACATGATAAAATAAATTAGAATATTTAAAAATAAAAAGTAGTATTTTACCATCAAAGTAACTTCTGAACTAATTATCATCCGATGTTACATGTAATTTTCCACCAAATTCTACAAAATAAAAAATTAGACATGTTAAATGATTGCAAACAATTTAATTAATAAATCATAAAAACAAAATAAAAGGTGCAAGTTACCTGACTCAAGGTAACATTAACAACAAAAAGTTATAACACTGCACTTGGAAATTGCGGGAAGAAAAAATCTTACTCTCAGATCAAATAAAACACTTCACATTGGATGTGTTCAAATGATTCTCACTTCTTTCCATCACATGAACATCATTTCCTCCTTCCACTACATAAATTACTTTCCAATCCATTCTACCAAAAATAGGTTAAGTGCAAAGAAACAATTAACAAAACATTTGCAAGCAAACCAATGGACTATACAACCTCATGGTTTCAAGTTTGCAGGATTAATCTGTTTCGGTGCTCCATTGAAGGAAAATAAAAGAAAAACGGTTGTTACACTTACAGCAGATGGAAAACAACTTATGTTTATGGCCTTTTGTTAATCAGAAAATAGAAACTACATGAATGCAGTTTTGATTTTTGGTTAGACAAAATTCGTGGCTAATTGATTCCTAACTTCACAATAATGCAAGCTAGGATGTTGATAGTTCTCTTGAAGAAGAGCTCGTCAGTTATCTCAAGAATGCTAGGTACTGCTGCCTAGAAACCAAAACATTATTGACAAAAGAATAAAATAAGCAGATGACCCTTGCCATGTCCAAGATTAATTTGGTTGCGGATTGACAAAATCAACTCTGGAAGAAGCCTAGTCTATACACTGTAAACGTTTTTAAGCTATGGATGGCTATTTGTTGACGTGAAGCAATAGCTTGATGAATAACATGCTGCAATGTCTAGCACTCTTAGCTTAAGTTTGCCACAGTGATTCAATTATTTCTAAGATTTAGCTGAAGTCAAGAAATGTACCTCAACGTCCCTCACCGCCTGCAACTGCTTCTCAGCAAATCTATGCGAAAGCTAGAAGAATCTTCATTTTTGCAAGCATTAATCTGTTTGCAGGATCCACACAAACAAGCCCTCGTGGTTCCGAGTTTGCAGGATTAAACAGATAAAAATGCAACACCTTTCATCTTCGAACATGTCCAACTCATATTAAATTATTGTTTCATAACAGCCCAAATACACCAACACGCACATGACCCTTAAAAATCCCACCTTTTTCAACACAGAAAGCACAATCAGCCAAAAAAACACCACCCAAGATCAAAAAATCTAAACTTTATCAACGCCCAGTACATAACCATCTAAAACAAACAAAACCCAGCACTCAAAACACCATATAAAAACGTAAAAGAGAGTTACTTACTGGATAAGATCTTGTAACTGTTGAGCTCTAGTGTTCACAAATCTCAAATACACAGATCACACTACAGAGCATATGTTTTTTTTTAAAAAAATAGAGATTGACATCATACCTGGTGTTACAAGATTTAAGGTCGGGTCGGGTGTGAGAGAGGGAGGTGACTGGTTTGCTAGATCTGGAGGTTAGGTCGGGTCGGGTTGGGTGTCATACCCGTGTGGGAGACTAGGAGAGGGATATGGCTGGTTTGTCCAGATTTGTAGAGTCAAGAACTCAGGAGAATGGAGATGAAGATTAATTATTTTTTATCTGGTTTGTGAGGGTTGAGAGGGGGCGGCTGGATGACTGAGAGTGTGAGAGATTCTGAGATTGAGAGTTTGAGACTGGAGAAAGATGAAAGATCTGTGAGCACTGAATCAATGAATTGTGATTCTGTGAATTTGTGAGGGTTGAGAGGGGGCGGCTGGACGCAGAGGACGCGTATTGCTTGCTAGGGTTAAGAAATTTTGTATTTATAGTACCCCTTAACTGAACCGGTTCGGTTCGGTTGGGGTTTGGTCGGTTTCAGGTTTCTTAAACCGAAACCGAACTGAACCGAACTTTTTTTAAAAAAAAATAATCGGTTTAATCGGTTTGTTTTTTCGGTTCGATTTTTTTGGTTATTTTTTTCTCGGTTTTCTCGGTTTAATCGGTTTCTCAGTTTTTTTGCTCACCCCTAATGGCATGCATTAGAAATAACACATGAAGGAACTAACCAAGTTAAAGAATTTAAAATAGATATGTTAGTTCATTAGTATGAATTATTCAAAATGCTTCCAAATGAATCTATAACTAGTATGTTTACTAGAATAACCACTAAAACTAATAGTTTGGATGCTCTTGGTAGGACTTATATTAATGTCGATATCGTGAGTAAAATTTTTAGATCCTTACCAAAGATTTAGGAAGCAAAGGTGACGGCAATCTGAGAAACCAATGACCTCACCAAACTTCTATTGAAGGAGCTCATTGGTTCTTTGATAACATATGAGATTATCATGGAAAAGTAAGAACAAAAATAGAAGCCAAAGAAAGATTTTTCATTTAAAATTGTTCATCATTTTGAAGAAGATGATGAAAAAATTAAGGATATTGCATTAATTGGAAAGCAATTATAAAATTTTCTAAGGAATAAGCAAGTGAATAGAAGATTCTTAAACTTTAAGAAAGATGAAAATAAGAAAGAATCTAGCAAGGAAACACTTGGATGCTACAAATGCAACAAAACAGGACACATCAAGGTTGATTGTCCACTTTTTCAAAACAAGAAAAAGAATTGTCATCACAAACAGGTAATGAAAGCAACATGAAGTGATGACTCAGACTCTAGTTCAAGCGATGAAGAAAAGCATATTGTAAACATAAGTTTCATGGCAATTAAAAGCAATAATGAGGTACAACTTTGGGTGATGAATCTGACCTTACTTATAATGAGTTACATGATGCTTTTGAATCTTTATATGATAAATATGAAAAGTTAGGTTCCAAATATAGTAAAATAAAAAAGAACTATGCATACTTACTTGTTAACAAAGAAACTTTGGAAAAGAAAGCTTGTATTGTCATTGTTGATATTGATAAGGTGAATCAACTAGAAAGTGAATAAATCCTTGAAAGAAAATTTAGACAAGTTAACACTACCTTAGCTAAATTCACACAAGGCTCTAAGATTCTAGAAATCATGCTTTCTCGCCAAATATGTGTTTTCAACAAAAGATGTTTAGGTTACCAGCCTAAAAAGAATCAAAACTATTTGAAAAACTATTTTGTTAAAGTCGAACAATCATATGACCCTAACCATAAGTGTAATTACTATAAAGCAATAGGTCATTTGATTTATGCATGTCCTACTAAAAAGGACAAAGCTTGTAATATGACTTGGGTTCCACAAGAAACCAATAAGGTTTGGGTACTAAAAACCTCATCTTGGTTTTTATGTGTAGGAATTAAAGGAGTATGGGGAATGATTTTTGGATAGTGTTTGCTTAAGGTTTATGACCAGAGATGATTAATTGTTTTCAAGCATTATCAAAATCAATGAAGGAAAAATCACTTTTAGAGATAACTCAAAAGGTAAAATCATTGGAGTTAGCAATATTGGAGGTAAATATTCACCTTCAATTGAAAAGGTATTTCTTATTAATAGCTTAAAACATAATTTTCTTAGTATTAGTTAATTATGTGATAAAGACTATAAGATTATGTTTGACCATGCATGTTGTTTGATGATTGAGAATGACAGTAATCTATGTAGGAAATAGAAAAGGTAATGTCTACATGATTAAAATTGATGCATTAATTATAATTTTCTTTGGCATAGAAAACTAGGTCATATAAGCATGAAAATTCTTTCTAAATTAGTTAAGAATTAATTAGTTAAAGGTCTTCCACATGTTGCATTCAAGAAAGAAAAGTTATGTGATGCTTGCCAAAAGGGCAAACAAGTGAAAACCTCTTTTAAAAGCAAAAAATCACATTAACCGAAGACTTCTAGAATTGTTGTACATTGATCTTTTTGGACTAATTAGAACTAGAAGCTTAAATGACAATAGATATGTATTTGTGATTGTTGATGACTTTACTAGATATATATGAGTTTTGTTTTTAACATCTAAAGATGAAATTGAAAAAAGATTTTCCCATTATAAACATAAGAAATGATCATAATGGAGAATTTATAAGTTATTTGTTTGAATTTTTTGTGAAGAAAAATGATATCACCATAACTTTTCAACATATAGAATTCCCCAACAAAATAAGGTTGTCGAAAGGAAAAACCGGCCTCTTCAAGAAATGGCAAGAACAATGTTAAATGAATTAGATACACCAAAATGTTTTTAGGCGGAAGCTATAAACACCTCTTGCTATGTTTTAAATCGTGTTACCTTGATACTAGAGTTGAAAAGGACTTATGAGCTTTGAAGAGGGAGGAAACCCATCATCTTATATTTCAAATATTTTGGTTCAAAATGTTTTATTCTCAACACCAAAGACAATTTGAACAAATTTAATTCAAAATTTGATGTAGAAATTTTTTTATTGTTATTCCTCCTCAAGCAAAACATATAGAGTTTATAATAATATAACAATTTGTCTTAAGGAATCCATGCATGTCACCTTTGAGGAAACTCAAAATGATAAAATTATTGAGATTCTAAATTACATTAATGAAAATGTTTAATATTTGAGTCTTAATGATACGACTTCCATGAAGGGCAACAATGAAGGAATGAACAAAAACAAACCAAGCACAAGCAATCAATAAGAGATGATAAGTAACTCTTTTGTGCCACCAAAAAAGCGTTTTCACCATCTCGAGTTAATTATTGACAATCCTTTTGAAGATACTAAGACTAAAACATCTCTTAGGAATATAAGTGGTTATCTTGCATTTGTTTCGCATATAGAGCCTAAATCATTTCTTGAAGCAAAAAATGATGATAATTGGATCTTAGCTATGCAAGATGAGCTAAACCAATTCGAAAGAAATGACGTGTGGAAACTAGTCTTTAGACCTAACAATCAATCCATCATAGGAACAAAGTGGGTTTTCAAGAACAAAGTTAATGAACATGGGACAATTGTTAGAAACAAAGTTAGACTAGTTGTAAAAAATTATAATCAAGAAGAAGATATTAATTATGAAAAAACTCTTGCACCAATAGCTAGACTAGAATCAATTACAATGTTTTTTGCTTATGCATGTTATGACAACTTTATACTTTTTTAAATGGATGTTAAAAGTGTATTTTTAAATGGTTTTATCAAGGAAGAAATATATGTTGAGCAATCTCAAGGTTTTGAGAATTTTTATTTTTACAATCATGTTTTTAAACTTAAAAAGGCCCCTTATATGGTTTAAAACAAACATATAAGGCATGATATGATAGACTAAAGACCTTTCTTATTAAAAATGGTTTCAACATTAGCAAAATTGACATCACTCTCTTTACTAAAAGAAAAGGTAAAAACATCTTAATTATGCTAATCTATGTTGATGATATTATATTTAGTGTTATTAATAAATCTCTTTGTAAGGATTTTGCAAAGTGCATACAAAACGAATTCAAAATGAGCATGATGGGAGAATTTAACCTCTTTATTGGATTGCAAATCAAACTAACAAACGATGACATATTCATCAACCAAAGCAAGCACAAGTATCTTTTGAAAAGATTTGGGTTGACACACCTATATGAACATCAACAAAGCTTGATATGGATGAAAATGGTAAGAATGTAAACATCACCAAATATCAAGGTATGATTTGTTCACTCTTATATTTAACTACAAGTAGACCCAATATTATATTTTGTGTTTGTCTATATTCATGTTTTCAAGCATGTTCTAAAAATTCTCATGTTAGTGCTATTAAACACATTTTCTTTTACTTGTATGATTCAATTGATTTAGGGTTGTGGTATCCAAAAGAAAGCAATTTGAGTTTGATTATCTATTTGGGTGCTGATTTTATCGGGTGTAAAGTTAGTAAAAAAAATAATAGTGGAACATGTCACTTTCTAGAAACATCACTAGTATCTTAGGCTAATAAGAAACAAAACTCTATAGCTTTATCAATAATTGAAGCATAATATATTGCGATGGGTAGTTGTTGTGCTCAAATATTATGGATGAAATAAACCTTAAAAAAACTATGGATTTAAGTTTGATCATGTACCTATTATGTGTGATAACACTAGTGTAATAAGCCTTTCTAAGAATCCTATACACCACTAATATACAAAACACATATAAGTGAGACATCACTTTCTAAGGGATCACATGATTAAAGGAGATATTATACTTCAGTTTGTGAGCACATAACATCAATTATCAAATATTTTCATAAAGTCTTTAAGTAAAGATTGCTTTTGTGAAATAAGAAGGAATTTAGGCTTTATTCATGCTAAAGATGTTTAAGGTTTTGTTTTTATAAATATACATTATTGGAAATAAATTTGACACATTTAAGTGATGAAATGTATACCCTTTCAGCATGTATATTTTGGAGTTAGGTTTTTAGTCTATAAGTTAGACATATAAGTATATTTTGACTCATAAAACACCATTGAAAAATAAAATTCAAAAAACTTTGATTTTTGTGTTAACCGATCGACCAATTGAACCAAAGGAGTATCACAATCAAATACAATTGGTTTGTCCAAATATTTCTAAGTTCTTTTTATCTATAGGTTTATTGCTATTGAAAGAGGATTAAGAAATGATCTATGTGCTTTTGGTATTGATGATATATTTAAAACTACGGGTTTATATATGAAAAAACCCGCATATCCAAAATTGATTAAGATGTTCTTTACAAACATGAGAATTAATATTGAATAATTAGTAGTTTGCAAGACAAACCAATTGTATTTGATTGTGACACTCTAGGTGAAATATTAGGTATAAGTAATGAAGGTCCTAAAGTGTTTAAAGTTAAAGTAATACGTACAATCGAGGGATTTGTCTATGATAATGCTATTGTATTGCATACAGGTAGATATGATTTCTCTCTTAGAGAAAAAATTAAAAGCCAAGACTTGCTCTTAAGACCTAGAATTTTGGTTAGGATAATAGCATAAAATATTTTACCTAGGATAATAGCACAAAGTATTTTGCCTTAAAAAAAGGCATTTTGATGAAGTGATTTTTATGGATTTGTGCTTAATCGATTGCATGATTGGAGGTCGTCCAATTAATCTACCTTACATCATGATGAGAAATTTGATCATGGCACATGATCAAAAGAAAGAATATCTTCCCTATGGTTAGTGTCTAACTACCATTTTTTAACATTTTGAGATATTGTTAACAGGTACAGATAAGACACTATATTCAACATAAATAGAGATAAACAATAAAACCCTCATTAAGATAAAATTTATGTTAAATAAAGATTGTGCTCGGGTATCTAGAGACCAAATTAAGACTCATGCTAAGGAAGAGCATGATAAGGACGAGGAACAACATGTTGGTAGTTATGGTGAGTTTGAGGCAATGTTTGAAACACAACTGCATGCTTCATCACCTGAAAAGGCTTCAACTAATCTTTGAAGGTCTAGGATGGAAAACCATCTAACATAGCTTAAGACAAATATATGTTATATTCGAGAGACATAAGAGAATGTAGCCGGTAATGTGATGGAGATGAAAATGATGATGGCTAATCTCTTCTCTCATTATCCACCACCCTAGAATATGTACCAAGCGTACTTGTATTCTATTGTTTTTCATGCTTTTTTTATATTTTTATTCATTTTTATTTGTAATGGATATTTGTGTTTTGAAGGTTATGTAATGAACTTCTTATTTATTATGATTTCCATTATATATTTGCTTATATTTATCTCTCTATAATATGTTTTTGTTAATGACAAAGGGGGTATAGATTGTATGTAAATTGCAAAAGGAGGAGAAATGTATTTCAATAATATGCATATATTTAAGGAGACATTCAATTTTTTTTTATGCATAAGCTATTATTGAAAATACAATCTTTTCATATTTACTTAGATTATGCTAAATCGTTAATGTTTCATATTTACAACATTGCAAAAGATAGGGGGATATATTTTTTTTCATATCTAAGTTACATATTAATTGTCATCATAAAAAAGAAAAATTGTTGACCTTTAGGTCATACATTTATGTTCTTATATATATTGATAATAACAATAATATGGAAATTGGACTAATAATATGCTTAGTTGAGAACAAGTTTTAAACATATTTAAACAAACATCATATCAATAAACATGAAGGATTTCATAAAGAAATCAAGAAGTCTAAAAAGGAAATATATTGAAGACTTACATTTAAATTTTTATTTTAGTGCTTTTATGTAAATCTATGTATCTCATGTTGATAGAACAAATTAAAATAAATGCACACACATTCACTATGCACACTTAAAAGGATTGATTAAAAACCTAATAGATGGTTTTAAGAATTTACCTAGGTTAAAACTAATAAATTTAGAATTCTGCATGAACCAGTTGATTGTTTGGCTTAAACAAAGGTCGACCACTTGTTTATTTGTAATAAACACTTGAGGAATCTGCAGGAACTAGTCGACCGGTTGGCTTAGCCAATTTCAACCGGTCGACTGTTTCAGCCGTCAGTGAGACTGTAATGGCTATAAATGACTAGGTTTTGTTAAAAACATAAAAATAGCTTCTCTAATTGTGAAATCTATAAGAGAATTCAAACCTATATAATATATAATCTATTCTAAGTGAAAAAACACTACAAATTCATCAATCATTGATTATACTCTAATTAGTGTAATTAAACTTTCATATTCTAGCACATGGGTATTTAATCTCATTCTCACTACACTTAAATTCCTTCAAATTCTATAAATATTATCTTATGAGATATAAAGATATTAAAATTTTAAATTATACTATTCACCCTAGTGAAAGATAAAAATAAAAAGATCAAACTACCCTCGTAAAAATATATTTGAAATTCTCAAAAACAACAATTCTCTCTCTTTAGACACTATTTCTTTCTCTTCCATCTCAATTTCTCTCTCTTCTTGTTCTCTCTCTTCTCGTGGCGTTCTGAACCAAATCAAGTTGCTAATTGATCTCTCCCTTTTCTCGTTTTGAACCAACCAAATACATGTATCTTCGGTTACAAGAATTCATTTTTTCAAGTGCTCTCCTAATCTGCTGTGCACTGCACTGCTATCTCCACTTTCTAAATTCTAGTCCTAACCCTAAGTCCCAGATATCTCCAATTTCTAAATTCTAGTCCTAACCCTAAGTCCCAGATAGTAGCCCTAAGTCCAGATATCTCCAATTTCTAAATTCTAGTCCTGACCCTAGTAGCCCTAAGTCCAGATATCTCCAATTTCTAAATTCTAGTCCTGACCCTAGTAGCCCTAAGTCCCTAGATTTTCTGTCAAAAACCAAAGCGATGCACTGCACATTCAATCTTTATCAAAATTGATTCAAGTCTCACTCTGGAGAACCGGATTCTTCGAAGGTGTATCCACATGTAATATTAAATACAAGAGCTTTTTAGTAATTAAATAAAATTTAATAGCAATTTTAGAAATAATTTAATATAAATTTTCACAAGAGCAGAAACAAAATAAAAATATTAAAAAAACTTTTTAATGGAGAGAGTGAAAAAAGCGAGTAAACTTAAAAAGATTTTTTATAATTAATCCTAAATAAAAACGTCAAAAATAAAAAGATTATATATATCTTTTATTTTAAAGAGAAAAACTAGCTTTCCATTTAAAAAACCATCATATTTCATTACTACACAAGTCCAATAAATATTGCGTGCATCTGCAGAGATAATCTTGGACTGAAAACTGAAACCAGAAATTGAATACAATATCTGAAAGGCAGATTAAACAGTGTTCGCGAAATCCACTCAATAACAAACTAGAGCCATTCCCATTTTTAAAAAAGACTAACAATAAGCATTACAAAACGGCAATCTCTCCATTGACAACTTAAGACCTTGGCTTCTCCTTCTTCTCTTTGAAAAGTGCAAGAAGTGAGACTCCAGAAACCTTCACAACCTTGAATCTAACACCAGGAATATCACCAACAGCGTGACCTTTACGTCCAAATCCAGCAATCAACACCTCATCCTACAAGAGCAAATTATGTTCTAGGTTATCAGCAAGCACAAAAGGACCATGAATGATCCAAATCAGTTAAAGCGCACAGAGTACTCACATTTTCTTCAATATAGTTTAAGCAACCATCATTTGGAACAAAAGCAGCAATCTTCTTCCCATTTTTGATTAGTTGAACCCTAGCACACTTTCTAATAGCAGAGTTAGGCTGCTTGGCCTCAATACCTCTGCATATATAGACATCCAATGGTACAGATTGACACAGATTAGCATTTAAACTTCGGAGTTGAAGGAAACAAAAAATGAAAACATATAAAATACCATAAGGCAGCCCTACATCTTCTCAAGAACAATGCCTTTGGCATGAGATGATCCAGCAAACGGTTTCTTCCACTCATTGCCAAGGTTAGACTTCTTGTAAGATTTGTCAGCCCACCTCTGCCTTCTGCGGTGGGACTTAAGCTTGCGACCAGCTCCCATACCACGTGTCTTACTGTAATTCAGAAAAAAAAACCCCATCAAATTTAAATGGAGAACACCCAAACACTGTCCTAAATAACTAACAAGTTATGCACAGAGGCAGGGAACCTTCCATATCAGTAATCTCACCAGGAAACAATACAAAATACAAGTAATGCTAGTTCTAGATGACTTATGGTTCATTAAATTTGATTTGGCATGAAACCTCACCATCCCTAACCAGCAAATCTGCTAATTTCGTTTCTATTCAAAAAATAAATAAACAAAACGACGCGCCCTTTTGGGAGGGCAGGAAAGATCCCACCAATGCATTTTCAAGTTGATAGAAATGGATTCAAATTTAACAGGTCAAAGGGATTAATTAAACTAGATTCAAATACCAAAACATTGAACAGCCTAATAAATTTCTAATTCAACCAAAATTACTGTTTAATCACTGCATAGCCTACTCATAATCCAATTTACAAATACCAGATTTAATTCTCAGAAACAAAACACGCAGATGGCATCCACCATGACTAAAACTCGTTTCAACATACAATGGAACACACTAAACATCACGTGGCAATATGTTCATAAGCCGATAGCATGGCTTAAAGTTTAAAACTTAAAAAGATTTTTCAACTTTTTCCCAACTTCAACTTTCTCAGCTACCATGCCGTTATTATGAGAAAACATTAATTAAGATACCAAAAAATACAAGATGCAAAACAAATAGAAGGAGCTCTAAACATCCCAGAGTCAATAACAGTAAAGTAGCAGAGTGATGCTGAAGGAGAGTGAGAATCGAGGAGAGGAAGCGTACCCCATGGTTACTGAGATAAGTTGTACGACGGCGAGGAGGGTTTTGAAAGCTGAGGAGGAGGGGGAGGAGCTGCCGCTGCTGCTACTGCTGAATAAAACCCTAACCCTAAGAAAGAAGTGTATGCTGTCTATATATAAGAAAGATAGCAGTGGGCTGTTTCTGCAAGGTTGATTTCTCTCATGAGCACTTGTTGGACTTATCTTCGGCCTTGTAGTTTTTCATTTTGTTTATCGGCCCATAAAAGTTAATTTGTTTTCCAGAAGAAATAAAAATAGGAAAAGAGCATTTCCTTATTCTTTTATGACAGAAAATAATCTTCTTTTTTTAGAATTAGAAAAAATAAATTGATTATAATTAATAATTGTTTTTAAAATATTTTAAAACAAATATTTATATTTATAATTATAACAACTAAATTAAAAATATATATATACTACATACTTAAGTTGATTATAATTAATCTAATTTCAATAAAGAAGACCATTCAGATTTTAAATTTGAAAAAATATTATTTCGATAGAGAGAATAATTGATTTTTTGAAAATAATAAACAAATTTTTATATTTAAATAATTTAAGTAATACATGCATAGCATGAGTTAGAAGACCATTTATCACTTATAATGCTATGAAGTAACAAAGATGAGCATTCCTTAGGTATTAATTTGGCCATAGTTTAGGGAAGAAATTTCACTTTTCATTTTCTTTCTTTTTTAATTTAAGTTATTTTCATATATGATGATGCATCCATTATAACTTAGGTTATTTTTTAAAAGAACAAAAATAAATAAATTGAAATTGATAATATTCATCTAACAAGTTGCAAGGTTAAATTCTTTTTTGACATTTAAAAAAAAACCTTTTTAAATTGACCCGGATTAACTCATGAACCGAGCCTTGAATCTGGTCATTATAACTTTTTTTTTTTTGATTTACGTGGGGTGTCCGGGCCAGCTTACGCGCACCACGACTATTCCCCACGGCTCGCTGGACATCCTGCAAGCCCAGGAGGAGGTAAGGCACCGCGGGGGTGACAGACGTACACATAGAAGGTCGAACCCGGGACGGGGGCGGAACAAGTCACACGAATTGACCACAGCAGTTAAACCCTCAAGTGCTGGGTACACACGAGAGCTCGAACCAGGGCACTCAGGCAGGGCAAAGCCTGCCAAGGCCACTGAGCTACAAGCCTCGTGTGTGGTCATTATAACTTTGCTTGTATTAAGAATTGACATATTTAAATTCAATTGCTATGATTTTATAAGTTTTCTAGTCTTTGACCCGAGCGTAAATGTAAATTCATTGAGTTCCTCAGAGATATATGATGTGACGTGGGATGCATGGCAAGCCTGTATGTACGCCCATATTACTTGATAAGAAAAAACCAGACAAAAGGGATAGAAATACGAGTTCAAAAGCCTAAGATCAAAGTGACAAATTTGGCCGCAGTTTAAGGTTTGGATCAAGAAGCCATTTCTTCGCCTTCAAAAAACTTGGCCTCGTAAAGCACACATCAGGTGTCCTATTGGTTGCCTTAAATGAAAACATCCATGATTCCTCACTTCACACTTGTAATGGATGTTGATGTGTTTCAGAGCGTAAACTACCTTCTATTGAACGCATCGTAGGCAGCTAAGAAATGTCGGCACTGTACGAAGAAGAATGATTGCATGGGCACATGCTCATGGATACTGTCTACTGTAACACTCTGGGGGTTTCTTAGGATCAATGGCATAATTGCTGTTATTGGAGATATACAGCGGGGTGGATTGGATAGCTGTGAGAAATAAAACAAGCAGAGGCATCGAGCAAGCAAAAATACATAACAACAATGAAGGAATGACGAGACAACTAGCTTGGTCTCGGACAATACAAGAAACACAAATTCATGGGCCAAAGTAAACTTGGAATGGAGTTCCGGCAACATATCGTCTCCGATACTACGATACAAGTGTTCCTATTTTTCAGATTACTTGTTACAGATTAATACATAATCCATGCTGATGGCATACTAGCACAGATCAACTGCTTCACACTGAACTAGATATGGTGGAGAAAATCAAAGCCACTGCAACCATCAGATGAAACAAAATGGAACCCCTCTCAGTTCATCATTTTCCACAAAACTATACAGTAGTCCCCAAAAGAACTTAGTCTTTGAAACAAATTTATCATCATATTAAACTTAGCTGCCACCAACCAGTCCCTGTAATAAATAAGAACAAGGACATTAAAAGATGTGCGAAAATAAAGCACTCAAAGCAATATAACAACCATAGAATGCATTGTAACCTGACAGAGAGCCTGGCTACTTCTGACCCCTCTTCCACAAGACCCCAATTTTCTTCAACATGTTCCCGTTTTTCTTCTTTGGAGAGTCATCATCCATATCTTCAGAGAAGGGCGAGCCCATATTTCCAGGAATAGGATTATAGTTGTTGTCAAGAGAACCTGTTCTCTCTACAAATTTGCCGTTGTTCCCAGTTGAAAGCATAGCAGCAGCTGCCTCAGCGGCTTTCCTCCATTGGTCTGACTGCACCTTTAACCTCCTCAATTCAGCCTCCATTTCTGTGTTTGCTGCCTGAGCTGCATCCAGCTGCTCAGTCACCCTTGCTGCTCTTCTGCTACTTTTATCTGCTTCCTCTGTCAGATAACCAAGTTTCATCAGAGCCTCGTGTTCTGCAGCCCTTGCAGTTTCTGCCAATGCAACAGCTTCATCATTGACCTTACTTTTCTCCATTTCCCCTTTCTTGATTTCTTTCCAGAGTGTTTCATTTTCCTCTGCTACACTCTGCAACCGTGCTTCCTTATCCAACAAGCTCGCCTTCAACTCTGCCAGATCATGCTCTAACTTTTTCAGCTCCATTGCAAGTTCAGATTCCCTCTCACTTGGCTGATTTTTCTCAATCTTTAAAGCCAGTCCCTCATTCTCCTCAGAAATGCCCTGCAATTCAGTTTCCTTATCCATCAGGTTAGCCCTCAATTCTTCAATATTGTTTTTGGCTTTCTTCAATTCAGCTTCCAATTCAGCCTCTCTGTGGCCTGATTCCAACTTTGTACGTTCAACTTGTTCATAGGCGCTTCTAATCTGCAATGTGCTTTGAATATATTCTTCCTGGTACCTGGTCTCAGATGCTTCTAGTGCGGATTTCAACTGACCTACTTCATGTTTCAAAAGGTTCATTTCTGCTTTGAGCTGTTTTGTTTCCTCATTTTCTACACTTTCCTGCAAAACTTCAACATCCCCTGCAGGATTCATGACTGTTTTCCCACAAATGTTCGCTGGATCTGCTTGCAGTTTACTCACAAGTTCCTCCAAGGGTTTTACTTGAGCTCTTGATTGTTCCAGCTCCAATGATAGGGTCCTGTAAGCCTCCATGGCTTTGACGTCATCTGCCTGCAGCATTTCAGCAGTTGCATTTGCTTCTTCCAATTGCTTTTGAGTTTTACTAACAAGTTCCAGGGCTTGAGCTTCAGATTCCCTGGTATCACTGAGCTCAGTTTTCATTTTTTCAACAAGGGAGAGAGTTTCAGTTAGTTCCAGTCTCAGCCCTTGTAATTCAGCATATGCTGATTCTGCATGTTTTGTTTGGGAAGCTTCAGATTCCACTACCATTTCCAGCTGATTTTTGAGCCTCTGGACTTCATTCATGGCAGAAGCCAGGGCTGCAGAATCAATTGAGTGCTGCTTCTGCATGGCCTCCAGTTCAGACTGCCAAGCTTTATCACGATCATGGGAGACTTTACGGAGCTCTTGAACACGGACATCTTCAGAACTAGAAAGCTCCATCAATTGCTGTTGTGATTCCTCAAATTTCTCTGACATGGTTAAAAGCTGCTTCTTGGTGTCTTCAGCTTCCTGATGGACTCGTCTCTTCCATGACTCTGATGCGTTCAGTTGATCTTTTGCCTTCTTCAGATCCTCCTGGAGTTGTGCAAGCTGTGTTTCCAATTCAGATATTCTGCTTGGGCGCTTCTTCTGGGCTCGCGAGACAGAGAGGATAGCAAAGCGAGTAAACAACAGTAATTTATGAAAATATTATCAGTACGAAAAGTTTCTTCCTAAGAAAAATCAATTGTGATAATTTAAAAGTAAAGAATTGTGTCTAAAAACACCTGAATGGTGGGAGACAGGCATTTGTAACAGAGTAATATAAATAAGCATCTGTGACTATGACATGGCCAACTGTAAAAAAACTCCCCCATGCAGTTCCATTTAAACATGAACTAGTTGTAGCTGAGTACCTCAGTTGCTGGACTTTGAGATAATCTGCGTTCAGTGACTTTAGGACTTCTGTCTTTCGGGGTCCTACTTGCTGGATTTGGGGAGACAGAGTTGTTTTCTGATCCAGGTGTTTTGAGTTGCCGAGTTCGAGGTGTTGCGGGAGATTTCTTCTGAGGCACTTCCAAAGAGCTGGTTCTGCACTCAAAGTTGGGTGAATGACAACAAGTATAGTTAGATACGCATGAAAATCAAAGGACCTACTTCCAAGTTCCAGCAACTGATGCTAGATAACCGTCAAAACTTGATAAAATACAAGGAGAAAAGAAGAAAGAAGGATGCTATATAAGTTAGCAGCTGGGCTGTAAATTTACAGAATCTTGAGTAGATTAACCATGCGAGAATTCATGGTACATCAGTGTTATTAGGTGAAACAATTTCAATACCTGCCACCTCGTGAATGGGTTAAGTAACAATGCTTAGGATTCAGGGTATATCAGTGTGTTGTTAGGTGATAAATTTCAACACCTGCCACCTATTGAATGGATTAACCATGCTAGGATTCAACATTCACCCACCAATTGGATCTAGATGCCCCACCTGATTCACTATTATAATTTATTTGCCTTTGAGATAGTAGCCAAACTTTGTTGACAGTTGAGGTAGAAAAAATAGGTTTCTTACCCAAAATCAAAAGAAAACGAAATTACAAGGAAAAACAAGGCTTACAGGTAACCTTAAAGCAAAATGTGAAAGAGAGTATAATGTTCAATTCTTAACAAGAGTCCCCTAGTCACAAACCACATTAATTGTACTCTTTCTTCCACTTTCCATTATAATGCAGAGTAGAACCAATAATTTGTAATTGGATTCAGTTAGCTCGGTATCAGAACTTGATCTTTCTTTTCTTGTTATGGTACTAAAAATCATCCTGTTCCTTGTAACAATTTTTTTTTTTCCAGTCCAAAGTCCATTCAATTGAATGATCAGTTGGATCCACTTTAAAATCACCAATACATCAATTGCAGAAGAGAAGTAATCATAATCATAGAATTAAATGGACTTGAATGAAAGCAGTTTTCTGAAAGTAGATCAGAAAAACAGTGCAGAGATGAGCAAGTCTACATTACATGAACAGAATATTGAGGTCGCATTCAGTTAATGACATGAGAAAACAGATTATCTGGAAACAAACAAACACCAAGAGCAGGTAAAAACATTGTAACAAGGAAATGACTATCTTACTTTGCTTTTGGTGTCTGCATTATGCCTTCTATCCTCTTCACAAGAAGTACTCTTCTTGAAATCCCACCTGGCCCACACCACTTGCAGTTCTTCTGAGGAAATCTTTGGCTGAGAAAGAAATTCAAAAGAGAATGTAATATATAAAAATGTATGCAAGAAGAAGGATAGTGTGGTGTTCAAAACGATGACAGCCACCTCAAATAAGCATGCAAAAACCTAACAAACAAACAAACAATACAATGCCTTCAAAGAAACTCCTCAGAAACTACCCCCACTACCACCAACCAGAACCACAAGACAAAATTAAAAACAAAGAAAAGGGTGTACTCAGAAGACCTCATCACGCATGATTACATAATCCATCTTTGCAACTTTCTTTTCTCTTTCCTTTTTTATCCCTTTCTTTTCACTCAAGCACTTTATGTTGTGCTCCAAAAAAAAGAACAATGGGCCAGAGCCAGATTAATGATGTTGGTGGCATAAATTCTCTGTTCATTTAGAAACTGCTGTGTCATTTTTTTTAATATAAAAAATAGAGTTCCATTATTAATTAAAATCCTTTTGCCTTTCTACTTGTGTATTTGGTGTGACAAACCCACTCCCTACGCACCATTAAAATTTTCCATTTGATGACAAGCACAGATATTTTATAACACGGCTACAAAAGGTAAGAAATGAAAACGTATTAGAGACCTTCTATCTCCATATCCAGACACCATCTCTGTTTTTTTAAAACAAAACTTGCACGTATAATGTAACAATAATGGTAAATAAACATGGCATTGTCCAGAAAATCGACTGCCGGAGGGAAATTTGAAAAGGAAAAATTTCTTAAATCCTGTAGCATTTTCGGAACCTTAAAATCCTTGACGAAATTATAGTTTTGACAAACGAGAAACTACCCTTGTACACCCCAAACACTACCCTCTCCCCAAAAGAAAAGGATGAAGAAGAAGAATAGTAAATTAGTAAGGAAACTGAAAACAAATTATCAACAGCATATGAAGCACTCTAAACCATGGTAAATTCTCCCTCTTTTGAGTTTTAAACGCTTAGATCTACAAAACAATGTTCTAAAACAAGCTTACCTCAACACAGAGAGTGTTGAAACAGAGATCTACGTTAAGCAAAGAAATGTTTCCCCAAGGGTACTCTGTCACATGAAAAAAAAACCACTCAGGGCTTGGTTCTTCTTTGAAGAAACTTTCAAAACTCAAAAGTCTGCAAACACTTCAGGCTCTGAACTTAAGGCCAACCACAGAAACCCCACCCGCATTTTTCAAGTGGAAGCAGAACTTTACTAGATAATGAGATATCTTTAAAAAAGAAACACAAAAGAAGCATTATTACTAAGAAGAAAAGAGGGTGAAGAAAAAAAAAGCAAACCCAGCTCAAAAATCGACAGCACCTAAACCCGAAGAAGTTCTTTGAACCGACAAAAGAAAAAATTTGAACTTTTACTCGCAAAAAAACCAAACATTAAAACTCTAAAAAACCAAATAACCTCAAGATATGACAAATAACTCATAACTAAACAATGTGTAACAAAACAAAACCAGAACAAATTCACATTCGGAGCTTACCAGAAGATGTCTCTCTGCCTTGTAGGAGGCTTTTTTTAACGAAAAATAGGGAACAAAACCCTAGTGTAGATAAACCAAACAAGGAGGTGGAGACAGTGAAGTAAAAGAGTAGCTAGTTGCTTGTGCGCTCAGTTCTCGAGACTCTCTCTGCGTGTAATTTGTCAGTCTTTACTATATTTTGTCAGTGGGAGGCAAGAGCTTACAGAGCAAATATATGGAGAGGTACTATTTAGGGTGGACCACGTTATTATTTTTTACGCGCTCCATCACGCTCTCCAATTTTCAAAGATCCTCTCATTGTTTTTACTCGGAGAAAAAACAAAGAAATCATATTTATTTACTGGCCATGGGATTTGGAATCCCAATCCCTTCCCTTCCGTTATACAAGTTGCCATTATAAGATTAGGAACGTTGTGAGAGCAAATTAGTAAAATTACTCTGGAGAAACATAATCTCAAGAAAAAGGATAATAAAAACATAATTATTATTATTATTTTTTTACTTGAGCCCTTAATATGTAAAAATGCTAAGCTTAGTTTCTTAAATCTACAGCCATGAAAAGCTTCAATGGTTTTGACCTCTCTCGTCCTCTTTGCCACGACTACCTTTGCTGGTTGTTCCTTGTTATTATTTTTCCACCCATTAGGATTTTTTTTTCGAACGTTATCTCTAGATAAGTTTTCATGTACCCAAATTACACGTAAATCAACCATATAGTTTACACTTAGGACATATATTTTTGTTATGTTATCGGTCGGATTAAATTTTTTTAATATTACAAGAATATTCAGTCATTACTAATATATCTTCTAATAAAAAAATAATAATAATTGTGTAAGATAAATTTGATGTGATCCAGTCAACTTGAAAGGTTTACAAGCAACTTGAATGACTGGTAAAAATATAATTTAACTAAAAAAACTCAAGACACTATCTTTTTTTTTAATATTGAGAGGACAATATATTAAATTGACTTGGGTTAATCCGGGTTAATTTGTCAAATCCATAACTCGTGTTATGAGACTTTGATAAAGTTATAGAAAATAAATCGAAACAAATTACGAAGTTCAATTCTCAATCAACTCAATGTTAAAGAATAAAATTGAAAAAAAAAAATCAAGCAACCTAGGTAATCCGCAAAACCTGTGACCCGGTTCATAAAACCAGGATAGCTCTATAAAAAACAAATTGAAACAAATTATGAAGTTTAACCTCTAATAAAAAAAATTCTATATATTAAATGATAAAATAAAAAAAAATATTGTTCCAATAAACAATGTTTAGCGAGGAGATCAATGGTAAATTTACCTTTTTTAGATTTTTTTAGTAAATGTATTTTTTTATAAAATTCAATTCTCAATCAACCCAATGTTGAAACATAAAATGGAAAAAATCAATGAGAAAAAAGGAAAAAAAAAACTCGAGTCAACATGGTTAACCCGTAAAACTTGTGACTTAGGTCATGAGATCATGATAACTTCTTAGAAAGCAAATTAAGAAATAATTATGATTATGACGCCTAATTCTCAATCAACCTAATGTTAAAAGATGAAGTTGAGAAAAAAAAATATAAATGTAAAAAACATGAAAAAAAAAAACCTAAGTTAACACGACTAACCCACAAGACTCGCGACTCGGGTCATAAAACCAAGATAACTCTATAAAAAACAAATCAAACTAAATTATAAAGTGTAAAACCCAATAGGCTTAATGTTTGAGGATGAAATTGAAAGAGAATATAAGTTGAAAACTAAAAAAAAAAGTTCTTAATTTTTTTGTAGGACTAAAGTGTAAAATGCCTTGGCATTTCACTGTTCACTAGTATAATGAAAATGCCAAGGAGTTTCAGTATGTTACTAAAACAGTAACTCGTGTTGCGCTGCAGGCCGATCAAAAATTTCTTAGCACACAAAAAAGATGCCGAGACGATCACAATATTTATGAAGAAGTAAGAAAAACTTGATACTCGAGTTATTAACTCGATTAGACCTAATAAGATCGGGTAATCTAATAATTTGATTTAAACTACAGGCAATGATAGCAGACGAACCATAAAAAAACATTTTGCAACAATCAACCAAAACAAATGAGCCACCAATATTATACCCAGAAGGAAAAGGAAAAAAAAAAAAAACATTGGCAACCTATTATCAACTCCATTGTGGACATCGCTCATCATAAAAAAAAATCTTGTTAAGATGGTTCAAACCTGATCGCGAAGTTCTAGACAACAACATAAAAAGAAGTCGCTAGAGCAACGTCTCTGAAAAGCAAATCGAACAAAACAAAATGAAGTGAACATTCATCTATATTCAATAAATCAATTATATTTAATTCAAGAATAAAATTTATTTTAAAAAATAAACTTAATAAATAATAACAAATAAAAAGACCTAAGATAACCCAATTAAATTAAAAAAAAAAAGAAAGATAAACCAAGGTCATAGAAAACATGAAAAAAAAAACAAGCTCAATCTCCAATTAAATAAATATTGAAAGATGAAATAAAAAAATAATAGCTTAAAAAATGATATAAAAAAATAAAGCAATATTAGGCAAACCTCATGAAGCTAGTTTAATTTACAAAGTTTGCAACCTACGAAATCTTCGACACGGGCTTAACAAGCTCAAATCCAAACCAATTAAATGTTGGAGAATTAAATCGGGTAAAAACATACCGCTCCTGAAAATTTTGCAAAGCAAAAAAAAAACCAGTTAAAAGAATGAGAATGAAATTTACCAAGAAAAAATTTTTACAAAGGGTGGAATCGAAGAAAAATATATCTCTAAAAATTATCTTAAACTACAAAAATACGGATCAAATTTAAAAAACAAAGAAAATAATGAGGATGAGATCGAAAGAAAAATCTAATTCCATGAATTATTTAAAACAAATATAACAAAAAAACAAGGACTAAATAAAAAGGAAATAAAAGTTTAGGGGTTGACTTGAAAAATCGGGTGGTAGGGTGCAAAAACTGAGGAAGAGAGAGTAAAAAAGAAGAAAAAAAATGGTTGTCGGTGACAAATCAAACCTCCAATCAGTGCATGTGCCACATATCCAAGGAGGAGACGTTGAGACGAAGCTAAAGCCACCCTGGAATGGCCTTTATGGCTATTGGAATCAATCGCACGTGCCATCTAAAGATGACTAAGAGGCCGATGCATCCGCCTTTTTTAATTCCTTTTTAATTATTAAAATACTCAAATGACCCCACCTCAACAAATTAATTACAAAAAAAAAAACTCAACAATAAAATAACATAAATACCCTTTAACATAAGAGTTAGATTACGCCAAAGGCGCCAAGGTCTTTTTACCATGCAACAATATTGAAAAAAAAAAAAAAACCCTTCACTTTCATGTTATTTTTATTATTATTATTTTAAGAATAAAAAGATTATTTTACTATGCATTTTTAATTAAAAATACAAAATTAACCCTGCGTAGAAGTTCAAAAATTGATTTCTTTTAAGGGTAGTGTTGTAAATTCACTGTAGAATCTAAACACAAATTACTCATCCTACCCCAATCAATTTTAGAATACCAAAATTATCTCAAGACAAATATTATTTTACTCTTAAATACATGATAAAGAGCTTTTTTATTTTATTTTTTAGGCCAAGAAGAAAAAACACTATTCTCATCCACAAACGGTGTCTAGGTGAACAATGTATTCTTCTTCTCTTTTAATTTTTTTAATAATATAATATAATATAATATAATGGGTGTCCATCAGATTTTGAAACTGTGATTTCTAACTTGAGAAAAAAGAATGCGACAACTCAACTGAATGGTTTGACTTCCAACTTTCCTCCCTGCCTTAGTGAGTAAAAAACACAAAGAACGAATAATTGCTGGACATGTGGTCAAGGTATCTAAACTCTAGCTTGTTATTTTGCTATCACGGATTTGGAGAATTCAGTAATTGTACGAACTACATATTAAATAATTCGATGAGTTTTTAATGTATTTTTATATTTTTAATTATGTCTAGTATACATTTGTATAATATTTAATTCATCGATATTTAGTTTTGTTTAATTTTTTCATCTAAATTAATAAAATTATATATTTTTTTATTTTAAAAATGATTATAAAAATGTAATTCTAAGTTTTCAAAAAAATTAAAATATTTATTGTTAAAATTTTAATGGTTAAATAATTCTGATTTTTATTATTTCTTAAAATATCTTGAGTATTTGTAATCAATTCTTTAATTGTATCCTTATATAAATAAAAGGTATTTTTAAATGAAAAATATAATTACATCAATTTATATTAAAAAATTAACAGATGGACTAATTGGAGAGTTGAATATTATAAGGATATAATGGACACAATATTTTTATCATAATATCGAATGGATCATCAATGTATCCTTATATAGTGGACACAAAATGCTGATTTGTTATCATAATAAAAACTTATTGATAAATAAAGCAATTTATTCTTATTTAATGAATGAGTTTTCAATATGTTTTTATGTTTTTAATTGATATATTATATATTTATATAATATTCAATTCTTCAATAAGCAATCCTGTAAAAAAAAAAAAAACCTCATCCAAATTGATATAATTTTATTTTTCATTTAAAAAATGTCTATAAGTTACATAAGAATGTAATTTTATTCTTAAAAAAATATTTTAATTCTAATAAAATCTTAATGATTAAATAATTCTGATTCTTATAAATTCTTAAAACAATTTCGGTAATTTTCATCAATTCTTGTATTGTATTCTTATATAACTCAAGTATATTCTTTTGAATGAAAATATAATTCTATTAATTTGGATTAAAAAAGCTTGATAGAAGGACATGTTGGAGAGTTGAATATTGTAAAGATATAATTGACATAATATTTTTGTCATGATATCTGTAATTGACTTGATATATGTTTTATATAATGGACACAAATGACAACTTGTTATCATAATAAAATTTTATTGGTAAATGACCTAGTATATCATTATATAATTGGACAAAACTAAAGTAATTAACTAAGTGCAAAGACTTAATTAGACTTTTAATATGTCAAATTAATGTTATTAAGGATCTAGTTGGTGAAAATTTAAGTTTGAAAACTTAATTTGGTCTTAATTAAGAAGATTAAAATTTTAGAAGACCAGGATTACTTTTTACAAGCATAATTGAATGAAATCAATGGTGAAATTACAAGAAAGTCAAAGTTTAAATTTCAATTAAGGGTCAAATTAAAGAAATTCAGAACCAAGGTCCAAAGTGCAACGAGCATGCATGTTGAAGGACTGAAATAATCCATATCAGGGGTCAATTTGAAAGAAATTGAAAGTTTGATGGTTGATAAGGGTCAAATTGAAAAATTGGAAACCAATAACTAATTTAACAAAAGGCTCTCAAATTAGAGGAGTTAAATCAAAGTTTTCAGATGTGCAATTGCAAAAAATAAAAAGTTTTAAGGTCAATTAAGGATGCATGCACTACAATTGAAACAACAAGGACCAACTTGAAATTTACAAAATATCAATTCTTAAACCGTAATTTTTAGGGTTTAAATAGAGGACATACCACTTGTTTTTAATGAAAAAATCGAGTGACAGTGTGACACATTATTTGTCATTGTTTTATTGTCTTCTTCAGCCGAGAAGGCTAGTTGAATTGCCACCTTTAAATGAATGAATGTGGCATCTCCGAGCATTTCAGGAACTCCAACCAACACCATTTGACAAAGGAGATTCCCCTTTACAAGTTTATGCCACCTCTTTTTTTTTTTTATGTTTGTGCACCATCTTCCACGTGGAAGCCCTTAACTTCTTGTCCCCAGGCAACCTTATCTAGTTGTTTAGAATTTCACAGCGTTACACCCAACTTTGAATTGATGGTGAGAAAGCTATAGGACACCAAATCAATCATGGTTTGATCGTGGTTGAAGAATAACATCCCTTTTATAGGATCTATATCTTGGTTAGATTTAATGACCCCCTACTTACCATGATTAATTCATGGAAGGTGCACCCCTAATCAGCCATTTTTAGTTATCTTTCAGCTATGAAGTTCCTAACCTTTTTTAGAAGTTCCCAGAGTTTGTTAGACACCTTGAGAGAGGAAAAAAGAAGAAGAGAAGAATGTCTTCTAATATATCAAAAGAAAGAATCACCTATGATCTAATTTTGAAAAACCACATCTAAACCCACAAATGGTTTCACAACCACTTGCTGTTTTGAGGCTATAAAAGAAAAGGAAATCATAGAGAAAAGAAAGGGGGATCCTAGAGAGAAATATCATAGAAAAAGTAAAAACAAAATACATAAAAATAAATAAAATAGTTAGAATAGAATTGAAACAAAGGTGACAAAGATTGTGTGTTAATAAGAAAGAAAATACCGTGAAGAAAAAAGAAAAGTTGTTTGGAAAAGGTTATTGAGATCTGCTCAAATCAAACAAAAGAGGTAGAAACCAGTTGAAACCATTTCTTGAAGGTAAGTTATTCAACTTGATGGAGGGGTAGAACTCATTTAGAATACCCCTTCCCTCTGCATTTTAAGCTTTAAACCTTTCATTCAAGTGTTGTTCATTATGCTTTTGATTTGATTCGACCATGTTTTAATTTGTTTTTGGATATATATTCAAGTTGCTTGGAATACAAGTAACAATATGTTTGTTAGTTTTAGTTGTTAATCTGACATTTTATGATGTTTAATAAATGATTACTGATATGCTTTTGATGCTTGAATACTTGTTTTTATACATGAAAAACATATGTTGTGGTTTGATGATTATATGAAAAAATGAGACATATGGAAATGCTTGCCCATCCTAGTGTTTTTGTTCAAATTTTGGAAGTTCATAAAGGATATTTTGATGTTGAATGAGCTTTTGAATTGATAAGAACAACATATGTGCATGTTTGTATAATGACAGTAAGTTATATGCTTTGAGTTATATGCATTTTAATGTTTACATGTTTATTGTTGTTTCTAAAGGCTTAAGCATGCATACATGAGTGTATATTGTCAAAGAATCATCTTAACCTAATAGCTTAAGCTTTTAGGTGAGGTTCCAAGGTATGATTTATATTATTCTCTAACACACCCCCTCAAGTGAAAGCCCTTTGGGCTTGAAACTTGCACAGACTCACATTACCTTGTGCTTAATTTTTATCAAATAAATGAGGATGGTGAGATTCGAACTCGTGACCACTTGGTCATCAAGGCTCTGATATCATGTCAAAGAACCATCTCAACCCAATAATTTAAGTTCTTAGGTGAGGTCCCAATGTATGATTTATATTATTCTCTAACATATGTTACTTGTTTGAATAGGTTTTGAGCCTTTATTAAGGGTTTTGTTGTATTTTCTGCATTTTAAAAGATTCTAGGTTTCATGTTCATCCGTTGAAGATTTGTCTTGGGTCCATGATTTGCTTGTCTTTTTTATCAATTGTTGCACATACATATAAGTTTGTTGATCATTAATCTAAGGTCTTAATAATTTAAAAACACTGAAATCTTGACATTTGATCTTTGCTTTTTTCATTTTATATTTTTCAAAAAATTTAATAATCGTGATATTAGATCGATTATTATGATAATTCAGCCTCAAAATTTTGCTTGAATGTTGATTATACATGTTTATGTGCTTTCAATTTGACATAATATTGTCTTATATTTGATCTTAGTTTCTAGGTTTCTTTATAAGTTCTTGGTGTTTCTTGAGTGAATTCAAATGTTTTTTCCTATTTGACCTTCGTTCTTTTTCTCTCTTTTTTGGGTCGTGTTTATGGTCTTGGACCTTTAGGTTGGGAAACCCAACCTACGTGGCTAGGCTGAGTCCATTTTCAATAAGATAGTGTTTGGCATGTCCAATTTTCATCAAAGAAAAAAATATAATATTTTGTTCTTAAGGCGTGTTTGTTAAACATGGCCTTAAGATGTTTTTTAAGCATTGAATTTTTAGTTAATGACGTGTTTGACAAACATACCCTATTAATTTTAAAGCAATGTTTATTTTCTTATTTTTTGTACTTTTTTCGAACATATCCCAAATAATTTCCAAGAATCCTGAAAAAAATCAAGGGCCATTTTAAAATTATTTATGGGTCCCCTGTATATTTTTCCAATAATTTTATTTAATATTTGGGCTATAAACATACATGTAAGATACTGACCCGATATTAAATATACATGTTTTTCCTTTAAAATTCCAGAAAAAAACTCCTTATTTGAAAAAAGTACAAAAAATATATTTTTATTTGTGAGCATACAACCAAATTCTAAAAATTTTATACATATTTTATACAAAAAAATAAAAATTTTATTTTTATCATACATTGAAAAATAAAATAAAAATCAATTAATAGGTATCACAACAAGTTTGTAATTATCCATTAGGATTTGATAAAAATCTCAAAAACACCACAAAAATCATTTTGTTTAAATTTGGGATATGTAGTTTACATATTTTTTAGGCTTTAGAGTGGTTAAGTTTTAGCTTGATAAGATAAGGATCTCCTTACTAAAAATGATTTTTCTTGAACTTTAGACAGACCAACAAATAGAAACATGATCATAGAAAAAAAATCAATCAACAATGCAACTTACTATAGGTAGGGTACACTGGGGGTGATGTTTCTTCCCCATGCATAACTAATCCCCTTACCCAGACTCTCGTAAACCATTAGATTTTCTAGTGACCATAATATTAGGTGGCGACTTCTGAACCCTGTTAATCATAATTCTATAATTATCTTCCAACACTTTTAAAACCCCCCTCGATTTAGGAGCCAGATCTGTCATCCGACATTATGCTTGCCACGATAACCACTGTTAGCTCCCTCAACCACTATAAAAACCCATCAATATGTAAACTACAACTCTCTTAATCTAAAACCACCACAATTAGCCCTACAACTTAAACCCACCACAATTAGCCCCACAACTTAAACCACGTCCTTGCTCCATCAAACTAGAGCACAACTAAACCATCATGATTAGTTCGAACACTACCAACAATGACAACCAAACACCCTCATCTCTGATAGCTAGAGTGAAAGAAAGAAAAAAAGAGAAACCAAGTTAAAGAGAGCACTCATCTCCCTTATTGTTTGGTAGTGAATGACACCACCATTATCAATGAGTAGAGGAGACCAAGAAAATATGGATATGTTTAATAACTAAGCCTAGAGGCACTGACATGTGTACAACAACACATCGCCAGATATGCCAATTTGTATGCTCTCCAATATATTTTCATCAACTTATAAGGTGAGTTTCTATCTTTTTCTCATATTTTTACTCATTTACCATTTGATTATTATTAATTAGATCCATTTGTACATGTTAAAGAGCTTTTATTGTGTTTGGTTCATGCGCCCTAAAGGCTGGAGACCAATTGGGGATTCTGAAAAGAAATATGATAGTGATCAATGCTTTGTGATGAGGCTAAAAAGGCTTGGATTTGTGCAATATCATATTATCCAAGACATAACGATTGGTCTTGGTGTGATTTCATTATGAGTTTTATGTTCTATTTTATTTGTTTGTTAGTAACTTGTGAATTTAAGGGGTATTTAAAATGTTATGATAGTTTTGTTTGATTTGAACCTATTGATATGTTTATTGTTGCATCAGTTTTGATTTTTACAAAAAAAAAAAAAAAATATTTTCACTACAAATCTTAAAAATTTGTATGTTGTGGTGTTTGTAAATTCATTGCGTGTTTGTTTTTCTATTCAAATATTTCTCATGTTGAATTCATGTCAAAAGGTAAGTTTTTATGTCAAACTAATTGATTATGAAGTTGTTAGTATATTTATTGTTGTGCTAGTTTTGGTTTTTATAAAAACACCATATGTTTTATTTTTAAATTCATATTCAAACTCATATCCCATGCGCGATGTGGTGTTAGCTTTAGTTTTTTTTTATATAAAAATCATAGTTCTAGGTTAATGATTTCAATTCCAAAATTATCAATTTATTATGGATTTATTTTCAAAATTCATAAAAATCAATTTTTATATATGAGTTCTGAATTTGAAATAAT
>Ga0307511_10001008_pt1 | contig 29968 bp, 23 predicted proteins | sample 13_EM_MG_FD_200266 | JGI IMG/M metagenome (GOLD analysis project Ga0307511, IMG submission 200266) | Populus trichocarpa ectomycorrhiza microbial communities from riparian zone in the Pacific Northwest, United States - 13_EM | ecosystem: Host-associated > Plants > Roots > Unclassified | place... | reverse complement strand
TTGCGGAGGTTCAGGGGGGTTTTATACTTGTATATGTTGTATATATGGTCGATTCCGGTTGAAATCATCCGGATTTGATTGGTTAGTACTTGAGGTTATATTTTTTATTTTTATTTTTGGAAGTCTACACGCCCGGTCAGCCTAGAGCTATGAGGCGGAGTTTGAAGTTATATAGCTGGTACATTGACAAGTTCGTCACGATTGCAACCATGCGTTTGAATAAATTAATATGCTTCTTGATTGCCAGACCCTTGCCTAAAAGATAATTTCCAACGCTGAGTACATAAAAGAGGGCGAGATAATCTAGCGTATAATGTCGGGGCTGTATATTGGAGATAGATTTGAAATCGAGCTACGCAAGGGGGCTTGCCAAAAATATAAGAACGTGATTAATGCAAAAGCCTAGCAGACACATCAATGAGGCAGGTAGCTACGAGTAGTAGACTGAGCAAGCCACGCATTTACGTGGTGACAAGAGAAAAATGGCGGCCGTCGACAGTGGGAAGGATTTCACGCCCCGTCGATGAGCTGTGGTATCCCAAGTCCCAGTTTTCCCGCGCTGAATTACTTTACTTCGCTTGAAGAAAGAGACTGGTGATTCCATTTCTAATCACTCCTCCTTTAGACTTACTGTCGGAGTAGTTTTAAGAAGTTTCTTTCTTTCCTTTTTTTTTTGGAAGTTTCTACTCACATGGGGGGCTGAGGTCCTGGCGAGGCTCCGATGGTTTCCCGTTAGAACAACGAGCGTAAAACACCAATACAATAAAGGTAAGTAGATACGTGCAGATTGGGGTCACCCCTTCCCTCATCAATCAGCGATGCATAAATATCAATCACATGGCTAACTGTATGAGATTAACAGGCTCTTTTTATTTTAGATTTACACAGTCGAGTGGGGATATTATGGCACAAAAGAGGATGTAGGTAACAGGGCCTCTCGTTCTGTTGGGATATTTCTCAACTTAGGTTTGTCAGTATGGTGTGTTGGATTTGACGGTGCCTATTTGCGGCGTGGGAAGGTGCCCAGTGCCGGCCTGAGTAGATGTTACATAAGCAGACTTCTATGAACTATTTCTATAGTAGCCAGTGCTGAACTTCAAAATCGTAACTACATACAACGTGCCTGGGTGTAAAAGTAACATACAATTGCATTGTAATATAATTATATTATAGGTACATAAGTGGAAGCATGGCCTAGCTATAGGAACAGCAAACGATTCAGAAACCAAACCCTGACCTTCAAGAAACGCAGCATGAGTTCTGCAAATCGGGCCCAGCTGTTTGCCTCCGCTACAGGCTTTGGGAGTCCAGAGGACGCAGCACATCCCTCAAAATACGTGCTTAGGCCCCAGCAGTGGATACCCTTTGTAATCATCACGCGTATGTACCTGACAATGCAGGGCAACTCAAGTATACAGCAGATGAAAATCCCAAGTCCAACTCACCCACATGTCTTCCGTTGTGTCTGGTTCCCCTCCACCGCACGCCCTGTTTTTGCCACCCCGTCTGTGACTTGATTGTATACATTTAGATTCATGCTCGCTGCCTCATCTGGAATAAGACGGTACATACCTATTTCTGCCTGCCCAGAATCAGATCATGGCTTGGAATCTCTTAGACACCCAGTGGTGGGTCGATGTTGCGTTCCTCGATATGCCGTACAAAGAGCCTTTTGGCTTCGAGATGCCTACCTTCTTCTGCTAGATCGAGTGGGGTTTGACCGTTTTCATTTGTCTGCAAAATATTGGCCCCATGCGCAAGAAGCACCTTTATCGTTGGTATAAGCTGCAGTGGGTCCTTAGGTTTGCGCTCATAATCTGTTTTGGAGACATAAAATACGGAATGTAGCGCCGTCTCGGCTTGCTTGGTGGTCGCATGTATGTTCGCACCCTTCTCCAATAGTAGTCGCACGGCCTCTGTGTGTAGATGTTTTGCTGCGGTATGAAGTGCTGTTGCTCCATCATCACTTCTCGTGGTCTCAATGTTTGCGCCCTTCTCCAATAGCAGCCGCATGATGCCTGTCCGTTGATACTCTACTGCAGTGTGAAGTGCTGTTGCTCCATCATAGCATCTCGTGGCATCAATGTTTGCCCCATTCTCCAATAGCAGCCCAACCACTTCTATATGTCCCCGATATACTGCGGTATCAAGCGGGGTTGTTATATAATCGCTAGTGGTGGCCTCGATACTTGCGCCTTTCTGTAATAGCAGCCTCATCACGTCTGTATGTCCATTATATGCAGCAGACACAAGGGGTGTTACTCCAGCGAACGTACTTTTTGTGGTGTCAATATTTGCACCCTTTTCCAGGAGCAGCCTCACCACCTCTATGCGCCCGTAAAATGCTGCGGTATCAAGTGGTGTTCCTACGCCCGTAGCAGGGTAGACCTGGACCTCCATATCTGCACCGCTATCTAACAAAATTTGCACCGCCTTTGTGAGCCCCAATGCGGTAGCCGCATGTAACGCCTGCCCGCGGAGTTTTCCCAATGACGTCCAATTGATCCTCGAAGCCGGATGTCCACCCCCGCTCTTCTGTCGCTCGGCCGATAGCTCTTCGTCATCGGCTACTGAACCCGCTATTTGGGAAACCTCCTGATTGACTACCGGAGGTGCATTTTGATTTTGGAAAACTCCAACGGCTAGATCTTCTCGACCCTGTATCATGTCTCCTCTGACCCCAGCTTTGTGAAGGATTTTGCAAAGTTGCTTCATTGCTTCCTTAGTTTTTACACTAGGGACGGATGAGGCAATCGAACGAAAGGACAGGGTTGAGTTTTTCCGGCGGAGGCCTAGGAGCAGGCTTTTGATTTCCCGCATCTCGGCGTGAGTAGAACTATAGAACCCGAACATTAGATCTTGGACATGCAAGCAATATCCACTTTGACTACTTTGATGGATTACCCTGCAATAAACGAGGTAAGAAGCCCGGTATGCGAGGAAAGCCTTGCTCGCAACTCTTGAATATTTTCCTGGGTCCACTTGATGCGGTCAGTGGCTTGCGAGCTTGAGCCCTGAGCTGACCCCAAGCTCATGTATTTCATACGCAATTTGTCCAAGTCCTCCAACACATGTGTACATCCTTCTAGTATTCCCCGTAATTGCGTTTCTTCATCAGAACTCAGAGTTTTGTCTCGGAATTCGTCCTTATGTCTGTCGACGATAATGTGTAAAGACTTGATCTCGTCGGAGATGTTTTGGAAATCTTTGGGGGCGTCCTTGTATCCCGTGTACACATCCAAAGCGAGTTTAGACACGGCTAGAAAATCGCCGACTCCGAATCCGAAACTCATGATGGCGTCGTATGACAAATCTTAATTATATCTCTTATCAACTTCAGGCAACTTCGGGTGGATGCGACATCTACTCACATATGTGTGTTCGAGACTGAATCTCAAACAGCTAGAATTTGTACCTATCTTTCCACTACCTACCCTTAAACCGACGGGAGAAAATAGTGCTGCGACTGCTGAATTAAAGACCAAAGGGAAACAGCGTTGCGAGTGTAGAGATGGCAGCAACTCCGCCCGATACAGGGGAGCATCGACCGATCTGTTATCTAGGCAACGGCCGTCAATTCTGCCGAACGCTATATGCAGGAATACACGGAATATTCCGGTTGAGCAGCGCACCTATATACAGTGCCATGCGGAAAGTCTTCAAGATTCAGCCGCGCAGGGATCGGCGCACGTGCAGGCCGCGGCTAATCTATGTACGCGCCGATCTGCGCGGCTGAATCTCGAAGGCTTTCCGCATGGCACTTACGGAGTATATACATGAGAAAAGTATATATAAAAATTTTAAAAAAATATATAGGAAAAGCTCTGCTTGTGCAATCCCCCGCTTGGTCAATCCCCCGCTTGCTCAATCCCCCGCTTGATCAATGCCCTGCCAGCGCTTATACTGAACTCGTACATGGGTGCTGCCCTGAACCAGTATGGCAGTAGGCAGTACATGAACACCCTTCTTTTTTGCATTGGCAGCGACGGTCAGCACATATGCCTTTGCATTTGCAGCGAACTACAGATCCAGCAGAGTGCAACCTCATGAAGCGACTTCGGTTTTTGGCTTTGTGCTTAAGTACCGCATTTGCGTGTTCTATTAATCCTTGAGTTAGTAGATGTCGTAGACATCCATGTATTCATGCAATCCCATAAGATTCCATAATACGAAGTACCTTACCCCTAAGCTCAACCCATTATGGGTATGTACAATAACATCAAATACATCATGCTCTAAAACTACTAGTTTCCCACAATTATTTTTTCCAGCAATATAATATAAAGCATCATGACGCAGCTCATATTCCGTTAATGCCTTTGATCGCAGGTTAATTGCTGACATATCACCTCTTGGAGCCTTGAGATTTGGGTCCCGGAGGTATGCTTTAATTTTGCGATACCTAGTACCTATTATGTATCATACTGTAAAAAGATTATAGGGAATTACTTCTCTAAAGTCAATCGGAATTTGTTGGTTCTTGTGTACAAATATTCTACAAACTTGGTACGAGCAGCACCAGAGAATGCTTCAATTGTGCCGTAGAATGAGCACAACCTAAGAGATGATACTGGTTGAGATCAAGTCCACTATGATCTTCTATGATAGACATTCAAGGTGGAGTAAGGTACTGGTAGTAGGTGCTGGTAGTAGGTGCTAGTGAAAATTCTCATGTGTATTGCAAAGGGGTTATAAACTCTCATGTGTATCGCAAAAGGGTTGTAGTGCGAATATGTGTGCGTTACATTCTCTTGTTCTTTGACCTAATGTTTCTGCTACATAATAACCTTCATTTCGGTATACCTCTATCCAGTATTTTTTTTGGATAGGTCGCCTATGCTATCTCCGATATTCTTTGACCAGATGTTTCTGCTACAAAATAACTTTCATTTCAGGTATGCCCCGATTTAGGTCCCTGTGGTGTTGTAAAGTCGCTTTCGCTGCTATGGTAGAAATTATGTCGCTGTTGCATTGACCAACCCCGTAGCGGCCTGGGCCGTTGCAGGATCCAGGCCATACTGGTATGGCCAGGCTACCCCGGTACTGTATGGCCTGAAACCCGGAACGGCCCTGAACATATGCATACTTCCACTGTCCTTTTTTTTTTTTTCGTAAATCAGTACTCGTATTGATACTACGTATATGATGAGAGAACGCATCCCCGAGTGGCTACTCGGCTGCATGGTCCAACCTCTGGGCAGTTCCCTGCCCCACACCCTCTGTCCTTACTAGAAGGCTATGAATACAGCTCACAATTATGCTGGTGAACTTAAGTCATATGTATTATTGAGAGTACAATTTTACATGGCGACAATGATTAGTACATTTGTAGAAGAATATGCATCACTGCATGCATCTCCTTTTAATATATCTCGGAAGTATCTACTGAATGAGTGATGAATTTGCTATATTACTTATCTCCGTAACGCATTTTTATAATGATTCCGACGTTTATTTCTGCAATATACATACATATTACCTATATTATATTTTGCTTGAGAAAGCACTATCTGTACTATAATAAAGTATTCAATTAGAACATTGCTTTTATAATATATACAGTCTGATTCGTTACATACTGTATATAATGTAGTGTATTGTCCTGAACCCTGACCCTGATGCTCAAAACCCAGCCCAGTGCTGTACTGGCAACCCTTGTACTGTGGCTCAACCTGACCCTGACTCAACATATAGGTACCGTCGGCGGGGTTGCGGTTGTGGTTTGTGTGCACACGTTCACCCAGTCCGCCGCACCCTTGTCGATATCCAGAACCTGCAAAACATACTAGGGCCCTCTAGGAAGTTCTAGACTACCGCTTTAGAATTTGTCAACGCCATGGTCTAATGCGTTATAATAGGAACTTGTCGGGTGGTACTTTGTCTGAATGTACTTTGACGGCACATGCGTCACCGTCTTGACATGAAGGCTCATGGGGAGGGTGAGTTTCTTAGGCTTAGGCTTAGAGCACGTCTCTAGCTTTGAGCCCGGAGCTTTCAAGCACCATCTTAAATCCTCATTAGAAACCTACTCCCCACCTTTTACTCTTCTACTCCGCTTCAAATCTTCCTTGGTCAACGAAAAAGGACAACGAAAGTCCTTACCGGGAAACTTGATGGCACAAACTATCAAGCATTGAAGAGAGGCATGTAGATGGTTCTAATCGAGAAGGGAACATGGGGTTACCTCAGAGAGATTCCTAAGCTGAAAGAGAATGGTGGCGTGCACAACAGCTGGGGCTCGCCGAACTTCACCTTGCCTGCGGTCTGGACAGGATTTATCGCCTACTCTTTCACCTCCGTCACACGCTCCTGCTCCTTCCCCTCCTTGTTGCCAACCCATCTCCTGATAAGCTCCTTCTAAAGCACCTATAGTCAAGCCAAGTTTTCCGCCACTAGAGCATAGCCCCCCGCACCTTTTCCGTAGAAATTTCACCGCGGCGAAGCTAGGGATTGTGCGAATCCAAGCTTGACATAACCCTGCGGTGGATCCGTACTGATGCCAGGGGGCGAGGACCGGCATTGAAGCAAAGGTTTGGGGTGTGCTTGGAAGGCTAGTGACGGGAGTAGATCATGACATTTACAGGTTTAAAGTAGGCTGGAGAGAGAGAGAGACGGACAATTCAGAACCAAATATGGTACACTAGTGTTTGTTCCAACGGAGATATTTGTGCTGGGCATAGTCGTTGTGATACCCTCATCGTCATGAGGTCCCAGATTTCATGAGACTCAAGCAGGAATTCGACACATTCAAGATGTCCTCTAACTAATCCGTCGACAGGTTTATTGCAAGAGTTAAAACTAAAGCCCATGTACGGCGGGAGTGTCGTAACATGTAGTTTTCAGCTTGTCAGCTTACTACATAACCCCTGGAATCAATTCTTGTTTTAGTCCGCATTGCGTGTCGCATAGCGCCACTATTACTGTGTTCCTCTTTTATTACTGTGTTCCTCTTTTATTAGTGTATTGGTTCGTTTACATACTTGTCGGCTCATCATGTATTTAATCGCACCTATTCCCACTACTACTAGAAGAATCAAGGACGTTTCCATATTACTATTCTCCACGTAGTAGACGCAAGTCTTCCACGATGACTCTCTCTCCACTCGTTCCCAAAATATCGTTGCACACGTTTCGATAGGGAGTCCTAATAAGTGTTGTTCGGACTTCTAATCCTATGCTTAAGCTTGCCAGACTCCCGAGGGAATACTTACCGCTATGACGACTAGACCTGGCAACTTGAGGGTTGAAGACTCTACTGAACCATGAATTCGTGAAACGACCCTCAAACGTTTTAATCTACCACCACAATACGGTACCCCGCTGTTATGGCAATGGCAATGTCGGAATCTGAGTATTTGCATATGAGATGAGGGTATTTTTAATATAGGGACATATATCGGTCGACTGCCTAAAGTATGGAGTTCTGCGTAACCCCCCTCCCCAAATTAAAAATCCATGAGCTACAGTTATAAGGCATTCCTATAACCAATATGTTCTTGTATCCAAGGAGGAAGTACCTGCAATTCATATCTGGGTGGTCGACCCATATTCTTACACTGAAGATGTTTTGATATCGGACCTTCTTATATTAGACTTTATAATATCGGGCAATCTCATATCAAAAGTCAACTAAATGGGAATGACTCTCTGGTACCCTTGTATAGAGAGTGTATGGTCAATGCTGAGGTAGTTCAAGATCGATACTGAATGACTACCTTCTACAATACCCGCCACGCCATCATCACATGCCATTAAGTCGAAAGGTGTATAGACTTTAAAAAAATAAAAATAAAAACCTGGCTACGCCATAGCTGAAGAAGTTTGGAGATATCGTCACTGTAGGAATAAATATAAATACCCAGAGAGGATCGTCTAAGACAGACAAAATGCTTATATTGCAAGATCATTGCAAAGCCGCAGTCAGAACGCTATCAATCTCTTTGCCATTGGCGTACCATCCCACCCATCTTACATCCGATAACCGGCCGATCGCATGATGGGAACCGAAACAAACATTTCAGATACCAGAGTAACTCTAGTAACTACAGTAACTTTGGCCTGCGCGGCTCGCCAGGCCTCAACCTCTTGTTCTAGTCGTACCTAGCTGTCGTGGTATTAAAATGAGCCTCATCCGTGAATATTTACCATAAGGACAATGAATTAAATCTCCTTGCAACTCGCACACAAGCTAGGCGTTTAGAGCTACCCGTCCGCCATAATTAGAGTCTTCATATTTTTATTTATTAATTTTCTTAAATAAAACTTAGTACCCATATGAGGAGACTTCATAGTTGTACTAACTGATAATAATGTTGATAACCCCGTCTTAGCTTTATTTATTGCGAATTACAGTAATTTGAAATCCTTGTCTGCCATCTCGATATGCTCGTGAGGGGCTTACCAGGTATCTATGCCTGCCGTGGGCATTTCATATGTGCCCGCGAGGGGCATGGTAAGTACGCCGCCCGCGAGCGGCCCAGAACATATACTTACCCTAATACTACGAGCGATATTGCTACCCCGCTAGTCTGGCCATATCTCGCTAACTTCTATTCCGGTATCTTTGGGCAGTTCTTGTCTTGGAGTTAGGAAATAGATATCCGGAATGCATGCAGAAACAAGGCGCGGCTGGTGCAGCGTGAGCAGAGCAAGCTCTAGGTGCCTCATGCGGGGCTGGCAGTGTTCTGGTTGCTTCCCATATATATGTAGGTAGGATAGCTGCGCTTGACCTGGAGGTACAGCTGTGAAATGCGAAACTCTTCTGTGTCCTGCCACGAGAAAGAAATCCCTTGTCTATCTCTATGCCAAACCAGATTGGGGAATTTTCCCTGTAGGTTGAATACCTGGACCCACACATGACGAGGGAGTGCATCCTTGAGTGGCAGCTCGACTAGATCAGGCAGTTTTTTTAATTTTATTTTACATATTCAGCACCCGCATGCATATCTATAAGGGATGTATGACAAGCCACCGGGAGCTCTTGGATCCAAGGATTGGCAGGTTAGTCTGCCGCCCTGTGAATGAGGGCAAACAAAAATTTAAAAAAACATCTCTCTGCCAACCTCATGGGTATGGGGTTATACGGTAGTCTGGTTGATGGATGAGTGGGTTGCTCTCTGCAGCACTATACCCGGAGCAAACGGCTTGGTGGTGGGATCCCACAGCTCAACTACAATGGTTTGATTGTCAAGCTGCATACATTTACTGTAAGTACAGCAAACATGGGCTATGGGGCCTGACTCAAACCAGCGGAGAATTGACCATATATCCTCTGTCTATGCTCTCTATTCACATAACCAATTCCACAGACAACCATCACTATGAACAGTCGCCAACTGCCTGCCTCCATTAGCAACAGTCACTGACCAACAACCTCTCAGTAGAACATCTACTTACCGACGGCTTTAATCTATTCATTGACAGCAGTCATTCGCGGCCAGAGCTCATTTATTGATAGGTAATTATTATCAAGTGAACCCTCTACCCCTTTCTAATTGGTGTCATTACTAACAAAGGCTTGTGACTAACTTCAGAGACCGATATGCCCCGCCACTCTAGCCACGTCGTGCCGAGGCTTGTCCTCCCAATTACGGTGAATTTTGGCAATGCAAACTCGATAGACTACGACCTCTCTGTACCGCCGGTGCAATTGTACAAATACTACCTTCTTGGGAAGTTTTTGTATTTCAGATTTGATAACAGGAACTTGCACCCCAAAATAGCATTGAACCAGTACAATTGCGAGTGGCCACGGCTCAGGGTTGGCTATCAGGATGCTCAGGAGGCAAAGAACATCTTTCTCAGAGCTCGCGACAAAACATTTTCATACTTTATGAGTGGGTTGTCAAGAGTTGTCTCATTGTGGCTAAATGGCACGAGGTCGGGGCGTACCTACCAGGGGGCACAACAACGGGCAGTTGCAGATGCAATTGCAAACAACCGAAGAAGTCCTGACACCGAACCCATCTACATAGCCACAACTCGTTTTCCGAGGGGTCCAGGAGAGGCTCCAAATCGGCCTGATCAAGAAGATCGCGATGATGATCCTCCGGACCGCCTCCTCCTAAATCGCTACCTCCGATTTTTCCGGGCATATGTACGTCGACCCAAATGTGTCAAACACTGCTGGCGTTATAACCTGCAGTTCGTAGATGAGGGATCGGTCGATGCTTGGAATCAAGACCATCCAAACGGGAATCCCCAAGTGCCACTATTTGCAGCTCTACGAACAGTGGTCGAAACAATTTCTCCAAAAATGCTCACTCACATGCTGGAGAACCGGCGGCAGCGATGGCAGGCGTCCAAATTAGAGGATGCCTTTGGCAAAACCACCCAAATCACAATGACTGCCGCCAATGTGCAAATGAATGTACTTAACTTTGACCTAATGGGAGGTGACACAGCAAACCAATGGAATTAGTTGGTCGTCACAGACGCTGATAGGGTTGCTGGGGATGCACGAGATTTAGACATGAGTCATAAGGATGACACTTTCAGCGATGATACGAGCTGGTAGTGATTTGTTTTCTCAGTTTACTTGTGTTGTTCTGGTTTTTTGGGTTCTTATTGTTGCGGTGATGAATCTCTTGATATGGGATTTGGTTAATGTTCTGACTCATTCAGCAATATGGCCCATTCACCAACCTGCATAATATTCTAGTATTATTACTCCATACGAAACTCTTTCTTCTATTTTCTGCCGGGGCCTCTGATTTAGATAGTACATTACATTCTATGGTGTTGCGGAAAAGGACTTGATTTCTAGCATTTTATTTGTTATATTTTATTTGTTATATTTTTCATACCTCTGGACAGTTCTATTCCCGTATTTTATTTATGTTATAGTTTTTTATACCTCTAGGCGATTTAATTTCTAGTATTTGATTTATGTTATATTTTTCATACCTCTACTTGTTTGGTGATGTCTGGCTTAATTATTCCATAGTTTCGTATGAAGTAATAATAATAGAATATTATGCAGATTGGTGAATGGGCCGTAGGTCAGAACAATACCGCTGCCAATCGCTGCTTCTCCTCTATGCTGTCTATGCTCTATAAACAATATAGAATCTTTTATAATAAAAATGTCCTAACAAGTTGCCTTAGTTCACCCCCGCATAACTACTCCTTCCGACATGCCAACCAGTTTGTATGTATTTATTCGCCCATCAATAGCACATAGATCGCTGAATCAAGCTAAAGTCGGTCTGTGCGTAATTGGTGGATAGTTTGAACGGTCCACCAGCACCGAAAGACTGTCCAATCGTCATGATTGCTGAATGAAGCAGAACGGTATCTGCACCACTACTAATCATTAGGGGATTGCCAATGCTTTAGGAACCCTTGAATATGACGGCTCCGCTGCTGGATATACCTAGTGTTACATACTGTACGGAGTGCATGGCCATATACTCTATTTACCCTAGCCAGACAGAACGAGCTGAGACTACGTGCTTCAACAGAGCATCATGGCTATAAGAGGAAGTGACTACCTTGGTAGGATTAGATGACTATATGGGGAAATACATGATTGGTCAATCGGCGATATTGGCAATGTTCGGCCAATTGCGCACAGACCGGCGTAAACAATTCACCAATTTACCGGGCACCAAATTTTGCCTTTTCATTCACTTCTTCCATCACCTCAATTGTCCCTTCCTTTCACTGCCCTCACCACTCCCTGCTTCCCCAACCCACTCTTTCCCCTACCCCTAGTACCATAATCCCCGTCACTCCTGGTGGTATTGATTACCCCAGAGGTCGCGTCACTTGCTTCCCGAATGAACATTTGCAAAGCTGGCTCAGAGTTGCATTATACCTTCCTGGGTTTGCATTTACCTCGTCTGATTACAGTATTTTCTAATTATTTGCTCCCGGTGTGATCTATTGCTACTACCACTTAACACGCTTTATAACCTTCAAAATCGTTGAAGCGAGATGCAGCAGTCCGTGCTGAAGCAAGCACATGTACTTGGGTATATGAAACATGGACCGACTGTTGAATTTTGCAATTAGACTACCTAGTGTCGACTTATGACCAATAAGGAGTTGACATGCACATAAGTACAGTGCCATTCAGAAAGTATCCGGGATGCATCAAAGAGGGTGCACGCTGCATGCAGACCATTCTGCATCTGGTGAAGATAGCCGCCAGTCTGAGGAGTGTACTGAGTAGTTGGACAGTCTATGCAGCCATATGCAGAATAGTCAGGCTTGGCCTGCATTCAACCTAGCCTACCTACGTTGCACCCGCCCGACTTTCAGGTCACCTAAGAATATATAAACCGCACGCTCATATCCCGGATACTTTCTGTATGTATTCATTGAGCATGACTTATAGAATGTCTCACTGGGAAACGGACCATCACCGGGAGATGGGCATATCTCAGTCATTTTTGGGCCGAATAGGCTCAAATAGTGAGGATTGTCGTATGGCTCGTCGTCCCCTTCTTTTACCCAGACCGGCGCGTCCAGGTCTTCCCATGCTGACGCAACACCTATGAGTTCTCTCCTCTCCTTTCTGAACCTTGGGCAGTTGAACACTAGGTATATGTTGGCTGTTTTCGGTGTCGTGTCCGCAGGTGCAGGAGGGGCTGGCGGCCTTGGATGCACCCCCTCGTCATGTACCTTAGTATAAATACGAGTAATGATTTACAAAAAAAAAAAAAAAAAGGCTGGCGGCCTTCCCTATCTTGTGTAGCCAACTGTTCTGTGGCCATCAGTCGGTTCTGAGCCAGGTGTATGCCGACAGAGATTTCCTTTCCCAGTCACTCCTTCTGTCTCCAAACCCCTTGGCCCGTCTGTCTTCTTTTCTCACCGCTCTCGACGCTCCTCTTACCCGCCCTTCAGTTGCTGCCTGTGGGGAACCGGCGACCACTCCTAGGTGTGACTCGGAACATTAGCATGAAGACTGGGCGATTTGCCTGAATGAGGTCGGACGAACCATCAGGCTTAACAGAGATCAGATGAAGCTTCGAAGAATTATACGAGTAATGAGTTATTAAAATAAAAAAATAAAAATAAAAATTCGAAGAATTAGGCAGTAGGTAATAGGTATGGACGATTAAGGGAATACTCGGGGCAATGGCAGATATTATGCTTTTATCTTACTGCATGAATCATGAAGTCGCGTTATAAGAAACCTGCTGGGACCGGTACTGGAGTTGCTTACAACGCGAGATTTCTTATAGAGCTAGATATATACAAAACCTAGGAAATGCCCGAGCTCGGCTTAAAAACCCGGTGATGGTAGGTTGAAGTTGTGCCCTTCGAGCCATACCCTGTAGACCCTCAATGTCCCGCTTTTCTCGATATAATAGCGCCTCCAGTTGCTCACCCTTTTGAGAATTGAAATGGGGATTTGGAAGACGACCACTAACTAGCTTACGCGGTTGCATTTCTTTCTGGCAACAAAACCCAACTGAATGAATAAGTAGTTCAAGAATATGGAGCAGATTGTCATTGACACCCCAGTCTTTGGCTGGACAAATCGCCCTTCACACAATGCCTGAAACTTGTGTCCCACTAGGCGTGGTTTATCCAGCACGTAATCATAGGTGCGGCATCAGATTCCTGAGAAGGTCACAGTACTTATATCTCGTTCTACGACTAGTTGACATAGTGTAGATTTAGACAGATTGCCCATCCCGACTAATCCATCATCAACACTGTCAATAGTTCCAACCCAAGTACTAGGCACCTCTCAAAGACAATTAACAAAACCATATAACATCTTGAACCGAAATTCCTTGCTGCTCTTGTCACTACTCCTACGCAATTTGATTCTAGCGCCTCATGAAGAAAGTAATTTGTAAGACTGCCCCCTTCTCATTCCAGAGAGCACTATACAAGCTCCCATTCGTCCCCTTCACCATCTGGGGTCCAGACAACAAACGGGCGGGCCTGGCCAGCCCCCCCACTAGTATCTCCATCCTCCCAATATATGCCAACATCCCCGTTCACAAGCTTCCCGAATTCCCACGTGTGTTCAACGTCGCTGACTTCAACTCTAGTATTCAGGCATGCAGCACGAAGATATCTTGGTGCGGCTGGTTTTCGCTCGCCCCCAGGCGTTGTACTGGGGGCCACTCCAAGTACCTTCACCGTGACCTTGTCACTTCTGATCATGACAAGTTCCCCCTGTTGGTTTTCTTTGGCGTCGGCTACTCTCTCGATCTGAAACTTGGTGCGCTGGTGTGGAGATGCATGTACGTGGTTGTCATGAACCCACCAGTAAACGTCTGGGTGGCGCTTGCTTCGAATGAAGAATTTGCGGCCAGAAATCCAATCCTGGCCCTCTACAATTGGCCCAACCATTTCCACTACCCCCCCCGATGTTTGGTTAGTATTGGGAATCATGCAGCTAATGACACTGTGCCTAATGTCGCGGTCGATGGAGCTCGCAAGTTTTGGGACCTCTTGAACTCTATGCAAGTCGTGGGGATTGTCTGGGGGCACTGTGAGAATGGAATTCAAATGCAAAAGCAGGATTCGGCGACTTACTATTGCTCGAGGTCCATAGCCAGAATTGTGCACTTTTGCGTTCTAACATTGAGAAATAAGCACCCTTCCCATCCACCCGGACTACTGAGGACAATGCGCGGTAAAACTCGTCCGCCACGTATCGAGAAGCGAAGGTCAGAACATAACGACCATCCTTGACTTGGTCTTTGCCGGAGTGTTTGGCAACGACGCAGTAGAGGCCGGACATTGCCACAGGTGTGGTGGAGGTAAGTAGCGTGACGACGGTGCCTGTTGCTGTGACAATGTATATTTGCAGATGTTCAGAACAGGAGCCTGTGAAGGATCAACGTGTGCTAGCTTGTGGGTGGTGGGTAGGTACCACGGGAATCTATGAATAATTATATACCAGAGGCTCACGCAAACCTTGCCCTCGACGAAGAGTTTGGTTGTTGCCCCTCAACTCAAAGCTTTCAAGCTATCCATACCCAAGTAGTTTGACACTCAGGTAGATTCTAGCAAGAGTTCCCCGCTTCCCCGGCATAGGAGGCTCAAGCTTGATGGAACTCAGGGTTACGACACGCCGCATGCTTGATCGAACCTCATGATCGGAATTTATACATCAATCTGACTAGGTAGGGGTTGCTCACTTTAATGTCTATCTACAGTTACCAATGGCATCGGTTTGAAAACAATAAAGATGCAAGCAACTATCTTATCGAGAGTTGCTTTTAAAATCCAAACATATGCAAGCACGAAGGGAACCATTGCAATTGAGCGAGGCTCCAGACATGAATGCACCAAGATATCCGATCAACCAAATGAATGTAAGATACCAGATCACTTTGGACGGTTGGCAGGGCATGGTACGGTGTGGGCATGAATACGAGCTTGACCAGTGATTGGTGAATTCGGAATCAAAAGCCACACTGCAGCCGCAGTTGATGCGACGACTGTCCGGGATGTCAACCAACCATACAATGCAACGAAATACATAGCCAGATCACAGTCCCAAGGCAACCAGACGATGTCTGAAGTCAAATCTTTGGAGCAAACCGGTATATCTCCACCCTCGAATGGCAGTCAAGATCACAGACTCCAAAATCGTGGTCTTCCGGACTTTAGAATTAAGGATATGGATGCTACGGAAGAGGATTGGGATTTGACACAAACTGCAACGAGCGCTGCAGGTGATGCTGGCCTAAGTAGAATTAGTATTAGTTCTTTTTGTACATAGCAACCAACATTAGTTTCGACAAGGGCTCTTATTTCTGAGTTTTTGCGGTATCAGATTTCCGAAGAAAAGTCACACGTGGGATTACTTTACAATCTGCGGGGGATAGAGTCATGGGGTGAGGGTAATGTAGATACGTAATCGATCCTCCAGCAATAACCCCAGCCTCGATCGGCAAATACGGGCGAAAATCTCAACGAGCCGAGCCGAGCCGCCCAGACTAGGCTATGTCGTATGTACAGCGATTGCCCGGTCGATTGGGATGGGCTGGTTGATGGGATGCGCTAAAATCACATACAAACTGTATCAGTGCGCGCCTTGACCTTGACTGCATTTTGGTTGACTACAACCAGCTTGGGCTAGGTTATCCCATCGACCAGTCAATTGCTGTATAGCTGTGCCTTACCCATTGACTGGCTGTGCTGTTTTGTGTTTTGGCAAAGTTGGCACATTTGAGCCTCCTTTGTTTACGCGTATCACCATATTAAGAACCAAATTCGCTTCTACTCAGGCCGGTAACCAGGATCGGTGACAAAGGTATGCACCAGTAATCATTGAGCATCTTCGAATTTAAATTTCAAGGGTCCATATTTACTCACTCAATAGTCAGCGTGGAAAATATAAACTTATATATCGACCACATTACGCAGGCAGAGTCTGGAGACACAATCAACCTCTCCTCTCACCCGATTAAATCGCGGCGAATGCCAAGATCAGGTGGAGAGCGGGAACGAGCACATTCCAGTCCCCGCAGACAGGTCTATATACATCCTTTGCGACACATTTTCGCGATGTCAACCCCAAATCCATGGACGGACGACAGCTCCAATCCAGTGAGTTTCGGACACCGGCTCAGTAGTAACTTTCGCATATTCAATGTGCTGATTCCGTGGACTAGTGGGACTCTAGTAACTGGGTATCACCATGCCCCCCGGAGAATCATAGCTGTCCGTCACATGGCGGCAGTCACTCAGTGTATGTCTACCCCATTTGCCTTCACCAAGCTGGGGATTACGACACACCGACACACCGGTGATGCTCATACTGGGCTGATATGTTCACCCCGCACGCAGCTCCCCCATCCCTCTGCCATATACACCCGGTAGTTCAACTAGCTCCCCCTCTGGGTATGTCTAGATCTATTACAAGAATCACCAGCCATTCTCTTTGTAGAGCTAACACCTATGATTATTACTTAGCCTAGCAGCCACTCCGCAATCTTCACAGGGCGGTACTAATGCTAGTACCTCCGACCTTGGAACTCCCGCGGCTGGGTACGTCTTCCCCCAATGTAATTATGCGGACGCTAATGGCCCCCCAGTTCCGGACCCGGGGCGGGCCCTTCAAATTCCAGCGCGCCCTCCAACCCTGTTCAGGGTGCTGGTAGCGACTCCGAAGATGGTGAGGATATGGGTGATACTGAGCGCAACAAAGGCGTTTCTGAAAAGGACATTGCTAAGCGGGTTATGGGCGAATATGACAGGTGAGTGGTCAGGGGTTCATGTTGCCGCAGAACCTATTTCCATGAGTATGTCACTAACCTTTAGATTATAGGGAAAAACTATCCACTCTGCCAACTCCAATGGACATTGCCCGAAAAATCACCACAAAAATCCTGCGCGTTCCCGATATCACGTTTTCAGATTCACTCTCGCCTGAGGTTAACGAGGTGCTTTTACAAGCGGCAACCAATCACGGACTGCTAGACCTCACAGATCCAAAAATGTTAGAGGGAATTTCGGCCTTCCCTTTCGTTAGGGCTGTCGCTCTACTCCACCATGTCTGCATAAAGCCCGCCACCCTGGATATTCCGGCATCGTATAAAATCTGCGTCCGGGCGGTGAACACCCTGAAGTTGATACTCGATCCAGACTATGCGAAAAAACTGAACCCTGCGGTCGTGACAATCCTGCAGAAGGTGTGGGATATTTCGGTACTCCTGCTCGGTGCGACACGCACGAGGGCACATTTAGTTGGAGACAACCATATGGAGCTAGATGATCTCAACTTCCGCCATGCTACGCACTACCGAGCAGCCGTGGAAAAGGTGATTAAAGGAAGGCTGAACGAGTGGAGCGTTTGCGCCAGAGCAATTGCAGATCTCACCAGGGAGGAAATGCCCCCATTCATACGCCCGCAAGAAATATTGGACTATATGCGGGATTTGGATGTTGGACATGATATGTTTCATCGTGGATGTACTGCCCAACACTGTAAGCCTGATGTTGATGGCCAAAAACAAGATCCGTACCACATTGATTGCGATGGTAGCTGTCAATCCATAATACCTCACAAAAGCTCTCTATCGGAGTTTAATTCCATTCTTGAGAGTCAGCGCCGAATGCCTGCCATCAAGGCGAATGCCTACCAGGACCGTACGGCTGAAGGAGCCAAAAACTATTGGGTTCCAACAACGAGGCGAACATTGGCAATATCACACTTGTGGAGGGATGGGATTGCTGGTACCCGCGACGATGGCATGAGTGAATGCCTCCATAGGCATTTTTCTAAACTCGCTCTTGACAATGGCTTGGATAGCTACTGGATTGATTGCGCGACTATTCCAGAGGATCCCAGGAAGCGACGGATGATGATTGCATTAATCAATTCGACATTTAACACAGCTTCATTCACTCTGTGTATGGATCGGCGCATCGCGAAAATAAAGCTTCCGGAAGATAATATATCTACGAATAACCATTATAAAGAAAAGGTATTGTTGGCCATCGTTACCTCCTTTTGGCACCGACGGGCCTGGACTCTGCTGGAAGGCCACAAATCAACAGAGATATATTTCTACCGTGAAGATGGCAAACACATCAACCTGAAAGAGACTCTCATGAGTGTCCTCGGGGTGGGGCGTGATGAAGCCAGCACTGGTGGCGAATCAGTAGGGAAAAAAGTCACTGTGGGCATTCCTATGCCTACAACCACACCGCTCTGGATCCGAGCTTGTTTGGCCGAGTTTGAGGCTTACATGACTGACAGCTTGACGCCGGAGGCCGCAGGAATCTTACTCATTACTCGCGCCGCATCTCGTGAAGGCGACGCAGAGGTGATTTGGCGCCTGCTTACCCAACCTTACACATCACATAAGGTGTCACAGAAGCTTGCCCCCCATCCCTTCTATTTCGCTGATACTGCCGACCTGGCGTTCCTGTGCTCTAATGCAGACCGCTCAAATACCCCTGGGTTGTGTTGGATGCCGGCAAAGACGCAGACTTCCGCCTGGGCACGTCAAGCATTAGGTGGTGCCAAGGCTGAGATTATTCGAACGACGAATGTACATTTGCGGAGTAAGTGGTATGTCAAGTACGGTAGGCATCAAGATATTGCCACAATCGAGTGGGGATCAAGTGTTAGCAATAAGTTGGCGGAAGATCATCTCGAATGGAAGCTTGAGAGCCGCACGTTCCAATTTATAATGGCACTTCCTGTTCTGGCTGAGGATCAGGAACGACCGGAGCCATCAGACAGGATCATAATTTTGACAAGGCCATCGCACCAGCATTTGACTTTTGGTCAGAATCTTCTTGAACCGCTTTGGCACTGGGAGACCATGGTAAAACTGAAGAAGGAGAATATAATGAGTTTTAAACCCGAGGATATCCAGACCCTCGAGATTGGATTCGAGAATTTACCCCCAACCTCGAGTGCGGCTTCAAGGGTTTCTCAGGTGAGTTTCACATGTTCCTGATCCAGCAGTACCATCCGATAATTCTAATCCTATTGGGTAGGGCCAATCGCTGTTAGCCCTCCAGGCATCGATGGAAATTGCTCGCTCCACCAACAATCCCCTAGCTGAGGCAAATCGAAGGCTGAAATCATGGAGAGTCACCGATTTTCTCGCCAAAGCCCCTCTATCCATGGCTTGGGCAATCCTGTTCGTGATGTATGCGCGTGTGGCAACAGGCACTGCTCTCTTAAGCTCTACTAATGGTCAATCCACAACACAAGACCAGCGCGATGTATCAATTGGTACCCTGGATACCCCAAGCTGGATACACCTACCCCAAAACATACACCCAATCCTTGTCGAGTGGGCGGCTTTGATACCGCTCACAGTATATCTCGCCAATGGTAGGAGCGACTTTGAGCTTGCTGCGGAAGTTTCCCTCCGCGGAAGCCTGTCAGTCGGTGTCATCCCAAAGCTCTTCGCTCTGGGTGGGATCGCCAAAATTCTACGGCAAGGGGAAGTCTTTTTTGACTCTGCGAACGCTGCGGGGGAGACACTGAAAGTTTTTGACGTGCAGCATGGATGCGTATTCCGCTGCTATAATAGTGGCGCCGCCGCCGCCATTGCCGAGGCTGCTTTTACAGGTGGCGCGGAAGGAGATCCCGAGATCCTGGAGGAACACCTTGTGGCGTGGATTGATAAAAACAAGGAGAAGCTCGAACAGGATTTCGCACTTGCTCAATACACGGAGATTGAAGAGGGCCCTAGTGCCTTTAGAAAGCTACGGGACAACCGGAAAATCTACGGTCGCCGCCAAATCCTCAACGTTATAGATGTTCAACGCCAAGGCTCGTACGCTTCCAGTGGCCAGGCACCAATAAATGCCTCACGATCTATGGGGCGCCCACGCTGGCTCTGGATCCCCGAATTTATCTTGACTGCTGGTGGGGCTGGAGTGCTTGCTTCAACTGGATGTATGGGTTGTGCGGCTCTGCTCCTCATTGGTGCCGTCTCACGTATTTGTGCTTTCAAAACCAAAATTGGCAGACCTCCGACCTTCTTGCAAAATCGCGAGAGCTATGAAGGCTGTATGCTTGTTGCCATTCACGATAATGCGGCGGTCTGGACGCTCTATCGCGGTGAGCGTGGGCTCATCGACTCTGTGCTAAACAAGCCAATGGTAGCGCATTTCAGGCCGACCAAAATCAGTAACTTTGTCCACGGCTGGTTTCGGTTTGCTGAGGTTCTGCAAGTTGTAGCCATGACCTACGTGGCAGGAGAAAAGGGGTGGGATGGATTGATGCTCTTCATACTCATTACTGTAGCTTGGGTTTTGGGAAAGTTGCTCGGTTACAACAGACACGCCCAGAACTTTCTTCGAGATCAGGGATGTCGTGTGACGGCATTTGGTTGCGAATTTCCTGGGCGGACCGAACTGTTGGGTGCGGTTCAGTTGTTGAGTACGCAAGGAAAAACCCTTTGGATGGATAGTATCATAGCTCCATGCGACAGACGCGCAGTCCTCTTAGAGAAACTCCTCCGAGATAGGGAAGTCAAAGCCGACCCTGAAGTCACTGCCCGCTTGCGTGCATCTTTCAACCAACTATCCCCTACTGACAAAAAATGGGTTCTATGCACATGGATCCAGTCCAAGGCAGGAGCAACACTAATCAAGGAAAAGCTGGCTGACAGGTCAGGTCGTGGGAACGATGGAATTGTGCTGTGAGGACTTTGGCAGAGCGGTACGTAGTGTCTCAATAATCCATCAATCACACCGATTTTGACCATTCGCAGAATCACTCGGAGGCTTGCAACGTTGTGGCCAAACGGGGCGGTTGTATGGGATGGCACAGCATTTGCGGATGAATTTTCTGTTTTGATGTTACTAGTTACATTGTGCCTCTGCTGAAGACTGTGATATTCGCTGAATGTGAATCATCTTTATTACATGGTATCCTTACTCGCAGAAATCGAGAAAATGATTTTGTAACAGAATGATTTTGGACGCAATTATACTCACCAAATCCCCCAATCAAGAGTTAAACGCGAATTTGGGGGGGTACGCATTGGATTTACATAAAGGCAACTTTGTCAATCGTGCGGAACTAACAGTTCGATGGCGCACAGACTGATGTTAGACCGAACGATTACCAATAATATACCAGTATGAACTGGCGGTAGCCATGATGCAGTAGAGTTCTACTCATCTTCCCGTCCTCCCTCTTCATCATCCTCATCGTCCTAGTCATGTCACTTGTGATTTGCTTGTTAGTGTGGACAGCACTTGATAGCAACTGCGACTCTCATATTACCTATTTTCTCTGGAAACAATCCCTAGCTATCATGTATGGTGAAGTTGTTTATTATTTAGCATGTATATACGCCCTGTATGTCCCGAAAATGATTGCCTAGGGTCATTCCTATTAGTCGGTAGGCCAGGCTGCAGTACCGATAGCTTATCCTTACATTTACAACTGTCCAAATATTGTGGTACATAAAACTGTATATTATTATTAGTAGGACCAGGTGCAGATAGGGGGGGGGATGGCGGCTTATCAATAGTCATGGCAATTGTGGCTACGCTAATCGAGACAATCGGTGATTGATATAATTTATACTATATTAAAAGAAACAATTTGAATCTGGTGGAGGCTGATTTCCAATTGCCACAATCGGAGAGTTCCGGATCGCAGTATGGAAACAAGGACATTGATTTTTGTACTGGGCCGTAGTACAGAATTTCATACAGTATAGACAGAGGTTTATTTAGGAGTTGGGACTAGAAATATAGAGATTAGAAGGTTACCACACCAAGATAGAACAATAGAAGAGAAGCCCATAAACAACTTCACCATATATTATAGCCAAGGGATTCTTCCAGATTGGGCAGAAAAAAGATAATATGAGCGTTGCAGTTTCAACCAAGTGCTTCAAGCGAAGTGCACGTGACATGACTAGGCCGATGATAAGGGAGGATAGGAAGGTGAGCAGAACTCCACCGCGTTGTGGCTACCACCAGTTCATATATTGCTGCCCACTAATGGCACATAGATTGGTAAATCGTTTGGTCTAACATAAGTCTGAACGCAATTGGTGGAAGGGTCGAATTAACTGTCATCTTCCATTAGGTTCACTTTTCAATCACAATCCCAATGTCCTTGACTATACCTGACACCCTACCATTCTTGTATGACGCCCTTTAGTAATTATACATCTCCCCCCAATCTCTAATCAGTCTCAAGACCCATTTTGGGGGGTCTCAACCAGCAAGTTGTGACGTGTGACGCCTTCAATTTAAGTTGTAGACTGAGAGGGTGTCTTCATTCTCAGATTATACGGTAGCGGTATGTCTAATTTCTAATTTCATTTATGTCAGTGATTCTTCGGCTACATCTATGAGTTCCATTGGCTGTCGAACGCCACTGAAATCCTGAATCATAAAAGCCAGTCAGGGACCGACACGGCTGCCACCGAAGAAACCGCAGCAAAATTGATCTGAGAGATCGCTGAAGCCTTGTCCCTAGGTGTGCATGTAACATCATTGAATGGGGTATGCCACTGTTTTAATTGATGGAGACCGACCACCTGCTTAGAACAACAGGTCATTCTATTTGTGTGTGTGATCGAAAGCAATTGCTTTTTGCCACCACTTTGAGAACGCTGCACAGTTCGCGCTCCTCGAAACATACAAGTAATGATGCATGCGCACTAGCATTTGTTTTCCAACCTAGAGCCGCATCGCTGGGGTATAAGGAAGGCTTCTTCCCTAAGTGGGGGCAACGATAACGTTAACGGACTCTTAATCCCTCGCCTTGTCCCATTCCCCCGCATTAGGTCTCGAGATTCAGATTTCAAGGTTTCCCATTGAATACAACCCCTGACCTGCTAATATTCCGGCACATCCTTTGATCTTCGCAATGGCGCCTATTTTAATGTTCAGGCCACGTAGCCTGTCTGCCTGCCTCGGGTTCGGAGCAGTGTTTACGTTATACGCAGTGGGAAGCTATTTCAGTATGACCTTCAATAATAATTTATCGATCTGAGCTCTTCCAAGTTGTTGACACATCGTAGGCAAGCGTGAAACGGTTCTGCCGGCTGATGCGGTCCTGACAGCTGAGGAAAAACAAGCCGTTCAGGAGAAACTTCGCAAGATTGGTACTTGTAGCACAGGGGCGGATTGGGTAAAGGTAGAAGGTGGATATAGGTGCACGGGAGGTGGGCATTTTGTCAGTGATACAGCGCTTGCTATGGCTTAAATTGGGTACAGGGGATATTTCGTCTTCCATGATATCTAGGTAATTACGGGACTGCAGGCAATTATTATACCTATTCAGGGGAACTAAGGTGTTGTTTTGAGTTAGTCTAGATATTTCCCCAGGTTTCAGCACGATGGGAACATTACCATTTAAGCATGTTTGGCTTGTCTTACAATGTCATGGGATAGGAAACTGTACAGGCTCGTCCTCCTCTTTGTGGATTTTCCGAAATTAGGTGAAGCCCGCATAACTTGTACGCCTAATGTGTTCAGTCAATCACCGTGTCTGGACCAATCTCAAGGGCAAGCTATGAAAGTCTAAGGGAACATAGCCTAGGTATTCCATAATACCTCCCGAGGAGATATTTCAGTGAACAATACCAGTTGATACTTTCCCGGCTTAGTATCTAGGCACAAAGTCCTGATCCTGTGGATGTCTAAAGACTTCCAATTTCATGTTGTAGTTGAACATAATTCCCACCATGGCAAGATTGATCTCAAGACTACTCGCTGGTCGACCCAGTCTGGTCTAGCCTGATTGCACGTTTTTGTCACACTGTTTAGTGCACCGGGGATTGTGCAACTAATTTTCTGCATACACCAGGGAAAGTTATATATTGCTGTGCACAATGGTACGCTGCCATACTCCGTACACATCTAAGTATGGCAGATACAGTATATGTATACATTAACTAACTAATTCCCCACATATATACGTATATACTATACATAGCAGAGTATTTTTCTGTTTTTAAAAACTCAGTCTTGTGTGCGGCTCCAATGACTAGCCACCGGAGCCCAGGTGGATCCAGGGGTCGTCCAAGTTAGTCTGGTCGCCCACGCCTGCTATGTACAAAAAATTACAAAAGGGAATCATGAGAAGTAATGTAAAAAGGAGCTACCAGGAAAAAGTGAACCTTCCACACCTTGAAACCGTACTTGTCCCTTCATGCTATGTACATATCTGCGTGTAGAGGTAACCGAATTGGAAGAAAGCCACACCGTTCCAGCATCCTTGGTCTTCCCTCTTGTGCCATATTAGCTTATCTGGCTCTTCCGAGATAGCAGACTGTTATTTTCTCCTTTTCAGCTGCCGAAAGACACAAGAGCACAAGCAAGCGGAATAGTTTCATTCAAGCGCAACATTACGACCTAATGTAGCTAGTTTGTCAAGAATTGGTGGGCTGTACCTACAGCGTGCATGCAGCGTGTGATAGCTCCATGTAGGATCGAAAATTAAATTCTTGAAACCAACATGCATCATGATGAGATGAATAATTATAATAATTGACACCGTAGGCGTGCATGCCTTAGTTGGTGCTCTTGGTACAAAAATAAAGTGCCTCGGGCTTTAGAATCGAACTGAGTTTAAGTATCATCGGTATCGGCTACGGCCACTCACGTAATGGAACGATACACAAGGTATTTCAATACGCTACGCGACACGCAATTTCATCTCGAAGCCTGGTATAGAGTAACTTAAATTCAGCGGGGTTGTGTTTTATTCATGCGAGGCTGACGTCACGACTGAATTAGAATAGTGGGATTGCCTGGCAGTTTTGGTACATAAACATATCTCGCACCTGATCCTCAATATCATGAGGAATCACTCCGTAGGCCCATGTAATACCAGCCACTACACTAAGCATGTACCTCAGATGTCTTTTAGAACCTGAGTGAGCTTTGTAGTGACTGATTACATTGGTCCACCAAGCATAATAAGTGCAAACGTGCATAATGCTGGTCTAGGCGGTATAGCTATGGCGGAGTTACTATACATATATTCTAGCAATTAACTCTAAATAAAATGCTCGATATCTCGAAAGCTGTTTAAACTTGGATCCATACATCACATATGAGCGGCAAAAGTGCAAAGTACAGAGCACAAATTCAGAATCCTGGATACTGTTGGCCTAGGATCAGCTACCAGACTCTTGATCCCTTCAAATTTTAAGGTGCGGCGTTGAATATAATCTAAATTCTGACGGGGCCCGTTGCTTATATCGAGACACCGCTATATAAGATCAAAGTAAACTGCACCTCATCATAGGTTAGTACGCCGTGTTGGGTAGAATTACAAGAGTTCAAGTAACTAATTATACAGCTGACACTAGTGAATTTTCGCAAATTTTGATGCAGACCTGGCATATTTCTATAGAGACATGGCATGGCAACCACTACCTACCTCATGTGTTCAATATTGAACCCCACGCTTTGCTTGTTGTTCTCTCTCCCTGGCCCGAGCCTTAAGTACTTCCCAGATATTTGTCATATGAAAGAATTGCACACATATATTTGCTGCTTAATCCACTAGCTCACACTCCCCGGCCCAATACACTTCAGCAATAGAAACCCACACAACTAGATGTCACAACAGCGTCAACGTGAACAAGGGCCACCCAAATCAATTGATTCTTCCTACAGCTCTACACCACTCAATGCACAAAGGGTGCCCATATAAATGATTCTTGCCAATACTTCTCTCTTGCCTCAGCCACTGCTAAATGCAGCGCCCCTCAATATACCCCAATCTGCTTCCATTCTTCGTTTTGCCCCTGCCCTTCCCTTCAAATTCAAATAAATGGCCGTAAAAGTCCCCTGTGACCCCTACGTTAACCCCACCTACACTACCCCACAGCGTACCAACCGTGTGATTATACCTTGCCACCCGGAACACGTTTGGAGAGGGCATGTAGTCGTGGTGAGGCTGCTATTGGAGAAGGGCGCAAATGGCATTGAGGCCACGAGACCCAGTAAGGGGTGAGTCGGGGAATCTGCCACAAGCAATTAGGGACTTTCACCACCTAGGTCTCCAATAGCTCTAGGAGCTTCTATACCCCCTCTTTTTAGGCTTCAAAGGTCGCTTCATTCGCGGGTTATGCTAGCCTCTTCCCAGCCATACTGAAAGGGTGGGTATTGGGTATTGGGTTAACTTTGGCCGGGTGTGAGAGTAGCCATGTTGTAGAGCGTAATTGATTCCATAGATCTCAGTTCCGCCAGTATAGTTTCTGACTACTATGATCTCATGATATTGCGTGAGGAGGTGAAAACAGGGATGTTATGCAATCGTGCATCCTACCGTACATGTGCATCCTTAGGTAGCCAATGGTAGTTAGTGATAGTACTGATATTTACGGATGTCCGCACCAAAAGTCTTTTCTGCCTTCCTATTTGGGAATTGTGCATATGCGGGTATATGTAGGCCAAAACTTGGTATATGCGGGAGATAAAAGCATAGATCTCCCATATGCATTGCTACTATAGTAGCCTTGGCATGGTATGCAAGACACATTTATGGAGAGCAATTCAGACGTTCCACACCCAAATAAGTAGTTCAGGGCAGGGCATGGTCTATAGCAACAGCATAATCCATCACTACATAGCTAATGTGAATAGCGCTGGCATTATCCACCACTTTAACCCTCTGTAGTTGTAAAGAATGCCTGACTGATGCGCTGCATAGGCTTTGCATATGCCAAGTTTATACCTGCATATCTTTACATATGCACTCTTCCCAAATAGGAAGGCGGAAAAGACTTTTCGGTGCGGACATCCGTACGAGAAAAAAAAAAGAAAAAAAGGATATATATGCCAAAGCTTGTGCCATGATGTTGCACCGTTGCTCAACCCTGCATATAAGCTTTGGCAGAATTGATCCAACGGCTGTTGCCTTTTTTTTTTTAAAGTCTATTTTTTTTTTTGGATTCTATACGCCTGATCAGCCTTAGGCTATGCGGCAGCCTGGAACCTTTGACGGAACCTTCATTTGGGGCGATTGACCCCCGAGAAAAACAATTACCTAAGTGAACTAGCTACAAACTGTGAAACACCCATATATGTATGAACTGTATGGGAATGCAAAACATTGTAACCAGTGACATTCCTTGACCAAGCTCTCAATGGAAATAACCCCCGGTCCCGCCTATCTCCACTCTCTCCCTTCCTCTGTTGAAGTCGTAGGCTACTATAGGTAGCTATCTTCCCTTCATCTTCAGATGACTCCCAATTGCCAATGTCCTGTTGAAAAACACCACTATGGAGGAGGTGGCTTTATCTACCCTCCGGTTACCCCCCAAGAGCTAACGTGCCCCCATAATCCCTCTAACTCCCACATCCTGTATTATTTCTGCCATGGGTCTCTAGCATGGGACCCCATGTATGACGATCGCTCTGGCTGACCTGCTGTCGCCTGCTGGTGGGGTGTTTTTGGCTGGGTGGGATCCCTTCCTAGCCTTTGTCGATTGACGTCGTTCGAGTTGTTTTTTGGTAACTAGGGATGTCGCTACCCGGGCATCGTCCTTGACCTCCACTTCGGATGGGGAAGAGTCTTCGCCCATTATCACATCTAACTCCTTCACGTATGTTGCCCTCTCTTCCTTTTTCTCTTCTGTCTGGGTCGCCATCTCCACTACCTCCGGCTTGACCTCCACCTCCAGGCAATCCGTCTGGGTAAGCTGATGTACCTTCTCAACTGGTAGTGCTTTACCCTTGGCCTGCCACTTCTTCCGCTCAGCCGACACTACCTTCCCCACCTTCACCTACAACTCTTTTTCTGCCCAAGCCTTCCACTTCAACTCCGCTGCCTCTTCTGCCTCCTCAACTTTCTGTTTCATCTCTTTCCTCAACCTCTGGCTCTCCTCCATCTGTCTATTCACCATCATCACTATATCCTCAAGTAACTTCTGCACCATAGTTAACTCGAGTTCCAGCTCACCCTTTGCCGAAAGTTGTTTCACCTGGTGCTTAAGAAGACTGATCTCCCCTTCGAGAGCGGTCTCTCTATCTTATGCGTCATCCTCTACGGATAAGTATCGATCCCTATCTGCCATGACATCGTCGACGTAAGAACATAGAGTATCCCTCCCTCTGAAATCCACTGATCCATACTCTCCCAAAATTGCTTGAACGTTTTCATAGTCAGTACCTAGTGAGGCTCCATCCCCATTTACCAACCTTGTGAAATGCTTCAGCCAAAACAAGCCCACCGTCTTCCACTCCTGACGGCTCATTGACTTGTATCTCTCCCTCTCCTGTTCAACCGCCCACCTATCAATCAACTCCTCATCCTCCGAGTCTAGGAAGCCAATGGGGTTCCCTTTCTTCACTCAGGGCCCCGACATTCCTTCCTTACAGCTAGTTTGAGCACTCTCTTCCTCCAGCGACTTCTTCATCGTCAACTCCAACTCCTCAAAAATCGCATCAATCTTCCTCTCATCTATCTTCCTTGCCCCTACATTTGCTCTAATCAACGGGGTTGTAGCCTCATGTAAACGCAGTGGTAACTTGGCCTGTGGGGTTGCAACAGGTGTCGGAAGTTGCTCTGGGTCTGGGGTTTCGTATCTTGGTTTGTTGTCTAGGGATGGGACCAATAGAGGTCTGCCGCTGCCTTTCTGTTTTCGTTTTTGTGGCATCCTCTGTAAAAATCGTGGTACTTTCCCGAAGTTGATTTTCCCACACGAAAATGAACCAAGATATAATGCCGCAATAGGGTTGCAACGCGCTGCTCTAAAACTGTGGCCAAGCCTCCTTGGTAACTGTTGTATCCGTACCAATCAAATCCGGACACGGTTGCACTGTTGGAAAAATCGTCCCAGAATCAGATCAAGAGTTGCCAAACTTGATCCTACAGGGGGATTGTGTAGCTCGTATCAAATGAACAAGAAAATCAGATATTCTTGCTCCGCTCATTTCGCTCTGTAAAATCCTGTTGTGGCTGACGTCAGAAACCTCCTGGTTGTTGAGATCGTCCAGGCGGGTCCGTCCTGCACTGTGTTGTCGGTGTTTTAAAGTCTATATGCCGATGCAACGTTATATTATGCGGCGGAACGGCTGTTGCCTAGCGAATAGATTGGTCGATGCGGGCGGAGTTGCTGCCATCTCGACACTCACAACGCTATTTCTTTAATTTAGCAGTCGCAACACTATTTTCTCCCGTCGGTTTTAGGAGTAGTCCACCTGAAGTTGCCTAAGATTTGTCATACGACGCCATCATACTAGACATGAGTTTCGGATTCGGAGTCGGCGATTTTCTAGCCGTGTCTAAACTCGCTTTGGATGTGTACACGGGATACAAGCATGCCCCCGAAGATTTCCAAAACATCTCCTACGAGATCAAGTCTTTACACATTATCGTCGACAGACATAAGGACGAATTCCGAGACAAAACTCTGAGTTCTGATGAAGAAACGCAATTACGGGGAATACTGGAAGGATGTACACATGTGTTGGAGGACTTGTACAAATTGCGTATGAAATACATGAGCTTCGGGTCAGCTTAGGGCTCAAGGTCGCAAGCCACTGACCGTATCAAGTGGACCCAGGAAAATATTCAAGAGTTGCGAGC
>Ga0307511_10001007_pt1 | contig 29970 bp, 24 predicted proteins | sample 13_EM_MG_FD_200266 | JGI IMG/M metagenome (GOLD analysis project Ga0307511, IMG submission 200266) | Populus trichocarpa ectomycorrhiza microbial communities from riparian zone in the Pacific Northwest, United States - 13_EM | ecosystem: Host-associated > Plants > Roots > Unclassified | place... | reverse complement strand
TACCTGCGTTGAACGCAGGTAAAGCCGCCCAACCCTCAGAAAAAGATCACTCTGGGCGGTGGGTCAGAGGCCGTAGGCCTCCAGGAGGCGGAGCCAGACCTCGCTGATCGTCGGGTAGGACGGCACCGCGTGCCACAGGCGCTCCAGCGGCACCTCGCCGACGATCGCCACCGTCGCCGAGTGCAGCAGCTCGGCCACGTCCTGGCCGACGAAGGTCACGCCGACCAGCACGCGCCGCCGCTCGTCGACCACCATGCGGGCCTTGCCGCGGTAGCCGTCGGCGTGCACCGAGGAGCCGGCGACGGCGATGTCCAGGTCCACGGCTCGAATCTCGATGCCGGCGGCGGTCGCCTGGGCGGCGGTGAGGCCGACGGACGCGACCTCCGGGTCGGTGAACACGACGGCCGGCACGGAGGCGTGGTCGGCGGTGGCCGTGTACTGGCTCCACGGCGGCGTCTCCACCGGCCCCTTGGCCCGCGCGGCGATCACGTCGCCGACCACCCGGGCGGCGTACTTGCCCTGGTGGGTCAGCAGGGCGCGGCCGGTGACGTCGCCGGCGGCGTACAGCCACTGACCGTCCACCCCGGACACCAGGCCGGAGTCGTCGACGTGCAGGATCTCGCCGGGCGTCAACCCGAGCGTCTCCACGCCCAGGCTGTCGGTCGCGGGCCGCCGGCCGGTGGCGACCAGCAGCTCGTCGGCCGTGAGCACGGTGCCGTCGGACAGGCCGAGGGAGATCTCCGAGCCGCCGTCACGGGAGACCCGCACGGCCTTCGCCCCGGTGTGCAGGCGGATGCCGTCCTCGATCAGCCCCTCGGCGACGAGCTCGCCGGCGATCGGCTCCAGCTTCGGCAGCGGCCGGTCGCCGCTGATCACCAGGTCCACCTCGGAGCCCAGCCGCCGCCAGGCCTGGGCCAGCTCCACGCCGACCACGCCGCCGCCCAGCACGATCAGCCGGCCCGGCACCTCCTTGGCTGAGGTGGCATCGCGGGACGTCCACACCCTCGTGTCGGCGATACCCTCCAGCGGAGGCATGCTCGGCACGCTGCCGGTGCACACGGCCACGGCCTGCCGGGCGGTCAGCGTCCGGTCGCCGACCACCACCCGGCGCTCGCCGTCGAGCCGTGCGCGGCCGCGGACCACGGTGATGCCGGCGCCTTCGGCCCACTGCACCTGGCCGGCGTCGTCCCAGTTGGACGTGAAGTAGGTGCGGCGGGCCAGCACCTTGGCGGCGTCCAGGTGATCGCCGACCGGCACGCCCGGCAGCCGGCGGGCGGCGGCCAGCGCGTGCCCGGGCCGCAGCAGAGCCTTGCTCGGCATGCAGGCCCAGTACGAGCACTCCCCGCCGACCAGCTCGTGCTCGACCAGGGCGGCGGTCAGCCCGCCCCGGACCGCCCGCGCGGCGACGTTCTCGCCGACCGCGCCGCCACCGATCACGATCACGTCGAAGGTGTCTGTCACGACGCAACCTCACACCACCGGTGATCGCCGGGCAAGCCGGCGATGGCCAACCGGGACGCTTGGAAGGGGGCTTTCCTCCACTCCGAGTGTAGGAAAGCCCCCTTCCAAGCCGTCAGGAGCCGAGGAAGGCGGTGGCTTCGGGGGTGTAGGCGAACAGGCCGGGCAGGCCGCCGGTGTGCAGGAACAGCACGGTCTCGTCGGCGCCGATGGAGCCGTCCTCGACCAGCGACACCAAGCCGGCGGCGGTCTTGCCGGAGTAGACCGGCTCCAGGGTGATCGCCTCGGTCGAGCCGAACAGCGAGATGGCCCGCCACACGTCGTCGGTGGGCTGGCCGTAGCCGGGGCCGAGGGTGCGGTCGGTGATCCGGACCCGGTCCAGCGAGGGCGGCGCGATGTCCAACAGTGCGGCGGTCTCGGCGACCAGCGACAGCAGCACCTGCCGCGCCGCCTCGACCGGGCGGGACACGGCGATCAGGTCGATGTCGATCTCCCAGCCGAACGCGGCCGCGCCGACGACCAGACCGGCCGCGGTGCCGGCGCTGGCCAGCGGGGCGACGAGCCGGGACGGCCACCGGCCGGTGTCGCCGAACTGCGTGATCAGTTCGGCGACCGCGTGCACATAGCCGAGTGCCCCTACGCCGGTGGAACCACCGACGGGGATGGACACCGTCTTTCCGTGAGCGGCCAACAACTCCTGGTGACGGACTTCGGCTTCCTCGTCGGTGTCGAGCACGTGCACGGTCGCGCCGTAGACGCGGTCGAGCAGCATGTTGCCCGACCGCTCGTACGCCTCGCCGTCGCGCGGAACCGCGCGCGTCAGCACCAGGTCGCAGGCCAGCCCGAGGTGGGCGCAGGCGGCGGCGGTCAGCCGGCCGTGGTTGGTCTGGACCGCGCCGAAGGTGACCACCCGCTCGGCGCCGTCACGGACGGCGGCGCCCAGCAGGAACTCCAGTTTGCGCAGCTTGTTGCCACCGACGCCGATCAGGCTCACGTCGTCGCGCTTGACCAACACGGTCGGTCCGCCGAGGCCGGTCGACAGGCGCTCGGACAGCCGCGGGCACGATTGGAGCGGCGATGGCCACTGTCCCAACTGGATGCGAGGAAAACTCGACAGGTCGGTGGCCATTCGCGCGGTGTCCTCTCGCCGTCAGCTCTTCTCCAGCGCCTTGGCCAACAGCGTAGTGATGACTTCCTGTGCCGTCGCGACCACTTGGCGTCGCTGCCGGCTCGGCACCCGGTCGGCCATCTGCAGCAGTGACCCGCCGGATTCCACCGCGGCGAGGAACGCCAGGCGGTATCCCGCGCCCTTGCGCACCTTGTACCGGGTGGCGAACATGCCGCCGATCTGGTCGGCCACCAGACGGCGGTGGTCGGATTCCGGGTCCTCGAGGTGGTTGTCCATCACCTCGGCGAAGCGGACGCGCCCGAAGTTGGGATCCTGCTTGCGCATCCGCTCGTGCACCGCGAGCACTCCGGCGACCGCCTGCCGCCAGTCGTCGGGCGCACCCTCGAAGTACTCCTCGACCTCCGTGAGGAACTTGTCGGTGCAGCGCAGGGCCAGGGCCCGCACCACCGACCGCTTGTCGGGGAAGTACTGATAGAAGGACCCGATCGGAATGCCCGCCGACTCGGCGATGCGAGCCGTGGTGATCGAGTCGTAGTCCCGCTCGTTGAGCAGCGCCTGGCACGCGTCGAGGATCGCGGTCACGGTGGCCGCTCCCCTTGCCTGCACGGGCTGTCTGCGCATCAGCAGGGCAAGTCTGCTGTTCGTGTGATCGTCCTGCACCGGAACATGGTGCGGCCTCACGACCCGATTTACGCACTGTTCGGGGCAAACACTCAGCGGACTGCCAGGAAAGTCGGGCCGGAATGGCAGCGCTTTCACGCTGACCAGCGGAAACGGGAAAACGGCGCATGTGAGGGGTCATCACCCGGGCGGCCGAGTAACGCTCACTCTGTGGCAAACGGTTTGCAACACGCCGTGATCACGGGCGCGCCCCGCCCGGCGGGAGCCGGACGGGGCGCGACGTTTTTTCCAGATGGCGACCAGATCGCCGGGCGCTACTTGATGCCGGCGGCCAGGATCTTGGCCGCGTCCGGCGAGCCGATGCCGGTCACCAGGTCGAAGCCCGAGCCGGCCTTGTAGGCGCCGTTGCTGCCACTGGTGATGTCGTGGAAGTTCGACGCGGCGATCGAGTACAGCTTGGCGTTGGCCGAGCCCAGGCCGGTCTTGCCCTGGGCGGCGGCGGCCTGGTTGTAGACCGCGGCGACGCCGGCCCAGATCGGGGCCGCGCCCGAAGTGCCGTACACCGAGGTCCACTGCCCCTGGGTGTAGACGGAAATGCCCGTGGGTCCGCCCTGCGCGGCGACATCGGGAACCTGGCGCTTGCCCGTGGTGCCGACCTTCACGCCGCTCTGGAACGACGGCAGCGCGAACACGGTGGAAGTGCCGCCACCCGAGCCGTTCCAGGCGGTCTCGCTCTTCCAGGAAGTGGTCGTGGAAGTGGACAGGTTGGTGCCGCCCACGCCGGTCACGTACGGGTCGCTGGCCGGGTAGTCGACGCTGGTGCTGCCGTCGCCGTTGTCGTCCGAGCCGCTGTCGCCGGAGGCGGCGAAGAAGCTCTGGCCCTGGGCCGCGCCCTGCTTGAACACGTTGTCCACGGCCTGGATGCCCGAGGTGGTGCGGCCCTTCTCCGACAGGCCCCAGCTGATCGAGGTGACCGGGATCTTGCTGGCCACGATGGCGTTGGCCAGGTCGACCTCGCCCTGGTCGGTGTTCGGGGCCTCGAACACGGTGATGTTGGCCTTGGGCGCGATCGCCTGCACGGCCTCGATGTCCAGCTCCACCTCGACCTGGCCGTCGCCGATCGGGCCGGAGCCGCCCGAGACCTGCTGCACCTTCGGGGTCGGCGAGCCGGTCGCGTAGTGGCTGTCGTACTGCGTGATATTGGACTGCTGGAAGCCGTCGAACTCCCAGAGCGCCACCGTCTGACCGGAGCCGTTGTTCGCGGAGCTCACGTCGTAGGCGCCCTTGAGCTGCGTGGGCGTGAAACCGCCGCCGGGGCCGGCATGCGGGGAAACCGTACCGTGGTGCACGCGGATCTGTCGGTTGTTCAGACCAGCGACGTCGAGCACTACTCCGCTCAGCTCAGCGGGCAGGGTCGGCGCGGAGGCGTTGGCGTAGAAGGAACGGCTGCCGTTGCGGTAGTTCTGCAACGTTGTGCCGAAGGCCTTCTGGACTGCCGCCGCCGGGCCGCTGGCGTCCACGGTGAGGCGGTTGCCGCTCACGCTGTCCACCGACAGGCCCTGGCCGCGCAGGTAGTCCGTGACCCGGTCGACCTGGTCGGAGGTCGGGCCGAAGCGGGCCGTGAACTGCTCCGGGGTGAGGAAGTGGCCGTACTGGGCGGAATGCGGGTCGTTCACCGCCGCGATCGTGCGGTCCAGCTCGGCGCCGTCGCGTGTGTTCAGGCTGACCGCCACCGACACCTTCTGGTCCGCCGGCACCGCGCCCAGGCTCTGCGCCTGCTCAAGGCCGCTGACCGCGTCCGTCGACAACGTCACCCTCGGGGCCGGCGCCGCCAGCGCGACCGGCGCCGCGACCGCGGCGATGGCAAGCGGAGCGACCAGCGCGCCGATGATCCTCACTGTTTTCACGTCTGCTCTCCCGGTGCAGGGAAGGATCGGTACGAACACAACGCTATTGACCGAACACCCTGCGTGTAAGCGGGGAAACCCTTGTCTCGCCCCACAAGCGTGGGTCGGTTGCGTTGCACGCGCGGAAACTCCTGGTCACACCGCTTGGCTGCGCAAGGGTTCCGGCTCGGGCTCGCGGGCCTGCGGGACCGGGACGTCCATGGCGCGCACCAGTTCGGTGCGTGACCGGACGCCTACCTTGCGGTAGATCCTCGACAGGGTGGCTTCGACCGTTTTGACGCTTATGAACAGCACGGCGGCCACTTCGCGGTTGGTGGAGCCGGCCCGGACCAGCTCGGCAACCCGTTGCTCGGCAACGGTCAGCGCCACGGCGTGGTCGGCCCGGGCCTGCGCGCCGGTGCGGTCCAGCTCCTCGCGAACCCGTTCGGCCCAAGGCGTCGCGGCGATCGAGACACAGATGTCGTAAGCCTCGGACAGCGCGGCCCGGGCGGCGGCCCGCCGCCGGCACCGTCGCTCCACGCCGGCCAGGGCGATCAAGGTGCGGGCGCGGTCCAGTCCGGTCTGCCGATCGGCCACGGTCCGCAGCCGCGCCACGCCGTCGTTGGGCAGACCCGAAGCCACGGCCAGCAACGCGGCCGCGCGGTCCAGGTTCGCGGACACCGCGTGCCGCGCCAAGTCAAGGGCTTGCTTGGAAGTGTGGTCGATCAGCTCGCGCGCGTCCTCCAGCGCCCCGGTCGCCACCAGCGCCTCGGCGAGGTCGGCGTGCCAGCGGACCACCGCCGGATCGCGGATGTCCATCCGCCGGCCGATCTCGCCGACTCGGCACAGGGTCTCCACCGCAGCCGGCGCATCGCCGTTGGTCAGCTGGATCTGGCCCAGCACGGCCAAGTTGCGCATCAGGTACAGCTGATCACCGTCGGCTGCCGACTCGCGCGCCCCGCGCTCGGCGAACTCGGTCGCCGCGGCCACGCTGCCGCCGTTGGCCTCCGCGAGCGCGGCCGCGAACAGCGCGGGCGGGCAGCTCACGCCGGCCTCGGAGAACAGCCGCATCGCGCGCCGCGCGGTGTCCACGGCCCGGCGGCACTGCCCGGCCCGGGACTGCACCTCGGCCAGCGTGACCATGATCGCCACGGTGTCCTCGACCGCCGCGGTCTCCTCCACCTTGCGCAGCAAGGACAGCAGCCGCCGTTCGGCACGCGGGAGATCGTCGTCGTGCAACTCCATCACGGCCTGCTGCCGTTCCAGCTCCCACGACTCCGTGACCGGATGCCGTTCGACGATTTCGAGGGCGGTGGCCACGGTCGCGCGGGCGGCCGGATCCCCGCACAGGGACTGCAGATGGGCCAGCCGGGTCAGGGACTGCACCGCGGTCGCCGGGTCACCGGCCACTGTGGCCAGTTCGGCCGAGCGGCCGGCCTGCCTGGCCGCCTCCACGGTGTCGCCGCCGAGCAACGCCCGGCCGGCCAGCCACATCCGCAGCGGCGCCTCCAGTCCCGGATCGCCGGCCGCGTCGGCCAGCCCGTCGTCGATCAACGGGCCGAGATCGTGCAGCGCCTGCCCGGCGTTGCGCAGCAACACGAGCCGGGCCCGCACCCGCAGCCGCGGGCTGCGCGCGTCGGCCAGCACCGACTCGGCCGCGGCCCGGGCCTCGGCCCGCAGCCCGGCGTCGCAGGCGTGCTCGGCCGCGACCAGTCGCCGCTCGGCCCGGATCTGCTGGCTGTCCCACGGAGTTCGGTCGGCGGCCATCGCCGACAGCTCGGCCGCGGTCACCGGCGCGCCCCGCCGGCGGGCCGACGCGGCCGCCGCCATCAGCGTCGCGGCCACCGACTCGTCCTCGTGCGGCTTGGCCAGGGCCAGGTGCCGGGCCCGCTCCACCGGCTCGGTCACCACGTCGGCCAGCCGGGCGTGCGCGTCGATGCGGCGGTGCGAGGCGGCCTCGGCGTAGATCGCCGCTCGGATGAGCGGATGTCTGAACCGCACAATGCCGTCGTCGTCGGCGACAGCCAGGTCGCAACGCTCGGCCGCGACCAGGTCGGCGGTCGCGTGCGGATGCCCGGCCGCCCGCAACAGAGTCAGACTCGGCCGGGTCGCGGCGCTGGCCAGCAGCAGCGTGGCCTGCGTCCGCTCGCTCAGCTCGCCCAGCCGGTCCAGCAGCAGGGCCCGCAGCCGCCGCGGCACCGGCAGCGGCCGGCCGGGGCTGTCCGGCACGCCCGAACGCAGCACCGCGCGGCCCAGTTCCAAGGCGTAGAACGGATTCCCGTCGGCCAGCTGGTGGATCTGCAGCACCGAGCCGTGCGGCAGCAGAACACCGTTGTCGCGCAGCAACAATCGGGCCACCTCGCGCGGGGTCAGCGGCGGCACCGGCAGTTCGGCCACGTCCGGCGGGCACAGGCCGCGGTGCAGCGGCTGCTCCCCGTCCGGCACCCGCTCCGCGGCCAGCACCCGCAGCCGGTCGCCGGCCAGCCGACGGGCCGCGAAGGCCAGCACCTCGGCGCTGGGCCGGTCCACCCACTGCAGGTCGTCGATCACCAACGTGACCGGCGCCCCGCGGGACATCGATCTGTCGGCCAGCAGCTGCAGGACCTGCAACACGGCCAGCCGCACGCCCAGCCGGCTCTGGTCGGAGCTGGGGTGCTCGCCGCGCAGCAAGGCCGCGTCCAGCGCGGTGCGCAGCGGCGCCGGCAGCGTCGCGAGCAGCTCGTCGGAGACGTCGGCCAGCAGGTCGATCAGGCAGACGAAGGGCAGCCTGCGGTCCGACTCGGCGGGCGCGCAGCGCAGCACCGGGTCGCCGCCGGCGGCCAGCTCGCCGGCGAGCGCGCCCAGCAGCGTCGACTTGCCGATGCCGGCCGGGCCGCAGAACAGCACGCTGCCGCCCACCAGGTGTTCCCGTGCCGAGTGCAGGAGCTCGGCACGTCCAACCGGGCCTGATTCATTCATGATGTGGTACCTCAACCGCAGGGCAGAGTTGGTACTCCACCATTCTCTTCGGCCACACACCGGTATTCCAACCGCGTATTCGTGTGAGCCGCTAGGCAGTACGGCCTACGACTTTCGTCGGTAGTCCGCCAATTCGGGCGCGCCCCGGACCAGCGACGACGATCACCGACAGCGGCGCAACGCACCCGTAACAACGCTGTCGCACAACCGGTTCGTCGCAGCCGTCATGGCTCAACAACACCGTGCGCATCGCCATTTGTCAACGCGGTCCCATCCGGTGGGGCGGCCTCGATTTCCCTGGCCCGGGGCGGGCGGGTCACGTAGGGACGGCACAACCTGACCAGAACGAATCCGGGGGCCAGCAGCGGGACAACCGCCGAAAGGGTGGCCGCGGTGACCCCGGCGTGCAGCACGTCCCGCGGCATCAACACGACGCGCCGCGACACGAACGCCCGCCGGCCGGGGAGCGAGAACACCAGCAGCGCGGCGATGAACGCGGCCAGGCTGAGCAACGCCCGGTCCACCGCGTCGGCGTAGCCGATGCCCTCGGCCGCGACCATCGCCGCCAGCCAGCCCAGCAGCGCCGGCAGCTGGCTGCGTTCGGTCGTCGACGCCCACAGCAGGCCGCCGGCCACCGCCAGCAGACCCAACAGCGGGCGCCGCCGCTCGGCCCGCAGCCAGTCCGTGACCGCGTCGAGCCAGCCGGTCGGCACGTCGGCCCAGCCGAGGCCGCCGCGCAGCACGTCCAGCGGTGAGCTGGCGTGCGCGGCGAGCTGACCGAAGATCCAGCACAGCGTCCACAGCGACACGAAGGCGGCGACCCACAGCTGCCAGCGCGGCCGGCGGACCGCCACCTGCCACAGCCGGGCCAGTTCCCGCCGCCTGCCGCCCTGCACGTCCCCGGCCCCCTCATGTCGGTTTCCTGTCGATCGTGGCCGGAAACCCGGGCCAGCAGGCGGGATTGCGGCGGCCGAGGGCGTGTCGGCCACGGTGCGTGATCATCCTCACGCAGTCGTTTGCACCTGCCGAGGGATGCGGGAACAAGTCAGGTGCCCGTACCGTTGTACGCAGCGGTTGGCCAGTACGTGTCCCCCGGGCCGCATCTGAAACAACCGGTACGGAATACCGTTCGGCTGGAGCCGTACTGCGTTACTCGCCGAGAGGCGACCTACTGGTCGGCCGCTAACGGGGCGTGTCTGCGGAAAGCGCAGACACGCCCCGTTCGACCAGGCCCCTCTGGGGGCCATGCCCCCAGACCCCGGTCAGGCCGCTAACCCGCCCGTTTGCACGTCCACCATGTCTGTCGTGACTCAAGCCGAGATGCCCGCCTGGCGCCGGGAGACGCAGACCGAGCAGCGATGGGCGGTCGGCGGCGCCATCCTGGTCGCGCTCTGCCTCCAGCTGCCGCTGCCGCAGACGATGACCTTCCTGCCGGTGTGGCTGCTGCCCGCACTGACCCTGGCCCTGCTGATCGCGCTGATCGTGGCCAACCCCGGGCGGATCAGCAGGCACAGCGGGATCGAGCGGCGGGCCGGTCTGGTGGTGGCGTTCCTGGTCAGCGCGGCCAACGCCGTCAACGGCGTGCAGCTGGTCCGGCACATCCTGGACGGCGCCATCGGCGACAACGCGCTGGAGCTGCTGACCACCGGCGCCGACATCTACGTCACCAACGTGATCGTGTTCGCGCTCTGGTACTGGGAGTTCGACCGAGGCGGGCCGGGCATGCGGGCCCGCGGCGAGCGCGAGTACCCGGACTTCCTGTTCCCGCAGATGTCCAGTCCCGACATGGCCCCGAAGGACTGGGAGCCCTGGTACCTGGACTACCTGTACCTGTCGTTCACCAACGCCACCGCGTTCAGCCCGACCGACGTGCTGCCGATGCGCCCGTGGGCGAAGCTGGCGATGATGGCCCAGTCGATGGTCTCGCTGGTGATCGTGGTTCTGGTGGTCGCGCGGGCGGTGAACGTGCTGCACTGAACCCGACCCGGAAAAGCACGGAGCCCCCGTCAAGGACGGGGGCTCCGGTTTCCCGTCACCAGGGGGGAGGGGTGACGGGAGGTCTGTGTTGTTCGAACTAAGACCAGCCTAGGGCATCCGACGCAGAGAGCAACCCCCGGGCCCGGGAATCCTGTCGATTGGCCATCAAAAAGCTACCCAAGGGGCGACTTGACTGCACATGAGTGCTCGGAAAACGTTTTCAACGCCATCCCTGTTGCGCGTTTGTGAACACGCCGTTCGGCGTTAGCCATATGTGATCAACACCACAGTCGATCTCCAGTGCGCGCCACATCGTGGGCCACACCCAACATGGGCAGTTCGTAGAATGGGGGTATGAACGCGCCGGAGCGGACCACCTCGCTGGAACTGCCGGAGCGGATGCTGCGCCTGCCCAGCTTCCTGTTCGTGCACCTGGCCAAGCAGTGGCGCCGACTGGGCGCCCAGTTCGGCCACGACCTGCGCGGGCAGCACCTGATGATCCTGGCCTCGCTGGAGGACCACGGCGCCTCTTCGCAGAAGGAGATCAGCGAGCGGCTCGGCATCGACGCCAGCGACCTGGTGGCGCTGCTCGACGACCTGGAGAAGGCCGGGCTGGCCAACCGCAAGCGGGACGAGCGGGACCGCCGGCGCTACGCCGTGATGCCCACCCCCGCCGGCGCCAAGACATTGCGGCAGCGGCTGGTCGACGTGGAGCGGCTCAACCAGGAGATGCTCGCGCCGCTGTCCCCGGAGGAGCGCGACGAGCTGCACCGGCTGCTGCTCAAGCTGTTCGAGAGCCACCGCTGAGCGGCTTACTCCCCCAAGAATTGAGCACAGACAGGTGTGGGCTGACGCGGTCCCTGCCACCGCGCCAGCCCACCGGTCAGGTGTCCGGCGTGGTCCCTGCCACCACATCGGCACCTGGTCTGCGGAACTTGTCGTTCCAACCGGTCTACGTGTGGCTAACGCCCAAGCTCACCAACCTTCACTCGAACGGCTGAGCAAGCGGCCGGAACGAGCAGTCGTCACGTGACGTAGATAACGGCGAACCGGCAGTGACAGCAAACGTTGTTACACCGTAGACACAAACGGGGCGCACGACGCCGTGCGCGACAGAAGATTCTTTCGCGAACCTAAGTGAATTCGCAACTTCTTCCTGACGTGCCTACGAGAGGACGGCAATGCGACAGCAGCCACCGGGCCAGACCTACGAGGTCCCGGCCCGGTTCTGGGAGGAGTGCGCCAAGGTCCGACCGCAACTGGTCGGGATCGCGGCCCGGCACACCGCGGGCAGCGGGCAGGCGGAGGACATCGTCCACGACGCCCTGCTGCGCGCCGCGCACTTCTCCGAGCTGGACCTGGACCGCCTGCACCCGTTCCTGGTGACCGTCGTGAAGCGGCTGTGCGTGGACGAGGCCCGCCGCCGCAGCACCGCGACCCGCGCCCATTCGCACACCAAGCTCGACCCGCTGGCCGACGCCGACCCGGCCGAGCTCACCTGCGACCGGGCCGAGGCCGACTGGGTGGCGTCCACCCTGGCCCGGCTCACCGCCTACGAGCGGGAACTGGTCGGCCTGGTCGCCGACGGCCACCCGCACAGCGACATCGCCCGCATGCTCGGCACCACCCCGCGGGCCACCCAGACCGCCATCCACCGCGTCCGAGGCAAGATCAAGTCCTGGGCCCGGTGAGCACCCCGGAACGCCACGTGCGCTTCCCACTTGTCACCTGAGCGCAAGTGCGAAGCGCATGTGGCGTATCTGGGTGCGGTGGCGGGGCTAGTAGCCGCCGCCTCCGGAACCGCTCGCGGTGCCGGTGTTGCCGTTCGGGTCGGTGGCGGCGCCACCGGCGCTGCCGTCAGCGGGCGGCGGGGCCTGCGGCACCGTCGGGGCCGGCGGCGGCGAGGACGGCACGCAGGTCAGGTTCTTCGCGCCCTTGGAGTCGATCACCCACCAGGTGTTGCCGACGGCCTGGCCGGCCCACTTGCCCGGGGTCTTCTCGTTGGAGAAGTTGTAGAGCGGCCAGCCGTGCAGCGTCACCTGCATGGTGCCGTCGGGGCGGGCCACGGTGCCCACCAGGGACGGGTCGACGCCGGCGATGGTCGGGGTGCCGTTGGTCAGCACCGGCGGCCAGATCAGCGCGCAGGTGTCCACGCAGTTGGACTTGGGCGGATTGGCGGTGTCCTTGTCGAATCGGTACAGCACGAAGCCCTTGCTGTCCTCGACGACGGACCCCATCTTGGGGATTTCGGTCGCGTTGAGCTGGGCCGGCCCGAGCGCGTTGGCGGCGGGCGGGGCGCCGGCCGAGGTGCTCGGCACGCCCTGGCTGGTGGTGCCCGGCGCGGACGAGGAGGGTTCACCCAGCTGCACCGTGACCGGGGCTTGAGCGGCGGCGTTCGTCACCGACCCGGGTCCGGACTGCGCCTGGTTCGCCCCCAGCTCCTGGATGCCGAGCCAGGTCAGCGCGGTCACGGCAGTCAGGCCGCTGGCGATACCGATCGCGATACGACGGCCTCGTGTCACGAGATGCCTCCGTGGGTAGGTAGTGGTGCGCTTGCTGCCCACCTCTACGACTCCCCCGCCCGGGCGGTTCACTGAGGGCGAAGAAAAAGGATCAGGCGATTCGCGTAGTTGATCCGACACCGGCTGTGATGTTCACCCGCTCGTGACCGACTCCCAGGTTCCTCCAAGGAAGCGTCCAGCGTGCTCGCACAGTGGACCGCCATACCTGAACGTGGGCTCGATCCAGAGCCGTTACCGCGACTGGGGTCAGGTGGTCTGACATGAGTGGAGCGGCCGTTGCCGGCGAGGCCGACACGAGCGCCCAATCAGGGCACTGGTCGGTCGGCAAGACCGCGACCGTGGACATCGTCGTTCCGGTCTACAACGAGGAACGCTCGCTGCCCGGGTGCATCGAGGTGCTGCACGGATTCCTCACCGAGCAGTTCCCGTTCGAGTGGACGATCACCGTGGCCGACAACGCCAGCACCGACGCCACCCTGGAGGTGGCCAACGGGCTGGCCGACAAGTACCCCGGGGTGCGGGTGCTGCACCTGGACCGCAAGGGCCGGGGCCTGGCCCTGCGCAAGGCCTGGGGCTGGAGCGACGCGGACATCGTGGTCTACATGGACGTGGACCTGTCCACCGGGCTCAACGCGCTGCTGCCGCTGGTCGCGCCGCTGGTCAACGGGCACTCGGACGTGGCCATCGGGTCCCGGCTGGCGCCGGGCTCGCGCACCATCCGCGGCCCCAAGCGGGAGATGATCTCCCGCTGCTACAACGCGATGATCCGGCTCTCGCACGGCGCGAAGTTCTCCGACGCCCAGTGCGGCTTCAAGGCGGCCCGCACCGACGTCGTCCGGCGGCTGCTGCCGCACATCGCCGACGACTCGTGGTTCTTCGACACCGAGCTGCTGCTGCTGGCCGAGCACAACGGGCTGCGGGTGCACGAGGTGCCGGTGGACTGGGTGGAGGACATGGACACCCGGGTGAACGTGACCAAGACGGCGACCGAGGACATCCGGGGCCTGATCCGGGTGGCCCGGGCCAAGGCCACCGGCACGGCCCAGGTGGCGGACCTGCCCCGCCGCCCGGACCCGAAGCCGGAGCACCCGGACGCGGTGGTGGCCCGCCGCGAGACCGGCCTGCTGTGGCAGCTGCTGTCCTTCGCGGCGATCGGCGCGGTGTCGACGGTGGCCAACCTCCTGCTGTACGGCATCATGCGCTCGTGGTGGCCGGCGCTGGTGGCGAACTTCGTCGCGCTGACCGTGACGACGCTGCTGAACACCGAGGCCAACCGCCGCTTCACCTTCCTGCGGTCGGCCGGCTCGCCGAGCCGGATCCACCTGCAGGGCCTGATCGTGTTCGCGCTCTACTACGCGTTCACCTCCGGCGCGCTGCTCGCGCTGGGCGCCTTCGACCCGACCGCGTCGAAGGCGACGGAACTGCTGGTGCTGCTGGCGTCCTCGCTGATCGGCACCGCGGCCCGGTTCGTGCTGCTGCGGGCCTGGGTCTTCAAGAACACCGGTAAGGAAGGAAAAGCATGACGACGGCCGCAGAAGCGACCGCGCCACCGGCGGGCCCGGCGACTCCCAGTGAGTCGCCGGGCCTTCGCCCGCAATGGCGTCCGTACGCGCTGGGGGCGATCCTCGTGGTCGCGGCGCTGTTGTACGGGTGGGACATCTGGGGAACCGGCTGGGGCAACGAGTTCTACTCGGCGGCCGTGAAGTCCATGTCGCAGAGCCTGACCAACTTCATGTTCGGCTCGTTCGACCCGGCCGGCGTGGTCACCGTCGACAAGCCGCCGATGGGCCTGTGGCCGCAGGTCGTGTCGGTGTGGATCTTCGGCTTCCACCAGTGGTCGCTGGCCCTGCCGCAGGCGATCGAGGGCATCGCGGCGGTATTCCTGTTGCACCGCACGGTTCGCCGCTGGGCCGGCGACAACGCGGCGCTGATCGCCGCGGCGGTGCTGGCGCTGACGCCGATCACCGTGGCCATCGACCGGGTCAACAACCCGGACGCCGCGCTGACCCTGATCTGCGTGGCCGCCGCGTACGCGTTCACCCGGTCCGTGGAGATCGGCATCCCGGCCCGCAGCGCGACGAAGTGGTTGCTGCAGGCGGCTTTCTGGGTCGGCTGCGGCTTCCTCACCAAGAGCCTGGCGGCGTGGATGATCGTGCCGGCGCTCGGCTTGGGCTACCTGTTGGGGCGCAACGCCTCCTGGGGCCGGCGGATCGTGGATCTGGTGGCCGCCGGCGGTGTTCTGCTGGCCAGCTCGTTCTGGTGGGTGCTGCTCACCGTGGTGTGGCCGAGCCCGAAGCCGTACGTGGGCGGCAGCACCGACGGCAGTGAGCTGTCGCTGATCTTCGGCTACAACGGGCTGGGCCGGGTGTTCGGCGAGAACGTCGGCCGTGGCGGCGGCGCCCCGGCCGGCGGCCCTCCGGCCGGCGCCCCGGCCGGCGGCGGAGCGGCTCAGGGCGGCGGTTTTCCGAGCGGTGGCGGCGGTTTCGGCGGTGGCCGGGGCGGGGGCGGGGGCGGCGGCGGTTTCGGCGGCTTCAGCCAGGGCAACGGCATCACGCGCATGTTCGGCGACGAGGTCGGCGGCCAGATCAGCTGGCTGATGCCGCTGTGCCTGTTCGTGCTGGCGATCGTCGCCGTGGTCGGCGTGATCTCCTTGCGCCGCAAGCTTCCCGCCGACCACCAGCGGCGCGCCGGCTGGTACATGTGGGGCGCCTGGCTGATCGTGCTGAGCCTGGTGTTCAGCTTCCAGCAGGGCATCTTCCACCAGTACTACACGACGCAGCTGGGCCCGGCGATCGCCGGGCTCACCGGCGGCGGCCTCGTGCTGCTGTGGCGCTATTACCGGCGTCCGGTCGGCTACAGCTGGCTGCTGCTGCCGGCCGGCATCGTGATCACGGCGGTGTGGGCGTGGGTGCTGGTGTCGCGTGACACGTCGTGGAACGGCTGGCTGCGCTACGCCGTCGCGGTGGTCGCCGGCATCGCGGTGATCGGCCTGGTGCTGGCCAAGCTGGTCAACGTGCCGGGCGTCCGCGTGGTGGGGGTGCTCGGCATCGTCGCCGTGCTGCTCGCGCCGGGCGTGTGGTCGGCCGCCGCGGCGATCGACCAGGCCAGCGCGGGTGGCCCGGGTGGCCTCGCCACGGCGGGTCCGCCCGGCAGCGGCTTCGGCGGTGGCGGTGGTGGCGCTCGCGGTGGCGACGCGGCTGGCCGCGGTGGCGCGGGCGGCGCGGGCGGCTTCCCGGCCCTCCCCGGCGGCCAGCAGCTGACCGAGCAACAGCTGGAGGAGCTGATGGAGCAGTTCGGCGGCGGGGGCCGCGGCGGCCGAAGCAGCGGGCTCACCGCCGACGACCAGAAGATCCTCGACTACGTCGTGAAGAACGCCCCCAACGCCAAGATCAAGCTGGCCGTCGAGGGCGGGGCCAACGCGTCCGAGACCTACATCGTCAACAGCGACGCGACGGTGATCGGCATGGGCGGCTTCATGGGCAGCGACAACGCCCCGAGCGTGGACCTGCTCAAGCAGTGGAAGTCCGAAGGAAACCTCGGCTTCGTGCTGACGAGCGCGCCCAACTCGACCGGCGCCGACGCCCGGGGCGGCGGCGTCGCCCAGGGGCGCACCCAGTGGGTGCAGCAGAACTGCAAGGTGGTTCCGTCGAGCACGTACGGCGTGACCGCTTCGTCCACTTCGGACCAGACCGGCGGGTTCGGCGGCGGCCGCTTCGGCGGGGCCCAGACCCTGTACGACTGCCTGGCCAAGTAGGACAGCGCCGATAGGGCTGAGAACAGCGGCGGGATCCCCCGTACGGGCGGTCCCGCCGCTGTTCTCAGCTTCTTCCCAGCGACCTCACAGGTTCGCCGACCAGACTTGCCGGGTGGACACTCCGACCGCCGGGCCGCCGGCGACCGTCCTGGTCGTCGACGACGAGCCGAACATCCTGGAGCTGCTGTCGGCCGCGCTGCGGCTGAGCGGCTTCGACGTGCACGCCGCCGACACCGGCGTCGCGGCGCTGTCGGCGGCGGCCCAGGTCAGACCGGACATCGTCGTGCTGGACGTGATGCTGCCCGACTACGACGGCTTCACGCTGGCGCGCATGCTGCGGGCCGGCAACGACCGGGTGCCGGTGCTGTTCCTCACCGCCCGGGACGCCGTGGAGGACCGCATCGCCGGGCTCACCGCGGGCGGCGACGACTACGTGACCAAGCCGTTCAGCCTGGAGGAGGTCGTGCTGCGACTGCGGGCCATCCTGCGCCGCACGCACGCGCTGGACGACCCCCAGCCCAATGACGGCCGGCTGCGCTACGCCGACCTGGAACTGGACGAGGACGCGCACGAGGTGCGCCGCGACGGCCGCGAGATCCGGTTGTCCCCCACCGAGTTCAACCTGCTGCGCTACCTGCTCGTGAACGCCGAGAAGGTGGTGAGCAAGACCCAGATCCTGGACCGGGTCTGGAACTACGACTTCGGCGGCGACAGCCGGATCGTCGAGTCGTACATCTCGTACCTGCGGCGCAAGGTGGACGGCGAGGGACCGCCGCTGCTGCACACCATTCGCGGCGTCGGCTACACCCTGCGGCTGCCGCGGGCCGAGGGCGACCACTGACGTGGCCCGCAGACCCTGGACGCTGCGCACCCGGCTGCTGGTGTCGCTGCTGGCGTTCGCGGCGGTCGGGCTGGCCCTGTTCGGCATGGTGACCGGGCTGCTGCTGCAGCAGTCGCTGGTGGCCAAGATCGACGCGCAGCTGAAGGACAACATCTCGAAGGTGGTGACCAAGGACCGGCCGCCGCCGCGCCGCGGGCCGGTGATCTCGACGCCGTCGCTGCCGACCAACTTCCGGATCTACTTCTTCAACCCGGACGGCAGCCTGTTCGCCCAGCTGTCCCCGGACCAGCACGAGACGGTGATGCCCGAGCTGCCGACCATGACGATCGCCTCGGTGCGGCAGCACGACCCGACCCCCTACACCACCGACGACGCCGGCACCGGATCCGGGCAGTGGCGGGTGGCTGTCGCCGTGCAGCAGCCGAACATGTGGCAGCCGGCCGGCGGAACCGTTGCCGTGGCGGCGATGCTGGACGACACCCAGTCCACTGTGGTCACCATGGCCGGCGTCGAAGTGGCCGCCGGCGCCATCCTGCTGCTGCTGCTCGGGCTCACCGGCCTGATCGTCGTGCGGATCGGGCTGCGGCCGCTGACCCGGATCGAGCACACCGCGCAGGCCATCGCCGGCGGCGAGCTGGACCTGCGGGTGGCCGACACCGATCCGCGCACCGAGACCGGCCGGCTCGGCTCCTCGCTGAACGTGATGCTGGCCCGGATCTCCGCCGCCCTGACCGCCAGCGCGCAGTCCGAGCACCGGCTGCGCCGGTTCGTCGCCGACGCCTCCCACGAGCTGCGGACGCCCCTGACCTCCATCCGCGGCTTCGCCGAGCTCTACCGCCGCGGCGGCGCGCCGTCCCCGGCCGATGTCGAACGGCTGATGGCACGGATCGAGAGCGAGTCCATCCGGATGGGACTGCTGGTCGAGGACCTGCTCATGCTGGCCCGCCTCGACCAGGAGCGCTCCCTCGACTTCGCCGAGGTCGACCTGCTCGTGGTCGCCGCCGACGCCGTGCACGACGCCCGGGCCGCGACCCCCGAACGCCGGATCGTGCTCGAGGCCCCGCACGGCGCCGTCCGCGTCATCGGCGACGAGCACAAGCTGCGGCAGGTGGTGATGAACCTCGTCACCAACGCCGTCACCCACACCCCCGCCGACGCCGCCGTCCGGGTCGCCGTCCGGCAGGAACGGACCCGCCCCAACGACCACGCCCTCGCCATCGCCGGCGGCGACCTGCCCAAGACCTCCCGCTTCGCCGTGCTGGAGGTCATCGACACCGGCCCCGGCATCCCCGAAGACCAGGGCAAACTCGTCTTCGACCGGTTCTACCGCGCCGACCAGGCCCGCTCCCGCGCCAACGGCGGCTCCGGCCTGGGCCTGGCCATCACCGCGGCGATCCTGGAGGCCCACGCCGGCCGCATCGAACTGCTCAGCGCCCCCGGCAAGGGCACTCAGTTCCGGGTGCTGCTCGCCCCGGCATGAGCCTGGTCGGCGGACGCCGCCGCCGGCCCGACGCTCGTGAGCAGCGCCCACAGCAGACTGGCGATGAGCAACGCGCTGATCAGGAACACCGGGAAGACCAGGTCGAACGCCTCGGCGTCGAGTGGCACGGGCAGGGATGGAACGACCGTGACACCGACCGCCGCCATGCCGGTGTAGTGCATGCCGGTCACCGCGACGGCCATGACCACCCCGGCCACCGGTCGCGCCACCGTGGCCCGCATGACGGTGAACCAGAACGCCACCGTCGCGGCCACCACGGCGATCAGCACGGACAGTGCCACCAGCGTCGGGTCGTACGTGATGACGCCCTGGAAGCGGATCGACGCCATGCCCAGGTAGTGCATGAACGCGACGCCGACGCCGGCCACCGCCCCCGCGCAGATCAGCCTCCGCAGGGTGAACCGGTCCTGGGTCACGATGAACAGCCCGATCCCGACCACGAGCACCGAGATCACCGCCGACAGCGCCGTCAGCCACACCGAGTAGCGCACCGGGCTGCCCATGACGGCGAAGCCGAGCATGGCGATGAAGTGCATCAGCCAGATCGCCACCCCGCCGATGGCGAACGCCCCGGCCACGGTCCACCGCACCTTGGCGGACCGGCGCCGCTCGCGACGCGCTCGCGCCACGCACGACAGCCCCATCAGCGAGCCGACGAACGAGGTGAGCCAGGCCAGCCAGAGCGTCCACGTGCCCATCGAGAAGTGCTGCACGACGTCATGGTTCATGGTCATGACGGGGTCGCCTCCGGGATCAGGGATCGGCGTCGGACCGCGTGCTCGACGAGTTCGATCAGGACGTCGCGGGCGGCGGTCCGTTCCCGCGCGTCGCATTCCAGCACCGGCACGGCGGGCGGGACGCGCAGCGCGGCGCGGACGTCGTCGACGGTGTGCCGGCTGCCGTCGGCGACCCGATTGACGGCAACCACGAACGGCAGGCCCAACCGCTCGAAGTAGTCGACGGCGTCGAAGCACTCGGCGAGTCGAGTGCTGTCCACCAGCACCACCGCGCCGATCGCGCCGCGGCTGAGGTCGTCCCACATGAACCAGAACCGGCCCTGCCCCGGCGTGCCGAACAGGTACAGCACCAGGCCCTCGTCCAGGGTCAGGCGGCCGAAGTCCATCGCCACCGTGCTGTACCGCTTGCCGGTGACCGCCGCCGGGTCGTCGACGCCGCGACCGCCCTCGGACAGCAGCGCCTCCGTGGTCAGCGGCTCGATCTCGGAGACCGCGCCGACGAAGGTCGTCTTGCCCACCGCGAACCCGCCGGCGACCACGATCTTGGCGGACGTCATCGGCCGGGTCGCGACCGCCGCCCGGTCCGCGTTCACGGCGTCGGCTCCGCACCGGCTCTGAGCTCGGGCGTCAGCAGCCGTCCGACCTTCTGCCGCAACGACATCATCTCGTAGGCGAGCACGCCGATGTCGCTCTCCGGCGAGGCGAGCACCGCGAGGCAGGACCCCTCGCTGACGGTCATGGTCAGCAGCAGGCCGCGCCGCATCTCGACCACCGTCTGGTCCACCTCCCCGCCCTCGAACAGGGATGCCGCGCCCTTGGTCAGGCTCTGCAGGCCGGACACCACCGCCGCCAGCTGGTCGGCGCGGTCGCGCGGCAGCGAGTCGGACCCGCTGAGCAGCAGGCCGTCGCTGGAGACGACCACCGTGTGGGCGGCGCCGGGAGTGCCCCTGGTGAACGAGCTGAGCAGCCAGACGAATTCGTCCGATGTGGACAGATTCGTGGATGTCACGATAGTGCCCTTTCCAGTCGTGTCCTACTTGCCGGCCTCGGTCGGCACGCTGCCCCTCACCAACAGCGCGCCCCGGACCCGGCGGGGAAGTCCGACCTGGGTGAGGCCGCCGGTGACGGGCTTGTCGAGGTGGTCGCCGGTGTGCCAGAGCGCGTCGGAGTCGGTGCGCCAGTCGCGGTCGGCGGTCGCCCGACCCGCGGACTGGAACCACGCGGAGGTGACGTCGTCGTAGATCGGCGTGTTCTCGAGCGGTTCCGCCACGGGCCACGCCGGCTGCTCGCCCTCCAGGGCACTGGTCTCGGACGCGGTGGTCTCCGGGATCTCCGACGGCTGCTCCTCGGCGGGCGGCGCCTGCGCGCTGAACCGCTGGCGGGCGGCCATCACGGTGGCCATCGCGAAGTTGCGCTGCCGCGGCACCCCGGCGGCGGGCGCCGGGAACACCCGGGCGGTGGTCGCCGGCGGGTCGTCGACCAGGCGCAGCACGTCTGCCGGCAGCGTGACGTCGGCGATCGTGCCGGCGCCGACGTTCGGCCGCAGGCACACCGCGATGTTTCGCCGGGCGGCGAGCCTGCCCACCACGAACAGGCCCATCCGCCGGGACGCGGCGGCCTCGATCGACGCCGCGCCGGTGAGCTGCTGGTTGAGCGTGTCGAGTTCGCCCTGTGGCAGGCCGACGCCCTCGTCGGCCACCGCGATGCGCAGCAAGCCGCGGCGGTCCAGCGTGCACGCCACGGTGACCTCCGTGTCGGGCGGGGAGAACGAGGTGGCGTTGTCCAGCAGTTCGGCCAACAGGTGCACGGTGTCGCTGACCGCGGCCCCGACGACCAGCACGTCCGGCGGCGGCTTGAGCACGACCCGGGTGTACTGCTCGACCTCGGAGACCGCCGCCCGCACCAGGTCGGCGACCGACACCGGCTGGCTGGACGCCCGGCGCAGCGTGGCCCCGGCCAGCACCAGCAGGTTCTCGCCGTTGCGCCGCATCCGGGTGGCCAGGTGGTCCAGCTTGAACAGGCGGTCCAGCTGGTCGGGGTCCAGCTCCTCGGCCTCCATGCCGTCGATCATCTTGAGTTGGCTGTGCACCAGGCTCTGGGTGCGCCGGGACAGGTTCACGAAGATCTCGTTGACGCTGTGCCGCAGCGCCGCCTGCTCGGCGGCCAGCCGCACGGCCGAGGAGTGCACCTCGTCGAAGGCCCGCGCCACCTGGCCGATCTCCTCGGTGGTGGTGATCTCGACCGGCGCCGGACGAATGTCCTCACCGTCGGGTGCGGCGTGCGCGAACCGCTCGATGACGCCGGGCAGCTCCTGGTCGGCGATCTCCAGCGCCCGCCGCCGAAGCGTCCACAACGGACGAATCATGGTGGCGGCGAAGTGCAGCGCGATCGCCAGGCCCAGCAGCAGCGCGCCGATGATCAGGGCGGTGTCCCGCAGCGAGCTCGTCTTCGAGGCGACGCCCAACGCGTCCACGGCGGCGCCGAGCATGCCCGACAGCGAGCGCTCGAACCCGGTGAGCTGGTCCAGCACCGGCTGCGCGGCCTGCCGCCAGGCCAGGGTCGACAGTCCCATCGGCTGTCCGGACGCGACCCGGGACAGCGCGCCGTCCCGGAGCTGGCGAAGTCGGTCGAGGGCATGCCCGTCGACGGTCCTGTCGTAGCCCGCGCGCTGGTCCGGCGTGAGGGTTTCGCGCAGTTGACCGAGGGCGTCGTCGGCCAGTGCGCCGGCCACCCGCACCGTGTTCGCCGTGTCGGGGCCGAGGCCGTTGCGCGCGATGCCGGTCGCCAGCATCGTGGCCACTGACTGCGTCTGCTCGATGGCCTTGCCCAGGTCGGTCAGCGCGGCCGCGGTGGCGCCAATCGTCGGATCGCCGGCGTCGCTGCGCTCCGTCACGCCGACCGCCAGCAACGACGCGATGATCGCGGAGTAGTCGCCGAACACGGCGGCCGGCGCCGCGCCGGGGGTGTCGGCGGCCCGCCGGATGGTGTCCAGGTCGCGGAGCTGGCGCCGGGCCTGCGCGACGTCGTCCTCGACGGCCATGTCCGACCTCGCGGCCAGTTCCGTGTCGAGCGCGGCGACCGTGGCGGCGACCTTCGTCCGCTTCGCTGCCAGATCCGTCCGTTCCTCGGGCGTGCCGTCGGTGGCCAGCTCGACGGCGGCGTCCCGCTCCCGTTGCAGGCCATGGCTGACGTCGACGACGCGGTCCAGCACCGCGACCCGGCCCGCGAGCTCGGCTGCCCGGTCGGTGAGTGTCAGCTCGGCCCTCACCTGGGTGCCGCCCAGCACCACGGCGACCATGGTGGGGGTCAGCAGCACCACCGCCAGCTTCGTGCGCAGCGGCCACTCCGCGACGCGTCGCAGCCGCATCCCGACCGCGCCGATGGTCAGTTGGTGACGCCCGCTCGTGGCGTTCAACACGATCACTTCCTAGGCTCGTCACAGCTGCCTCCCACGCGGCCAATCCGGACACGAACGTGGAGGAATGACGTCAATCAGGCGACATTCCTAACTTGCTGTGACAACAAGCGCCAGGGAAACCTCCAGCGACCACACTTCCAGGTGATAGATACCCGTTGCCCTGTAACGAATCGTGAAATCGGTGCCTACCTGGAGCAGTCCTACACAGGGGCAACTCGATGTGACGTTCGGTAGTCGACACGGCGTGCGAAAAAGGCCCTTCCCCACCGGGGAAGGGCCTCTGGCGAGCGAACGGTCAGGCGCCGGGCAGGGTGTCGCCCTGGACGGCCTGGATGTCGAGCTCCACCCGCAGCGTCGCGCCGATGGCGCCGATGCCGGCCCGCAGCACCTGGTTGTAGGTGATGGCGAAGTCGTCCCGGTGCAGCTCGGTCACGGCGTGGAACGCGGCCCGCACACCGCCCCAGGCGTCGGGGCCGGTGCCCAGATACGTGAGGTCGAGCTGCACGGGCCGGGTGACGCCGTTGAGGGTGAGCTCCCCGGCCAGCGCCCAGCGCTCCTCGCTGAGCTGGGCCAGGCCGGTGCTCCGGTAGGTGATCACCGGGTGGACCTCGACGTCCAGGAAGTCCTTGGAGCGCAAGTGGTCGTCGCGCATCTTGTTGGCGGTGTCGATGCTGGCGGCCCGGATCTCGGCGGTGACCGAGGACCGCTCGACCGGCTGGGCGATGGCGACGGTGCCGCCGAAGTCGTCGAACCGGCCGCGCACGCTGGACATGCCCAGGTGCCGGGCGGCCACGTTGATCGACGAGTGCGCGGGGTCGATGGTCCACACGCCCGGCGGCGGCAGCTCGGCCCCGCCGACCCGGTTCAGCGTGATGGTGCCGAGCGGGGCGGAGCCGCTGGCGGTGACCATCGCGGTGCGCGCGACCGGCGCGTAGCCGGCGGCGGTGAGGATCGCGGTGTACGTCCCGGCGGGCAGCACGTCGGTGCTGACCACGCCGTCCTGGTCGGCCCCGCTGCGCGCGACCTGGTTGCCGGACAGGTCGGTGACCGTGAGCACCGCGTGCTGCACGGCCCAGCCGTCGCCGGTGCGGATCAGCGCGTGCACGCCTTCGGCCTGGCTCATGGCGAATCCCCTTTTAGAAACTCAACTCGATGTCGTGCCGGCTCTGGTTGCCGCCGCCGATGCGCAGGGCGCTGGCCGCCGGCGGATAGCCGGTGGCGATGATCGTGTACTCGCCCTCGGGCACGTCCTCGAAGACGTAGCTGCCGTCGGACTCGGTGGCGGTGGCGGCCAGCACCGCCCCGCCGGCGTCGACCAGGGTGACCCGGGCGTCGGGCACCGGCCGCTCGCCGCCGACGCGGACCACGCCGCGCACCCGCGCGCCGCCGGCCAGCTCGACGTCCTGCGTGACCCGGCCGGTGGCCGGCACGACCACGGTCATGGCGACCGGCCGCAGCGTGGCCGCGCTGACCGCGAGCGTGTAACTGCCGGCGACCAGCTCGTCGAACGCGTAGCCGCCGTCGGCGCCGGTGACCCGGGAGGCCAGGACCTCGCCCCGGCCGTCGGCCAGCGTCACGGCCGCGGCCGGCACCGGGGCGCCGCCGGCCGAGTGCACCAGGCCGCTCAGCCCGCTGGTGCCGGTCAGCGTCACGTCGATCCGTGCGCCGTTGGGTTCCACCATCACGGTGACGGCCTGCGGCTGGTGGCCGGGGGCCGTCACGATCAGCACGTGGCTGCCGCTCGCCGCCACGTTGAAGTGATATGTGCCGTCCACTTCGGACGTGGTCCGGCCGACCTGCCGCCCCGCCGAGTCGATCAGCGTGAGCGCGGCCCGTCCGATCAGCGCGCCGTCCGCGCCGATCACCCTGCCGCGAATGAGCGAGGAGTCCATCAGTGCCGCTCCTGTTCCGTGCCCGTCGCGAAATCCTCCAGCACCTCGAGCGCCCGGGCCAGCGCACGCACCTGATCGGCTGGTAGTCGGCTGATCCGTTCGGCGAGGTAACCGGTGCGGACGCCCCGCATCCGCTCCAGCAGCGCCTCCCCGGCCGGGCTGAGCGCGACGTTGCTCACCCGCAGGTCCTTGGTGCTGCCCGTCCTGGTCAGCAGCCCGTGCTCGACCAGCCAGTCCACCAGGCGGGACATGGTGGCCGCGGCGATGCCGACCCGGTCGGCCAGGTCGCTGATGCGCAGCGGCCCGTGCTCGGCCACGGTGGCCAGGGTGACCAGCCGGGTCGGCGTCAGCTCGTCGCTCGCGGCGTGCGTCTTCATCCGGTGCGAGATGGCGCTGATGGCCATCTGCAGCCGGCCAGCGAGTTCATCGTCGTCACGCACCACGCTGAGCGCCACGACTAGTCACCTCCCGAAGACCACGTCGGCCGTGGCCAGCTCGCCGGCGCGGGCGCTGACCCGCACCGCGACCGGCTCGTACACGCTGGTCACCACCGTGTAGTCGCCGCTGGGCAGCCCGGTCAGCCGGTAGCTGCCGTCCGGCCCGGTCACCGCGGTGGCCACCACGCGGCCGTCACCGTCGAGCGCGGTCACGGTCGCGCCGGCCACCACCGGACCGTCGGGCGCGGTCACCACACCGTGCACGGCGGCCTGCGCCGGCAGGTCCAGGTCCACAGTGGACGGATGCGTGGCCACCACACCGACCGGCTCGGCGGTCGGCTCGTGGCCGGGTGCGCTGGCGGTCAGCACGGCGTCGCCGTCGGGCAGCCCCTCGATCCGGTAGCGGCCGGCCTCGTCCGCCGCGACCTGGGCCAGGATCTGGCCGTCCACGTCGCTGGCCAGGATCGCGGCGTGCGGCACCGGGATGCCGTCCGAGCGGACCGTGCCGCTGACCAGGCCGCCGCCGGCCAGCTCGAAGTCCTGCTCGCCGGGCGTGCCGGTGATGGCGACCGTGCCGGCGGCCGGGCGGTAGCCGATGGCCGTCACGATCAGCGTGTACGTGCCGTTGCGCAGGTCGTTGAGCTCGTAGTGGCCCGCGGAGTCGACCGGCACGCGGTCCACCTGCGCCCCGTCGGGACCGGTCACCGTGATGATCGCGCCGCCGACGCCGGACCCGCTGCGGGTGTGCACCCGGCCGCTGAACACGACCTCGCGAACCGGCACCACCAGGTCGGAGTCGGCGAAAGCGCCCTCACCGGCCACCGCGGCCAGCTCCTCGCCCACCGGCTCCGGCTTGAACGCCTTGTTGCGCTTGCCGACCAGCCAGGAGGCCACGGCAGCGACGACGCAGGCGATCACCGCGAACCAGAACACGACCTGCAGGCCCTCCTGGAACGGCCCGGAGATCAGGTTCGGGAAGAAGCTGCGGCCGGTCAGGAAGCTGGCCTTGTCGGCCGGCAGCTGCTGAAGGACCGGGCCCAGCAGCTGCTGGATCGGGTTGTAGCCGAGGAAGGCCGCGAACAGCACGCCCACCGCCGGCAGCGAGGCCACCTGGTTGGCGGCGGCCTGCGGCACACCGTTGGCGATCAGGCCGGCCGACATCGTGGACGGCAGGCTGGCCGACAGGCCGGCGATGATCAGGCTGAAGAAGATGCCGATGGACAGCACCATCGCCGAGTTCTGGAAGGTGGCGGTCATGCCGGCGCCGACGCCGCGGGCGTTGGTGGGCAGGCTGTTCATCACGTCGGCGCGGTTGGGCGAGGAGAACAGGCCCATGCCCAGGCCGTTGACGAGCAGGATGACCGCGAAGACCCAGTAGTTGAAGTCGACCGGCAGCACGATCAGCGCGACGAAGCTGGCCGCGGTGATCAGCATGCCGCCGGTGGTGAAGGCGCGGGCGCCCCAGCGGTCCGACAGCACGCCGGACAGCGGCGCGGACACCAGGAAGCCGACGGTCAGCGGCAGCATGTAGATGCCGGCCCACAGCGGCGTGGACTCGAAGCTGTAGCCGTGCTGCGGCAGCCAGATGCCCTGCAGCCAGATGATCAGCACGAACTGCAGGCCGCCCCGGCCGAGCGAGGCCAGCAGGTTGGCCACGTTGCCCGCGGTGAACGCCCTGATCTTGAACAGGCTCAGGTTGAACAGCGGGTTGGCCACCCTGGTCTCGATGATGCCGAAGGCCACCAGGACCAGCGCGCCGAAGATCAGCGAGCCGTAGACCCAGGGGTTGCCCCAGCCCATGCTGGAGCTGCCGTAGGGCTGGATGCCGTAGGTGATCGCGACCAGCACGGTGATCAGGCCCACCGCGAAGGTGATGTTGCCCCACCAGTCCATCTTGGCCTTCTGCCGGATGCCGTTGTCGTGCAGCTTCAGGTAGGCCCAGATGGTGCCGAACACGCCGAACGGCGCGGAGACGATGAAGACCAGGTGCCAGTCCACCGGGGCGAGCACGCCGCCGAGGACCAGGCCGAGGAAGGAGCCGGCGATCGCGGCCACGGCGTTCAGGCCGAGCGCGGTGCCGCGCTGGTTGGGCGGGAAGGCGTCGGTGAGGATCGCGCTGGAGTTGGCCATCAGGAAGGCGCCGCCGACGCCCTGCACGATGCGCCAGCCGATCAGCCACAGGGCCGCGTTGGTGCCGTCGAACCAGGTCACGGAGAGCAGGACCGAGGAGATCGCGAAGATCGCGAAGCCCATGTTGTACATCTTGACCCGGCCGTACATGTCCCCCAGCCGGCCGAAGCTGACCACCAGCACCGCGGTGACGACGAGGAAGCCCATCATCATCCACAGCAGGTAGCTGGTGTTGTCCGGCGCCAGCGGGTTGATGCCGATGCCCTTGAAGATGTCCGGCAGCGCGATCAGCACGATCGACGAGTTGATGGTGGCCATCAGCATGCCCAACGTGGTGTTGGACAGCGCGATCCACTTGTACCGCGGCCCTAACGCTGCTGTGGTCCTGGTCGGCGCCTTGGCGTGTTGAGCCGTCGACACTGGTCCTCCCCTCGCATGGAACTTGCTTGACGTAGGCTAACCGATATTGTTGCTTCGCACAACTATTAACGGCGGGCCCGTCTTCCCATTCGAGGGGAGAATGTGCCTGGGATCACACGAAATACCGGAACTCCGGGGAGTGCGGCCAGCCCGGGTCGCCGGTCTTCGTGAACTGCGCCACCGAATCCCCGAAGTCCGTGGTCCGGGGCGTGTCCGGGTCGAGCATCGGGCTCTGGTCGAAGGCGTCGAAGGTGCCGAACAGGTAGGGCAGCTCGACGCAGTGCGGAGCGCCCAGCGGGCCGGACCGGTCGAACCGGTAGGTGAAGGCGTTGGCACTGGCCTTGGCGATCGCGTGCACGCCCTGGTCGAAGAGGCTCTGCAGGCCCGGGAACGCCGCGTGCTCATCCTTCGTGAAGCCGATCAAGACGTTCAGATTGGACAGATCGGCGTCCGGCCAGGCCGCCGGGAAGCCCGCACCGCCCAGCACCGGGTAGAACGCCGGCGCGCCCGGGGCGTTGCCGGGCAACGTCAGCGCCGCGTCGAGCAGCTGCTGAGCCGGGGCCTGCGCGTCGACGTGCTGGAGGAAGGTGGTCGCCGTCTGCTCGGCTGTGCCGGGGTCCATCGGCGGCAGTCCCCACGGACCGCTCTCCAGGACCACGCGGTGCATCAGGTCCTTGGTCGCCGGGTCGATCGCCAGGTAGAGGCTCGAATAGGCGCCGGCCGACTGGCCGCCGACCGTGATCTGCGCCGGGTCGCCGCCGAACGCCGCGATGTTGTCGTGCACCCATTCCAGTGCGGCCCGCTGATCCCGCGCGCCGAGGTTGTCCGCCCCGCTCTCCGGCCGGTAGAGGTAGCCGAACGGGCCCAGGCGGTAGTTGATGGTGACCACGACGATGTCGTGCCTGGCCGCCAGGAGGCCGCCGTCGTACCAGTCCCAGCCGCCCGAGCCGCTGCTGAAGCCGCCGCCGTGGATCCAGAACAGCACCGGCTTCCTCGTCGTCCGGCCCGTCGTCCACACGTTCAGGTTCAGGCAGCCGTCCTCCGCCCAGTCGGCGTCGTGGTCGCCCATGACGTGGGCCAGGCGGGAGGCCAACTGTGGGGCCGCCGGGCCGGGGTCGCTCGCGTCTTTTGTCTCCGTCCACTTGGGATGCGGCGTCGGCGGCTGGAACCGCTTCGCCGTCGCGTACGGGATGCCTCGGAAAGCCGTCGTCCTGCCGGTGGTGACTCCGCGGACCGGGCCGGCTGTGGTGTTCACGTCCATGGGTCTGGTCTACGACTTCGGGGCATGGATGGGTAGGTCTGGGCAGGTGTTCGGACATTTGCGGGCTTAGAATCGCGAATGTGCGACAGACGTTGGATGAGACCGAGCGGCGGATCGTGTCCGTGCTGCTGGCGTCGCCTCGGGCGTCGTGGCGGGCCGTGGGCGAGGAGCTGGGGATCTCGGAGCGGACCGTCGTCCGCCGGGCGCTGCCGCTGTTCCAGGACGGAACGCTGCGGGCCACCGCCGTTCGCAATCCCATGCACTTCCCCGGCTACATCCCCATGGCGTTGCGGATCCGATGCCGTCCCAACCGCATCCGGGCCGTCGCCGCCACGCTGGCACGGCGTCCCGACACCGTTTCGGTGGACGTCATCGGCGGTGGGGACGAGATCTGCGCCCTGTTCCAGATCATTGGCACGGAGGCCCGGAATTCGCTGTTGCTGCGGGACCTTCCCGCTACCGCTGCGGTCGAGTCGTGGACCTCGTACACCATGCTCCGCGTCTTCCCCACCGCGTTCCTGTGGAACGGCAAGCCCGTCAAGCCGCCGCTTGCCGTGGAACAGGTTGTTCCGCCCAGTAGGCATGACATCGACGAGGCGCTCATCGGTGGCTTGGTCGCTGACGGCCGGGCCAGCTACACGGAGCTCGCTGATCGTTGCGGCACCTCGGCTTTGACCGCTCGGCGGCGTGTGGACGCCTTGGTTCGCGGGTTGAGTCTTCGGGTGGCCGTCGAGGTCGACGTCGGATTGCTTGGCGTGCACGGGGAGGCGATGCTGTGGCTCAACGTCGCCCCTGGAGAGCTGGACGCGACCGGCGAGGCCCTGAGTCAGCATCCGGAGGTTCGGTTTGCGGCGGCCACGACCGGGCGGGCGAATCTGGTGGTGGCCGTCGCGGCGGCGGACCTGGCTGCGCTGTATGAGTTTCTGACTGGGGGCGGGGTGGACCGGAGCGTGGGGATCGAGGTCACGCCCATCCTGACGACGGTGAAGAGGACCGGTCTGGTTCGGGCTGGAGTGTGAGGCGACTAC